>Ga0315899_10009540_pt1 | contig 10425 bp, 8 predicted proteins | sample LakEriMetagenome_2_FD_203518 | JGI IMG/M metagenome (GOLD analysis project Ga0315899, IMG submission 203518) | Freshwater fungal communities from buoy surface, Lake Erie, Ohio, United States - Buoy 4 MA112 | ecosystem: Environmental > Aquatic > Freshwater > Lake | place: USA: Lake Erie, Ohio...
AAATATGCCGCTTTGAATTCCCTTCGTGCCCTTGGCGTCTTCGCGGTGAAGTCTTTACCTTCCGACCGCACCAGTCACCCGGGCGCTCCCGCACCCGGCTCACCAAAACAAAAGCAAAAACTACCTTCGCGCCCTTAGCGTCTTCGCGGTGAAAACCCGCATACCCACCCACACCAGTCACCGCCCAAATAGCCCCAGCAAATTTCAATCCATCCAAATCAACCACCGCCAAGACACGAAGTTCGCAAAGTGCGGATTATTGCCCGGATTCACTCGGGAGCGGCTCACCTTCCTTGTTGCAGGGAGTCACATCCACCACTTAAACCGCTTTGCAAATAAAAGACCCAACCAAGCCCCAGGCCCCATCGATAGAAATTTCATAATTAGCCAACTCCCATTGATTGGCCCGAATATCTTTAAAACGGATTCCATAAAGGTCATTTTGATGATTGAAATCCCTAAGCTTCAAAAGATCCACAAAATGAAATCGCAGATGTACCAGCACATGATGCCGAAGGACATACGCCCCATCCGGCCCGACCTCACTGGTGATTTCAAAGGTATGAACCATCACCTCCAAGGTTGGCCCAAAAATATCCTCAAGCACCGGCCTTCGGTCTAGCCTCAACCACAGGACTTCCGCATCGTGAAAGGACGGCCAATAACCGAACACTGCTACAAGCTTTTCGGCCCCTTCAATTCGCTCATGAACATCCATGGTGGTGCAACCCCGAAAAATTAAAACCATGTTGACAGGATTTGTCCCGGATTCCGAATAAATAACTCAGTACTAGGTCAAGCGATCACCCGATTGGTTTTTTATTGGATTGGTTTAAGATTAGGCTCGGGGTGCAGGCCTCAGGACATGCCATTTGAGGGTGAAAGTCATGCCATCACGGCCCAGGCTTCTAAGGCATCCAATCGAGTGATTGCTTTCTGGCTCATTGTTTTTGCCATCGCTGGAATCGTTGCCACCACAATTGGCGCGATCATGATAATTGGTTGCGTTCAAAGGGGCATCCAAGCCACGGAGTCGGTCCAGGGCACCGTGATGGGTTTGGAAGAAAGCGTTGACGAGGATGGCAGATATTTCGCCCCCGTCCTCCACTTTACTTTCAATGGATAAGATCACCAAGTCGTCGGCCCAATAGCTAGTGCGTCCCGACCTGAATTCGAGGTAGGTCAAAAAGTTTAACTCTTTTTTCCTGCCAGTAGGCCCAAGGAGGCCGATTTGGCCCGCTTCCCGGTGCCATGGTTAAGGGTTACAAGATGTCGTAATTCAAGGGGATAATCAATTGGTATACCCAGTTCTTCCTGGATTGAGACGTTGTAGAATTTCGAGAAACGGTTGAAGGTAAAGCAGGCCAGGAGTGTGCCAACAAAGATGACCCGAAAAGGTCTTTTTGAAAGCGTGCTGGATGCGGTCTTGGATGGAAGTGATTCGGGCTGGTCTTCGTGTTTTAGTATGATGGAATTTCGTCCATACCCAGGCTCATCGCTCCATTGACATAACAGGAAAGCAGCCCGGGGCGCTCCCGAAAGGAATCGCAATAGCGATCGCTCAAAACGCCAGGAGGAAATCGTATGGGAATTGACAAAAAATCAATGGCAATCGCCATCTTGATCATCACGCTTGGGTCTGGTTGGCTACTCACCACGCTTGGGGTGGGTACCACCATTCACTGGGTTTGGACAATGGGACTGGCAGTCACAGGCCTGCTGGTTTTCTTGGTTTCGGGTATCGACAAGGTGTCGGTTGTGGTTGGTCCCCTCTTTATCTTTTCCAGTATCCTTTCGATCCTACGCCAGCAGGAACGATTGCGAGTGGATGTGGAGCTTCCCATCCTGGTGATTTTGACCGGTTTTCTCCTCCTGATATCAGGGCTGAAAAGAATCCCAGCGCCCAAATGGTTCACTGATTCTGAAAAAAACGATGGGTAAACCAAGGTCGATTGATCCGGGCCTTCACAGGTACTGCCAGCGAAATTTTGAGTCGATTGGAACCATTTGTGCTGCCCCCGCATGATAGGTGGATCAGGTCCACCAGTACCGCTGGAATTCTTACCTATAGAATAACAAGGGCTCCTGAATCCGAATCCGCTGCCGTCCTGGCAATTCAAGTGGACGAAAAAAAGTATCTACAAATATTTAATGTCTGATTTGTTTAGAGATTGCTCTTCCCCCCGCCGACTCCCGCCATGCTGTGTCCCTCGAACCGGCCTAATGCATCTACAACCTCATGAAAACGATGGAGGATTCTTCAAAGGGACGCCCATGCATTTGAAAGCACGAGGAACTGGAAACCCTTTGTAAATGAGCCATCAGTTCTGATTAGGTGGGTTAAATTCTTTGCAATTGCTTCTTGTTGCGACCCAATGGCCCCACAAGGCACCCAGACAACCAATTACAATTACCGGAAGAATGTACAAATAAACTAATTTAGGTGAAAGAATACGCCAACCGTAGTTTAAAGAATCAAAAACGTCATCGATCCATGCAAAACCAAGCGGCAACCCTGGATGTAGCCCGAGGAATGCCCCACCCATTATGAAAAACTTTGCTTTCAATGGTTTTGAATGCTCGATTCCAAACCGGTTGACAAATCCAACAGTTGCTCCGATAGCTGTGCCAATCATCCAGCCAAAGATTCCAGGCAGCAGTAAACTCAGGGAACTGATTCTCGTGCCTGTTGTGCCATGGAATCTAAATGCGTCGACTTGGTTTACCACGCTGGAAATGAAGTTGGAAAAGGAAATTAAGAACCCAAATAGAGTCCCGTAAAATCCAAAGCGAATCGAAGCAAGTCTTATCCTGGCGGATAATGACCCTTTCGGTGCTTCTTGATCCATTTGTCACCCTGCGCGAATTGGATTTTGATTTCGAACTATGGAATCTTCGGTTCCAAAAGGATGATACGCCGCCCCAACCACTCCATCAAAATCCGCCAGAATGGTGGGTGTTCAGGCGTGTCGGCATGGTTTTTCGCCTGACCCGGACTCAACCCCTCACCCCCAAACCACCACCCCGCACCCACAAAATAAAACTGTATTCCCTCCCAATATTTGCGATACTGGAGCATCCCGCCTGATGAATCCTTGGCCTCAATCCCCTTGGGTTTGCCCATGCCGTTCTGCATGCGCCCCGTAGCCCTGTCACTCGCCTGCCTACTGTTCGCCGGGTGGGCCCGGGCCGGGGATTTGTACCTGGAGAAGATCAAGCCTTTGCTGCGCGAGCGCTGCCTCGCATGCCACGGCGCACTGGCACAAAAAGGCAAACTCCGCCTCGACACCGCCGCCCTCGCCCACCAGGGCGGACGCGCCGGCCCCGCCGTGGTGGCCGGCCAGGTGGACGACAGCCCGCTGCTCGAACGGGTCAGCCGCTCCGAAGACGCTGCGGGCCGCATGCCGCCCGAGGGCAAGCCCCTCACCGCCGAACAGATCGGCTGGCTGAAGGAATGGATCGCCGCGGGCGCGCGCGGCCCCGCCGACGAGAAGGCGGAGGCCGATCCCAAAAGCCACTGGTCCTTCCAGAAGCCCGTCCGGCCCGAAACTCCCCCGGTGCGCGACCCGGCATGGAATGCCAACCCTATCGACCGCCTCATCGCCGCCCGCCACCAGAAGCTTGGCATCCAGCCGCTGCCGGTGACCGACCGCGCAACCCTGCTCCGGCGGGTCTACCTCGACCTGATCGGCCTGCCCCCCACCGCCGACGAACTGCGCGCCTTCTTGGCCGACACCCGGCCCGACGCCTACGAGCGCGTGGTGGACCGCTTGCTGGCCGACCCGCGCCACGCCGAACACTGGGCCCGGCACTGGATGGATGTCTGGCGCTACAGCGACTGGTACGGCCGCCGCGCCGTGCCCGATGTGCTGAACAGCTACGGCCAGATCTGGCGCTGGCGCGACTGGATCGTGGCGTCCCTCGGCCGCGACCGGCCCTACGACGAGATGGTCCGCCTGATGCTCGCCGCCGACGAGTTGGCGCCGCTGGCGCACGAAGACCAGCCCGCCACCGGCTTCGTGGCCCGCAACTTCTTCCGCTGGAACTACAACAACTGGATGCGCGACAATGTCGAGCACACCGCCAAGGCCTTCCTGGGCCTCACGCTGAACTGCTGCCACTGCCACGACCACAAGTACGACCCTGTCACCCAGGACGAGTACTTCCGCTTCCGCGCCATTTTTGAACCCGTGGAGATCCGCCATGACCGCTGGCCCGGCGAGGAGGACCCCGGCGTCTACCCCAAATACTCCTACGGCGCCGCCTACAAGCCTATCACCACAGGCATGGTCCGCGTGATGGATGAACGGCTGACCGCCCCCACCCGCAAGTACAGCCGCGGCGATGAGCGCAATGTCGAGAAGGATGCGCCCGCCATCCCCCCCGGCGTGCCGGCCGCGCTGGGCAGCACCTTCCAGGTCAGCGAGGTGAAGCTGCCGCCCGAATCGTGGTACCCCGGCCTGCGGGCCCATGTCCGCCAGGAGGAAACCGCCAAACTCACCAAGGCCCGCGATGAGGCCAAGGCCACGCTCGACAAGGCCCGCGCCGCCAAGGATGCCCCGGCCGAGGCGCTGGCCCAGGCCCGGTTGACCGCCGCCCAGGCCGCCCTGCAGGCGCTGAAGCTGAAAATCCTGGCTGATGATGCCCGGTACCGCCAGACCGGCGACCCGGCCACCGCCGCCGGCTTGGCCGCCTGGGCCGAAAAGCAGGCAGCCACCGAACAGGCGCGCGCCACCCTGGTGGAAAAGGAGCAGTCCCTCGCCACCGCCACCAAGGCCGCCAAACCCGAAGGCGTTACCGCCGCCACCAAGGCGCTGGACGAGGCCAAAGCCAAGCTCGGGGCCGCCACCAAGGCGCTGGAAAACCCGGGCGACACCTACAGCCCGCTGGGCGCCCGTTACGAGACCACCACCAGCACCGGCCGGCGCTCGGCGCTGGCCCGCTGGATCACCGATCCGTCGAACCCGCTCACCGCCCGCGTGGCCGCCAACCACCTGTGGGGCTGGCATTTCGGCCAACCACTGGTGACCACCCCGCACGACCTCGGCCGCTCAGGCAAGCCACCAGCCAGCCAGGAACTGCTCGATTGGTTGGCCGTCGAACTAATGCATCCGACAAATGCCTCCGATGCCAAGGCCGCGCCCTGGAGCCTGAAGCGGCTGCACCGGCTGATCGTCACCAGCCGCACCTACCAAACCCGGTCAGGCCCCACCCCCGCCGATCACCCCGCCCGGGTCAAGGACACCGACAACCTCACCCTGTGGCGCTACCCGTTGGGCCGCATGCAGGCCGAGGTGGTGCGCGACAGCCTGCTGCATGTGGCCGGCCAGCTCGATGGCACCCGGGGCGGCCCCGACATCCCGCAGGATCAGGCGCTGGTCAGCAAACGCCGCAGCCTCTACCTCACCCACCACGGCGAAAGCCGCGCGGTCTTTCTCGACCTGTTCGACGCCGCCAACCCGTGCGAGGCGTACCAGCGTTCCGCCTCGGTGCTGCCCCAGCAGGCCCTGGCGCTGGCCAACAGCGAACTCACCCACTCCCTGGCCCGCGCGCTGGCCGCCACCCTCCATCCCAAGCAACCCGCTGACAACACCTTCATCACCGCCGCCTTCGAGCAGGTGCTGGCCCGCCAGCCCACGCCCGAAGAACAGCTGGCGGCTCAGGAATACCTCACCGCCCTGCGGGAGTCAGTCCCCGCTAGCGGAACAACCAAAGACGAACCCGACAGTGCCCTCCGCGCGCGGGAAGGCCTGATCGTGGCCCTGTTCAACCACACCGATTTCCTGACCATTCGCTGAGGCCCAGTCACCATGGCACCTGACCGACGCGGATTTCTGGCGGACATGGGGATGGGCTGCGCCGGCATGGCGCTGGGCAGCCTGTTGTTCCGGGACGGCATCGCCAGGGCCAACCCGGATGGGGGAATCCACCTCCCCACCGGCCTGCCGCACCATGCGCCCAAGGCCAAGAGTGTGATCTGGGTGTTCCTGTCGGGCGGCGTCAGCCAGATGGAAAGCTTCGACCCGAAGCCAGCGCTCACCCGATACGCCGGCAAGACCTTCACCGACACGCCTTACACCGATCCGCTGAAGTCGCCGCTGTTCTTCAAGCACTCGCGCGATGTGGTGGGCGGCACCCGGCCCTACCCGAAGATCTTCCCGCTGCAGGTGGGCTTCCGCAAGCACGGCCAACTGGGCATGGAGGTCGCCGACTGGTTCCCCCACCTGGCCCGGCAGGTGGACAAGATGGCCTTCGTGCGGTCGATGTACACCACCGACAACGACCACGGCGCCGAGTTCCAGATGCACACCGGCCGCCACCAACTGGACGAGCAGCAGCCCGTGATCGGCTCATGGGTCAGCTACGGCCTGGGCACGCTGAACGAGAACCTGCCGCAGTTTGTCTTCCTCGGCAAATACACCGACATCCGCGTCAAGAAGAACATGGCGGCCGACTACCTCGGCCCTCGCCACACTGGCGTGGAGCTGGCGCTGGAGGGGGACAGCCCCCTGCCCTTCGCCACGCGCGCCAAGGGCGTGGCCGAGCGTGAGCAACAGGAGCAGTTCCGCCTGGTCGAACGGTTCGACCGCCTCGCCGCCGCCCGCTACCCCGACGACCCGCAGGCGCTGGCTCGCATCAAGAACTACGAGCTCGCCTTCCGCATGCAACGGGCCATGCCCGACGCGCTCGACCTGGCGCGCGAGACAGCCGGCACGCACAAGCTCTACGGCATCGACGACCCGGCCACCGCCGTCTACGGCCGCCGCCTGCTGGCGGCCCGGCGTCTGGCCGAACGCGGCGTGCGGTTCAACCTTGTCTACCTCAGCGACTACGGCGAGTGGGACTCCCACAACGACCTGAAGAACCTGCACGCCCGCAGCGCCGCCCGGGTGGACAAGCCGCTGGCGGGCCTGATTCAGGATCTCGAGCGCACCGGCCTCGACCGCGAGGTGCTGGTGGTCTGCTGCACCGAGTTTGGCCGCACCCCCGGCCTCGAAACCCGCGACGCCTACAAGATGCCCACCGGCCGCGACCACCACCCCCACGGTTTCACCGTCTGGTTCTACGGCGCCGGCATCCATCGCGGTTGCATCCACGGCGCCACCGACGAACTGGGCTTCCACGCGGTGGAATCCCCCCACTATGTGACCGACATCCATGCCACCGTCCTGGACCGCCTCGGCCTCGACCCCCACCGCCTGGTGGTCCCCGGCCGCAAACGCCTCGATATTGACTTAGGTTCCCCCATCCGTGCGATCTGCACCTGATGGGTGGGAGAAGCCTTTTCGGAAAGTCGCCGACCACAGTACCCCGACAAAAACCTCGTTCGCGCCCTGTGCGTCTTTGTGGTGAATTTCTAGCTTCCCGCCACCGCCAGAACCCGTGCACTCCCGCGCACGGCTCGCCTAAAACCAAGACCCGAAAATCTTTGGGCCTTATCTTTGAACGTTTGTTTTCTGTCAGCACCAGCGGCCCGGGCGCTGCCGCAACCCGGCTCACCAAATCAAAGACAAAAACCTGCGTGGATTGGGCGTGTTAGTTGTCCATTTCCAGCTTTCCGTCAGCACCAGAACCCGTGCACTCCCGCGCACGGCTCGCCAAAAATCAAAACAAAATCCTTCGCGCCCTTCGCATCTTCGCGGTGAAAAATCTCCTCAAATTTAAGCACCTTCGCACCACCCCACCCAAATTTTCACCAAATATTTTTCAAAAATTTTCGCCAACTGCACTCTGAACAACGCCATCTGTACGTCAACAATCCAAGGGAAGTGGAAAGGGAATGTCGCCAGACGCCAATGGTATAGGCCTCCATTGCTTGCCTCGCGCCACCTGCCCCGATCCACGGCGGCCCGTGCCGGTTGAAACCATTCAACTGTCCCGGTGTCTGATAGCCCTGCCGGATCTGTCGCCACGGTGGCGCCGGACCGTCGGCCCGGCTCAACCCTGCGGAGGCGTCACTGATGTTCCCCAAGGCTCTCAGCGCCCTCCGCCCAACCGCGCGCCAACGGCGGGAGTCTGGCGCCAAGGGGTGCGACCATTCCGGAACCTTCCGACCCCGGAACCGCGCTCTGGACTCTGTGTTGTTTCCTGAGGCGATCCGGCCAAACCCGGATCTCTGGCATGCAGGTGGCGCACCGCCAAAGCGGCGGCATCTCGACCGGGCCCCTCGGCACGGTCACCCCCTGGTCCGCTCTATGTCACATCGGATCGCGATGCCCCGGCCGCACGCCCCGGCCCATCGCGGCACAGACCCGCCAGGGGTTTCCCAAACAAGTTTTCCCTCTCCATGCATGGAGAGGGAAATGCCCGCAGGGCAAAGGGTGAGGTCTCAGGACTTTTCAACCCTCCACTATTACTCACCCCCCAATCCGGTGGCCCCAACACTGGGCCCACCCGAGGTCCATCCACAATGCACCACAACCAATCACCCCGTCCCGGAGGGACATTCGTGCACGAGACCGGGATAACATCCCGGGCTCTATCCGCGGCCCGGGCCAAAACCGCAAAATCCCAGCCATTGTCAGATAACGAAAGACAATTCCGGATCTTTGTCTCAGCCCATAACAACTTCCCATCCCCACCCCAGCACCCGCCCAAACCACCCGTTTGGCATCCCCCGCCCCATCGGAGATACTGGAGCCTGACCGATTCCCCGGGGGACCTCTCCATGAACCTGGACGCGGCGGCCGGCGCGACACGCAAAGTGGCGTGGCGCATCGTGCCTTTCCTGTGCCTGCTGTATGTCTTCAACATCCTCGACCGGGCCAATGTCGGCTTCGCCCGGCTCGGCATGACCAGGGACCTGGGCCTGGCCGACGCAGTCATCGACTGGGGCTACGGCCTGTTCTATGTGGGTTATCTCGTCTTCGAGGTGCCCAGCAACCTGCTGTTGCGCAAGTTCGGGGCGCGGGTTTGGATCTCGCGCATCATGGTCACCTGGGGCCTGGTGTCGATGCTGACGCTGGCGGTGGCCGGCCCGGTCAGCTACTACTGGGCCCGCGTCTTGCTAGGCATCGCCGAGGCGGGATTCTTCCCCGGCATCATCTTCTACCTCACCGCCTGGTTCCCCCCCGCCCGGCGGGCCCGCGTGGTCGCCTGGTTCATGCTCGCCATCCCGGTGGCCAACATCTTCGGTAACCCGGTCTCAGGCCTGATCATGGACACCTTCGGCGGCACCAGCGGGCTGGCCGGCTGGCAGTGGCTGTTCCTTTTGGAGGGGCTGCCATCCGTGGTGCTGGGGATCCTGGTGCTGTTCGTGCTGCCCGACCGGCCCCGCGATGCCGCCTGGCTGAATGATGACGAGAAGACCGCCCTGGAAAGCCAGATCGACGCCGAGGGAGACCAGCGTCGGGCCGCTGGCGGCACCGACAAGCTGACCGCCCTGGCTGATCCCCGCGTCTGGCTGCTGGTGGCGCTCTACTTCAGCGTGGCGGTGGGCACCAACGCCACGGGAGCCCATCTGCCCAAGCTGGTGAAGGGCCATTTCGAGCCGATGCTGCAGGAGCAGGCCGTGGCCGCCGGGCGCGACAAGGACCAGATCCTGTGGCAGGTCGGCCTGTTGAGCGCCCTGCCGCACCTGACCTCGGTGGTGGCGATGGTGCTCACCAGTTGGCTGTCCGACCGGTGGCGCTCGCGCAGCCTCTTGGTGGCGGCGGCCCTGTTGGCGGCCGGCGCGGGCTGGGCGGTGGCCTGGCAGGCGGAAAACCCGTGGGCCGCCTTGGCTGGATTATGCCTGGCGCAGGCGGGCATGATGGCGGTTTTGCCGGTATTCTGGGCATTGCCCCCGTTGTTTTTGGGCGGGGCCGCCGCCGCGGCCGGCATCGCGCTGATCAACTCGGTGGCGAACATCGGCGGCATCTTCGCGCCGCGCATCATCGGCGCCTGGGGCGTGGGGCCCATGGTGGCCTTCATGGCCTGGGGCGTGGGGATGGCGCTCCTGGCCCGCATGCTGGTGGAAAACCGGCGGGACCGGACTGGGGACAAGGATCAAACGCATGCTTGAGAGCCTGTTTCATCTGGGTGGCAAGGTGGCGGTGGTGTCGGGCGCGGCCAGCGGCCTGGGCCGGGCCAGCGCCATTGCGCTGGCGGCGCATGGGGCCACCGTGGTGCTGCTGGACAAGAACGCCGCCGGCATGAAAGAAACCGAGGGGAAGATCACCCAGTCCGGTGGCAAGGCCATCAGCCGCGTGCACGACACCAGCAGCACCGAGGCCGCCCTGCAACTGTTCGAGTGGATCGACAGCGAGTTCGGCCGCGTCGACTTCCTCGCCAACATCGCCGGCGACGGCCTGCTGGCAGACCCGGCCGCCATCAGCATCGGTCAGGTGCGGCAGGTGCTCGAGAACCTGGTGGTGGGCCGGTTCGCCCACTGCCAGCAGGCCGGCCTCCGCATGATCCGCCAGGGCGGCGGATCGATCGTCAACA
>Ga0315899_10009542_pt1 | contig 10425 bp, 12 predicted proteins | sample LakEriMetagenome_2_FD_203518 | JGI IMG/M metagenome (GOLD analysis project Ga0315899, IMG submission 203518) | Freshwater fungal communities from buoy surface, Lake Erie, Ohio, United States - Buoy 4 MA112 | ecosystem: Environmental > Aquatic > Freshwater > Lake | place: USA: Lake Erie, Ohio...
GTAGATGATGATGCAAACGGATGCCAGATCTAGACAACGACAATGCCAACATATAAACGTTTATCTGTTTATCAGATAAACAGATAAACGTTTATCTGATTAACGAGCGCTGTTGACAACGTGCTCTGTCTTGCTCTGTCTTGACCACGTGCTCTGTCGCCATCTCGCGCTCACAGGCAGTTGAAAGAACAAATACGAGACTAAGCTACTTTAGAACTAAACAACTTTAGAACTAAACGCTCGCAGACAGTTGAAAGAACACATACGAGACCCAGTTCACACGCCAGTCGAACCAGCGGTCGCGTCACTGCTCATGTGTGTGTGTATGTGTGTGTATGTGTGTGTATGTGTGTGTGTGTGTGTGTGTGTGTGTGTGTGTGTGTGGTGTGTGTGGTGTGCGTGTGCGTGTGTGTGTGTGTGTGTGTGTGTGTGTGTGTGTGTGTGTGTGTGTGTGTGTGTGTGTGTGTGTGTGTGTGTGTGTGTGTGTGTGTGTGTGTGTGTGTGTGTGTGTGTTAGGTCACGTCACTGCCCATATGGTCATGTTTGAATATCATGTTCTGATAAAAACCTTTTAATATAGCATACAAGTTTTAGCTAGAATACTCTAGTTAAAATATTTGAAGGTATTTGATTGCTTTTTACGGGCATGCGCAAGACGTTTGTCGTACAACTCGCTGCCACCCATTTTTGGTGTGTATTGTATGCATAATACACACACACACACACACACACACACATCCACACACACACACACGTGCCTTAAATACGTATGATACATGCGTATATACGTGTGTATATATACGTATATACATATATACGTATATACATACGTATATATGTATATTTAGTAGGTTGAGGAGGTTGATGAGGTTGATAGTGAGTGTAAGTAGTATAGATATGTACAATAACGATGTCGTACTAGTGTGGGTTCGTGAGGAGGTTGAGAGCGTTCGTGGTAAGGGGGTTCGTGAGTAGGCTGAGGAGCGTGAGGAGCGTGAGTAGCGTGCGTAGTGTGAGTTCGTTGAGGGCGACCTCAGGTTCATTAACTCGTCAGAAAAATCAATCCTCTCAACACCCTGGCGTCCCCCTCGCTCAACCTAAACCCTACTTCACCTCTACTTCACCTCCAACGTCTCCACCGCCGCCGCACCCGCCTCATCATCTTCATCGCTCTCTTCTTCATCGCTCTCATCGCGGACCTAAACCCTACACCCTAAACCCTAATATATATATACACACACACACACACATATATTACCAATGTATATACGTATACACATACACACACACACACACACACACACACACACACACATATACGCGCAAGTTATCAGTCATACCTCTCGCTGCTGCCACCCGATTTTGGGAGCAGCAGGGCTCAGGGCTCAGGGCTCAGCGCGAGTTTAGGTGTAGTTTAGGTTTGGCTTTAGTTTTGAATTATGTGACCTGGGGCGAGCATCGCCACTTTGCTTCGGGCTTAGGCTCACGCTGCTGCGGTTTGGGGTTTGGGGTTTGGGGTTTAGGGTTTAGGGCTTAGGCCCACGCACCTTCAACGGAGTTTTCCATGGCGAACTTGTCCTTCTTTACCGCATCTGCCCACTTGAAGGCCAGCGGCTCGACCAAGAGCACCATTCCGTACTTTGTGCACTCCGACCTGGTGCGCACGCTCATCAACGGGAAGCACGGCATGCGTCTGATACGCATGGTGAAGGGGTGCGCACGCTCGTCAACGCCATGCCTTGGGTACTCGTGGTGAATGGCGTCGGTAACGCATTCGTACACGGTAAGCAAACTAAACTGTTGTAACTCAACTGCGCAAGCTAAACGTAATGTCTGATCCTCGTGGTGAATGGCGTCGGTAACGCATACGTATATAAATACATGCATGGATAGATAGATAGGTAGACACATGCATACACACATAGGTAGACACATGCATACACGCATAGGTAGACACATGCATACACGCATAGCTAGACACATGCATACACGCATAGATAGATAGACACATGCACGCACGTGCCGCGCACGCAAACACGCTCGACATTGCATGCGGCATTACGCGTAGCTAGGCAAGAAGGTGTACACGCGCACGCGTGAACGAGTGCGCGCTCGTGCATGCATGCAGCCCATCGACATGCGCAGAGGCACGCACGCACGCACGCTTGCCACCGCGTTCGCACTGAAGAAGTTAAGAGGTGTAAACGTATCGCAAGGAGTGATGTGATGTGGTGTGTGTTTGTGTGTTTGTGTGAGTGTGTGTGTACAGATGATACATACACACACGGACCTCAGATGCGTCACGTTTTGGATGCATTTGCGGTGCAGTTCAACTGCCCCCGGCGCATCATCGGGCAGCACAAAGAGGTTGCATATGACAGCACAAGCATCCATCTGCAATGCCTGCAGCACTGCCAGCATCGCAAACGTGCGTGTGAGCGCGTCTGCACGCAGCGTCTTCCCTTCTCTACACCTCACGCCACAATGTGTGTGTGTATGCATGCATGCATGTACATATTCATGCGCATACCAATGTCTGGGTGCTGCAGGTCGCAGAAGGGGAGAGGCGGGGCCTTTGTGCCATATACGTTTGCAACATCGGTACGGATGACCAGCGCAGGCATCCGTTTTGCAGCGATTCCCTGCAGCAGTCGCGCCTGTGCTCGCGAGAGGAGCCCCTCGTCAGGGCGGACAGAAGCTGGACCGAGCAAAACAAACGCTCACCTGGCCAATTGAAACCTGGACGGCGTCGGGCTCTGCCAAGACCACCTTTTGGAGCACGTCTCTCATGTCTGCAATAATTATTTTATTTCTCCGTTGCGTCAATGGCAGCGCGGCGCATCAAGACCTGTCGGCTCGTGGCACGGGACTGCGGCGGGCAGCGGGCGCTTGACAACCTTCAATTCCTGTCAGAAAACGGTCCTCGTTGAATACGCCATGGTCGATGGCCACGTCGAGCAGCTTGTTGTCGCCGTTGAAAAGACGGCGAAAGCGCATCGTTTCCGCCATGAGAGGCTCCACGAATTAATTTAAATCTGCAAACCGCAAAAGAGCCCGCAAGCCGTTGATGCTGATGAGAGAAATCAGCTGCTGTTAGCAGCAGGGAGTAGGGCGTTGCGCGGACAGATGCAGCGCCCAGCCGGCCCCTGCGACGGGACCCAGTAGAGCTCTGCTCAGGTGCAGCGATGGCGGGAGACGAGGAGACGCCCTCCTCCAGCTCGCCGATCGTTCAGCTGCTCAAATCGATCAAGCAGGTGGTGCTCTCCAAGGCCTCGCCCATCGCGGACGCTATCCTTTTCTTTTTCCTCGTTTTCCTGCTGTCGGTCGCAGGACACACATTCCAGGACGTCTACGGCACGAACCAGCTAGTGCAGAGCTTCAAACGCCGGCTGCTCAGCGTCGTCGACAAGAGCAGCCGTTGGCCCGCCACCAATGTCTTGCAACACGTCAACTTTAAGAGAATTCACAGTCACGAGGATGTTTGGGACTTCATACAACACAACCTTGGGGACATTCTGTATGCCGACAAATTCTACGACGGGGGGGCGGTGCCTGCCGACCAGAAGGGCCTGGTCATGGGCCACAGCGTCGTCGCGCAAAAGGTGCGTCTCCGACAGAAGCGCGTAAAGCCCGTTGATTGCTCCGGGTTTCCGCCTCGTCTCAACTCAGAGACACCGCCGGGGCTCGTAAACGTCAAATGCTATCCAAGGTATTCTGCGGCGGCCGAAGACAGAGATCAATTCTTGGGCACCGAGTGGACGTCCGCTGAAATGCTGATGCTGAGGCCGCGAAACCCTTTGCAGCACAAGTTTCAAGATGGCGCTTACGCGATCGAGCTACCGGCAGGGCAAAACGCTTACAAACAAAGGTTACAGGAGTTGAAGGAACAAAAGTGGACGGATCGCGGGACACGCGCAGTGTTTGTCGATGCTTGCATGCTGAACATTGCACGCAATCAGTTCGTGTCCCTCAGATTCGAATTTGATTTTTCTGAATACGGAAAGGTTGTTCCGAAGGCGACCATTCGCGCATTCAGGGATCGACTCGACCACGACGCGTTCACGGATATTGTAAATTATATCTCCGAGGCTGCGCTATACGCCATTGTGAGCGTCAATGCGTTTCGTGAGGTTGGGAGGCTGCGCATTGTGGGGCCCTCCGTGTTTTTTAGCAATATTTGGAATATCATTATGAGCGGCACGCTCGTTTGCTGCTTTCTCTCCATGAACTATCGCATAGCGATCGTGCGATCGCAGTGGAGTACAATGCAGGGCAAAGCAAAAACAGAACTGAAGTGGTCTCTCGACGCCAATCGTCAGTATGATGTGAAGTGGTGAGTAGCTGGACAAACCTTTTCGTGCAGTGCGTGAATGTTTTGTGGTGCCGTGCGTACTGTGTCGGAGCAGTCATTCTTATTCAGCACAACCTGAATAACCTCGTTCATGACGGTGGCTGTGCAGGGACTGGGACGAACTGGGCGAAAACGATACACTCATCGTCAAGCTTCAGGCCATTGCAATGGTGCTCGCGTACCTCCGGTCCTTTGCCTTCCTGCAATTTTTCAGCTCCAAGATCGACGATTTCATTACATCGCTGTCGCACTCCAAGTCGAATCTGATAGCCTATACCTCCATCATGGCCATCTTTATTGCCGCATTCAGCGTGACCATCCACTCAGCGTACGGAGTTGAACAATTCCAGTTTTCGTCGCTGCCTCTCGCTGGGCTTTCACTAACTGAGCTTTTGTTCGGAAACTTCGACTCACAACCTATTGACGCCCAAACAGGCGTTGTCTCCTCTCTTCTGCTGATAGGTGATATTCATTTTGATGTTGACCCTCAGCGCTTGCCTACGCTCTCATGCAGCGCAAATTCTAAATGCTGTCTATGCCAGGTTTTTTTGCCATTCTGGGCATGGTTTCGATGAGTGCCATCTTGGCGCTGGTCAACTGGGCAACGCGAGAGGTGCTCAGGGGCAATGTGCAAAGAGAGACCGATGATAGAGACATGAACCTGAAGCATCAACTCTCCGCTGGAGTGAAACGCCTCATCATGTCAGAATACATGGGCTCTTTAGGACGTGCTTTGCGGCCGCTGGTGGAAGAAAAGGCAAAGGTCATTACCAACGATGATGACGAGGATTTCGAGGAACATTTCGGTGCTGATGAGCGAATCACCATGGTCAATGCGGCCAAATTTACGCTCAAGGGGCTTTTGGTGTCTGTGACGGAGCTTCGGAGTAGTGTGAGAGGCCTGTGTGAAAGTATGTCAGTAGAGTATGACGATGACGTTCAGGTGTGGCGGCGCGAAAATTGGTGGAGAAAATTCCGGAATGAGGCTCAAGAAAAGGAATTTGGGACTCTCCTTGATGCGCTCAAATCTGGTGAACCCGACGACGTGACGGAGGTGATCCGAAACTGGAAGCGCGTGGAGGGTATCGGGGCTGGACACACACATGACATCAATTGGAGAGACAAGGATGGATTCTCTGCACTTCACTATGCTTCTTTGGGCGGCGACGGCGATTTGGTGCTACGTCTGCTAGATTTGAAAGCCGATGCAAACGCTCGTAACGACGATGGCAACACGTGCGTGCATCTAGCAACGCTAGCAGGCAAGCTCAATGCGGTGCGAGTGCTCGCCGAGCATGGCCATGCACACCTCGATGACGTTCTGAACAATGCTTTGTTCACGCCAATCCATATGGCTGCATATGCTGGACACACGGCCCTCTGCAAGTATCTGGCTGAGGAACAGGAAGTTGATGTCTTGTGCCAGACTGGAGAGGGCCTCACTCCGCTGCACCTTGCAGTCATACAGAACAATGATGAGACAGTGGAGTATCTTGCAAACCGGTTTCCGCAGGCGATAGACATGCGAGCCAACGGAGGTGAAACGCCGCTGCACATTGCGGTGCTGACAAACAAGGACGTGCACCTCCTGCGTGTGCTGCTAAAGGCTGGCGCCAAGGTAGCGGAGAGAATGTATGACGGCGAAAACGTCTACCAGGTGTCCGTATTGGCTAAGAGGGAGCCAGCTGTGCAGCGGCTGCTGCACAGAACGCTCTCCATGGGTGACAACTACCAGCTGGCTCACGCCGGTCTAGACGAGCGAGCTTCGGGATTGGGGTTTATTAAATTTGCGATGATGGGTATGCACACAGAAATGGCCGAGCTGCTGTCAGACGGCGCCGACATCGACACAGTTCAGCCAGGTTCTGGTACCGCTCTGCATGTAGCTGTCAGGCGGAGGGCATCCGCGACGGTCGAATTCCTGGTGGACGCGGGCGCAAACGTACACATCAAGGACGCGGACGGCCTGACGCCATTACAGATAGCTGTCGACGAGGGCTTCTTTGACACATATGAACTGATGGCAAACTCACTCAAATTCGAGCAACTGCCAATCGATAGCAAGGGCAACACTCTGTTGCATCGTGCAGCAATGGCGGGCAATAATATGCAGATCGTGCAACACCTGGTGCAGCATCACAAGATCGACCCCATGTCCGTCAATGCCGAAGGGCAAACGTGCTACGACGTCGCAGACTTCATACTGCGGGTCAATGCAGAGATAGGCGACGCCACAAAGTGTGGACTGCACGACAAGATCTTACATTATTTCAGAGAGGGCAAGGACGACTATGAGGACAGTGTGCGTCGGCCGCTAATGCCAGGCGAAACTGAACAAAGCCGTGCTAAAGCCACAGAGGATATTTCCAGACGTGTTGTGCGTTTCTTTGAAAACATCGGGCTCCAAAAAGATGCAAGGGCATATGCGCGTCTACTGGCCGAGAACGAGGTCGACTTTGACGGACTCACACTGCTGCAGGATGCACACCTGCTTGAACTTGGTATCACCAAACTGGGAATCCGCAACAAGATACTCTTCGGCATTGCTGGTTTGTTGTTTGCTGACTGTCTATGCGTACCTGTCTGTTCATCAATGCTTGAAGATTTTTCCATTTGCTCCCTTGCATGCACCCTAATGCTACCTCGCGGACTCTCTGCCCACCCCACTGCACTCCTGCGCTGCAAACCCCGTTCTTCCCGTGCAAAACAGGATTGAAAGCCAAGCGCAGGGCCCTGGGAGAAGTGCTGCATTCGACACTGCCAGCCAATGAAGTGGCTGGTGCACCCAAAGACGCTGACGTGCTTGCCCTGGGGGCAGAATCTTCATTTCATGACTATTAATTTGCTAAATAAATGATGATTAACAAGTGCATGAGCCTCAGTAATTCATCTCCAACAAGGAGGATTGTGCAGAGAAACTTTAATGGTACCTATCGGCGAATCATCAAGACACGGCAGTGTGTATTCGTGTGTGTATATATACACCAACATGCTTGTGCACACATACGGCACCAACACGCGAAATCTCGAAACATGCTCATCCGGAGTAATTGGCGCGAAAGCCAAACAAAAAATAAAACAAGTCACGAGTGAGTGTAGCGCTTCAACGTCTGGTGTTGCCACACAAAGAGTTTGCTGCAGCTGCAGAACACAGTATGCACCGATGCTCAGATTGTCGCTCTCCCAAACCACACGCGAGACGTATACTATCGTATTGCGCTGTCACCAGCAGCATGCGAGTGTGCTTGCGTGTGCCGCTCGACGCAGTCGACGCGGGCTCGCGCAGCGGCCTGCGCGGCAGGCAACATATCCGCAGTGGCGAGAACGGGACAATCTGGACTTGACACCCCGGCTGTCGGCCAGGGCGCGGCATTGATCACTCCACGTATCGGGGCACTACTGATGGGCGACATCGGATTAGTAGTGATATTGCTCGCATGGGAGCTGTGGGCACTTGCATCGTTGTAGTCCAGCCCCATCTCCTGCTGCTGCGACATTCTGTAGAAGCGTCGTCTCAGGTAGAGCGCCATTACAAAAAAGACCATCGAGACGCCCGCCATGATCGAGTAGGTTTCTGTCCCCACCATGGGCGTTTGATTGTGTGGAAGGGCGGAGAAATAGAGTTTGGCGGGACGGGACCAGGGGTACACACACAGTCTCGTGTGTCAGAAGCTGTATACCAGAATGCCATGCGTGTGCGGCACATGTGTGTAAATGCATGTGTTATTTGTGAAGCCTTCATCATTACGGTTCTTCGTTTTTTTCTTTTCCCGCCCCCCTCCACCCAACAACCCGCACCTGTGAAGGCCGGCGCTGTGTATGCGTAGAGCGGGGCGTTTAGAAGAAGGACGCCCGCCGAAATGCCTATTTTCGCGAGAGTGAGGGTGAGTGTCTCGAATGAGTACTGTGAGTGATGCCGGTGAGGAAGTCGAGGTTGTCAGAAGTTTGTGTCTGTGCGTGTGTGCTGCATGTGTACGTGTGTGTGTGTGTGTGTGTGTGTGTGTGTGTGTGTGTGTGTGTGTGTGTGTGTGTGTGTGTGTGTACCGTTGGCGAGGCCGGTGAGGAAGCCAAAGTTGTCATATCCAAAGGTGCTTCCAACAGCAGCAAAAAAGAAGGAAAAAAGAAACTGGCGGGCGGACGAGAAGATGACCAACGTCGCCGCCTGCTTGCCAGAGGGGCGTTTTGCGCCACCAAATGTTTTCCGTTCCACAGCGAAACGCGCACACACACGCACACTCACACACGCACACACACGTACACACACAAGGCATACACACACGTACACACACACGTACACACACGCACGCACACATACACACAGGGGCAATCAGTCCGTCAGTATCAGAGAGCGCATCATATTGCCCAGCTTTGTATCTCTTTCAAGGTTCAATTGTGTGAAAAAAATTCAATGAATAAAAAAAACATCAGACGGCAACTCCTGGTCTCTGCAGCTTTGTCATGAACCCAGAGCCTACTGACTTGTCCTCTTCAGGTGAGACAAAGAAGTACATGCGCACAGCAGGCACTGGCAGGCAACCTAAACCCTGAACACCAAACCCCAAATCCTAAATGCGCACGTACGCAGGCGACGGCGTATGTGCCAGGGGGAGCACACAAAGTGGGTGTCAAAAAAGAGGCCTAGTATTGGGGCAAAATAGACCCATTAAAGAGGTAAAAGAGACCTACTATTGCTCGCTTACAAATTTCTTTGTGCGCCACACCCCGGGTCATGTGTGCAGGAACATATATGCACACACACACACACACGCAAACACACACACACACACACACATACATGCACACTGTGTGCAGGAACATACATGCACACACACACAAACACACACGCAAACACACACACACACACACTCTGTGTGCAGGAACATATATGCACACACACACACACACACACAAACAGACACAGACACAGACACAGACACAGACAGACACACACAAACCTGCGCCTGTATTGAAGGAAATGTGGCGCATACTTGCCAGAGGACAAACGTAAAGTTGACAAAAATCATCAGCCAACTCAAGTGGTACCGATCTTGCAAATATCCACACAGCGGCGTTGTAATGAAGCCTGCACATGGTGTGTGCGTGTGTTTGCGTGAGAGAGAGTGCTTGAGAGAGTGTGTGTGCTGTGTTCGTGACACAATTTCGTCACCAACACTGAGAGAGTGCTTGAGAGAGTGTGTGCTGTGTGTACATACATAAGCATCAACACCACATGTATGGTATGAATATGTATGTATTAAAGAGATTTCAAGTACAACGTGTGTGTGTGTGTGTGTGTGCGTGCGTGTGTGTGTTACAGGAGTACTTGTGTGGGGGGATTGTTTTTTTTTGAATTTGTGGGGGGGCACGCACGCACCAAAGGGATACACAACGCCGAAGATCGTGAGCCAGTCATCCCCAGTCTTTTTCTTTTCGTCTGTGCAAGTGGGCACGCATTCCAGGCAATTTCCCGCACATCCGCACGCCCAGCACTCAAGCTGGTCGCCCACGCCCGTTAAGTAGTACGTGCTTGTGAGCAGCTGGACCAGAAAAAATAATAGGAGAGCGGCCCACTCTGGCGATCGCAACTGCTCGACACAAGAAGAAAACAAATTATTGTTGCAAAAAAAAATATTTTGTAAAAAAACAATAGGAGAGCGGCCCAACTCGCGCAGCAGGCGCGCAGCTGTCAGCACCTGTCGCGTTGCTATGATTTGTGTGTGTGTGTGTGTGTGTGTGTGTGTGTTGCCGCGTTGTTCTTGATATATACACGCTCTTTCTGTCTCTCTCTCTTCACTAGCTTCTCTCGCTCTCTCGCTCGCTCTCTCTCTCTCTCTCTCTCTCTCTCGCGCGCGCTCTCTCTGCGCGAATGGTTGTGTTGCATGCATGCACAATATGAAAACAACTTCAGCGTCTACTCTACCCACGTACCCTACTCTACCTACGTGCCCCTGACATGCGCGCGTGCATTTTCGAATGGCAACCGACTTAATATTTATGCTGTCTCTTTGTCCTCTCTCTCCCACTCTCCCTCCCTCCCGCTCTCGCTCCAGCTCTCTCTCAATCTCTCGCGGTTC
>Ga0315899_10009543_pt1 | contig 10424 bp, 12 predicted proteins | sample LakEriMetagenome_2_FD_203518 | JGI IMG/M metagenome (GOLD analysis project Ga0315899, IMG submission 203518) | Freshwater fungal communities from buoy surface, Lake Erie, Ohio, United States - Buoy 4 MA112 | ecosystem: Environmental > Aquatic > Freshwater > Lake | place: USA: Lake Erie, Ohio...
GTACCACAGCAGACCCTGTGACTGTCGTCGCCGCAGCAACGGCAGTCTGCGACAGCATGCATAAAGCAAGACCCGGCCGAGGGTTGCGCCCCTTCCAGGTCGCCCTTTTAATCCTAGACAGCCGTCTTGCCTCCACAACCTCTAACGTTACTTAGAGGAGGTCCAGCCCACCGTAGGGAGAAGCGTATAAACCTGAGCACGTCCGAGCTTTGTTCTGAGGCCCCTGTACTATGCGCACAGTCTTTGAGGAGGATTTATTCGTATTCAATGTAGAGGGACCCAGAGCGCCTGTAGGTCGCCCTTTTGGCGCACGCCGAAGGAGTCCTGTAAGGGGCTCGGCTCGGTGACCTTAAAAATGAACACTCAACACACACACGGCTATATCGACGATGACCAAAGACCAGTCCATAAAACACCCAGGACACATCGTACGACCCGCGGAAGTAGAATAGTACTCGACGAGGACTCAGACACGATCGAAGTATTTGATTCAGACACCAAGGACGCACAGACCGTAGAAGACAAACCAAAGAAAACAAGAGACCAAGATCCGGCTCTGATAGTAAACTGTTAGAGCGAGGCTCCATCGCCATGGGCCACCAGCCATCAGCCTATCTCCGCGGAGAAGCTCTGTAGTACGCTGCGCGTCCAGGAAGCATTCCGGACTTCTTTCTGTCAATAAACACGCACGCATAGGCATCCTCGCTGTATTTACACTCGCACCACATTTGCGCTTCACCCGCTACTCTCCTGCATGCCCATCCTTGCTTTCCCAAGGACGCCCGATACGCTAGCCTGTATATGAGAAATACACACTCCTCCCTCACGATATACATCCCTCTTCCAACGATTAGGACTGTTCCTAATAAACCGTGGAAACGCCCCAACGTATAAACCTTGTATATGCATGGAACGATTCACCAAACCTTGTCACACAAAAACACCACACAATCACGGCACGCCGCGTACACAATCCCCCATCCACGCGTCCTGCCCTGCCTGCATTGTAGGAGCGAGCGGGGGGAACCCTGATGACGACGCCTGGCGGGGGCGGGATCTGGTTCCCTTTGCGGGGTGGAGTTTGGGCGGAGTGGACAGGATAGGGGTCTTCGGGGGGAGGAAGAAGGGGGTGGTGTGAGGCGTGAGCCAGGAGAGACTAGGACCATCCTACTTCTTCATATCATTAGTGCTAGTCCCTCTAAACAGCCTCGTATGGTACGTACCTTCCTCCAGGTTTATTTCTGTAAGAACAAATAAAAGACATCATCATCAGTACAGTAGGGCAGACAAGGCATTGAAACATAGCAGATGGAGCAAGCTAGTGGAATGTTGTATAGATTCTGTTCACTAGAAGACCGAGTGCATTCTCTTCTGTTGTCGTCCACCATCTCGCCCCCTCTCTTCCATCCGATTCAGATCGTGATAAACACCCCTGGTGGAGAATCGACCCAGTTGTTTCCATCCTCTCCTCCCTCGCTTCCGTGCAACCGTGACCGCTCTTCCGGCAATGTGGATGGTGAAAATCTGTTCGTCGAAAAGCTTTTTTCCACAAACCTCTCACTCCGCCCCCGGGGCTTTTGCGGTGCCACCGTAGGCGAGTAAGGAGCAATTTGACGCATAAGCACCACTTTGCGGAAAACTGGCTGATTTTTTGAAGGATCTTGAGATGCGCCGTGCAACAGCTCTAGCTCTACGGTGCTGCCGGGCTCTCCAGCAATCAGCTCGGCGACGTCAGGCAGGCCAAGACCCGCAACGTCGTGGCCATCGACCTTGAGGAGAATATCGCGCTCGTGAATTTGTCCGCTCTGCTGCGCGGGGCCATTTTCAGATAGAGACTTAATGAATATGTCCTCATAGTCGGACTCCTCATGAAGGACCATTCCAACGCCTGCGCGTCCCTGGTGCCCAGTGTCCTGGTCTGCGCGACTGGTGATCCGCACGAAGTATGCAAAACTCGATTGGCTGAGAGGAGAGTCCTGAACTGCAGCTTTGGCGGTCACAATGCTGGTTTCGCTTATGGTGAAAGTCAGCTGTGGGCCAGATCCCGAATAGGTATATTGCTGTGGACCTGGTTCTGGTATGGCCAAGTTTTGTCTCACTTCGCGATCGCCACCACCAGGAACCTCGACAACATTCACGAAGATGGAAGCGTCCGGCGATGAACAAATCACTCTCACCTTTTGGTCTTCAGTGAAGACCCCCCCGAAAGGAAGGAGTTGGGGAGCAGGAGGGGTGCGCAGCGTGCGCATCATCTCGGAGAGCTGATGAACCTCCTCTCTGAGGTCCGCGTTTTCAGCCGAGAAAAAGCGAAGCTCATTTTGCAAGCTTGACGTTGTCAGGTCCTCCTCATCCAGAAGCCGCCGAAGCTGCTCGCAAGCTTGGACAGGCCCTAGCAGCAACTGCCCATTGAGACGCGATTTCAACTGCGAAATGACCAAGCCCTTGGCCTCCATCAAAAATCCCTTAACATCTTGAGCTCGCCACCCGAAAGGCCCCTCCTCTACGTCTTCACCTTCTCCTCTGCCTCTCTTGCGCATACCGCTTCCGACAACATTAGCAGGTCCCGGCAATGCAATGTGCCCTGCACCCATAAGTCGCAACGTGATCTTACTGGTCCAACGCCCCCTTTTCAGCGCTGACGAAGGGTCAGCAGCCTGTTTCAACAGATCCTCTGCTGCTGCTTCGGCGTCATGCTGCTTCCCCGCACCGTCCGTACGTTGCTCCTGCGCTTCACCGGCCCCAGCCACTCCGGGTAGCAGCTGTACATGCACCATGACACTGCCTACTTCCAGCTTGCGCACATGTATTCTATCTCCGCGCCCCCCGACCGCAAAGGCAACGTCGTTCACCAGCGCCTTTTTGAAAGCAACCTCATCACTGATTGCGAAATCCAACTCCATCTCCACAAATACACCTGCGCCGTCAGTGCGACTCAGGTCTGTGTCGTCGCTGTTCTGCTCTCGATCCGTTTCATCAAGCACTGCAGGCAAGCACGAATCCTCCTGTGTGTGTGGGGGGGGGGTACACGCACACGTATTCTAAATTTCGTCTCTGACCTCGCTTCCCCAAACTGTTCTGTTTCGGTTTGCATCATGCAGACAGAAAGGTGAGAAAAAAACATACCTCTCCGCCTACAGCGAAATTGAAAATCTGAAATATCTCTTCGAGCGGTGGAAGGGCGCCTTCATTCATCATCCGCACCAGACGGACAAGGCGAGCGGGGTCGCTCACCGTGCCGCACACCATAGCCTCCCGCATCACAGACACCAGGTCGATGAGTACAGCGCGCTCGCCCAGCCCCGCGCTTTGTAAGAGAACCTGAAGCTCGGCGAGCTCATTTTGCGCAGGAACCACAGCCTGCTCTGCTTTGATCACGTCATCTTTTCTGCACAGTAACTCCCGCTCGTGTTCAAGGACGTGAATCTTGGCCGTTAATTCCTCGACACGCTGTACCAAAGTGTCGTACACGCGCTGTGTGTCTCGAGTGCGCTGCTCTGCCGCATCGCGCAAATCCTGGGTTTTTAACAGCTTATCCTCGCACTTCTGAAGATTGAGCTCCACCGTGGACGAGTGCTTCAGATTTTGCTGCCGTTCCTCCTCCATGAATTCAATTCGTTGGACCTTTTCTAAAATGATATCTTCCTGCAGCAAAATGCTTCGCATCAGAGCAATACAAACAAAGACACCATGGCTCACGTACGCATGGGATGAAACAACTTAACACACCTGATGCTTCAATCGCGATTGAAAAATCGCGATTGAAGCTTTTTGCGCCTCGTACTCCTCGCGCAGAGACTGTAGAGTGGACTCGACGTCCTTCTCACCATCGGAAATTCTCTCTATGATACCATGTAACCGCAGAATCTCATCTCTGTATACTTGGACATCCTCCTTGCCCACGGATCCGTCGAGGAGCCTCTGCAACTCCTTCGTTTCCTTTCGCTGGCGCTTTGACTTATCGTCGAGCTCATCCAACATCTGTTGCTTATTCACCAGCTCAGACTGCAGCAGGGTCACTTGGCGCATCAACCGCTCGCAGTCGCTGCGCTGGCGCAAGTGTTCTTCCCTCTCTTGCGATAGCTGCTGCCAGAGCCCGATTGCCTCTTGCGCACGCACACGGCACTGCTCCTCTAAATTTGATATGGTGCGTGACGCAAGTGCCAATTGCGACGCGAACATGTTCTCGATCCCATCCGACGAGAGTGCAGAGCCGGTGACGAAAAGGGAAGAAGCGCACTTCGAAACCAACTGCAACACTTCCATTTGTAGACTATTCAGACGCTCTGCCAGTCCAAGTTCCTCACCTTGCCGTTGGAGCTCGTGCTCGATGATGCAGGAGCGGACGGCCGATATTTTTGGCGATTCGATTTGCGTCACACCCCCTTTCCCCCAGATTTGCTGACATTCGACGACATTGAGCAAATCCTGCATTCGCCGCAAGCTGGTTGAGGCGGTACGCGCTACTTGAATGTCGAGGCGTTCGTGCGTTCTTTGTACAGTTACACTCGAAGTCGTTCCAATGAGATCAGAGGAGTGGAGTAGCTGCATTACGTTTCCGTCATGCACACTGATGCCATCAATAGCCACCAAAATATCGCCGGCACGCACTCCGGAGCGATCTGCTGGACTGCCAGTCACGACACCGCTGACCTGAGGAGGCATGCCGCCCGTAGCGGGCGGATGCACGGCAGTTTCTTGCAGTCCAATTTCTTTCTGGCCATGTACCAGAATCCCCATGCTCGTGGCGGGGCCCCCGATCGCAGACAAGGCGTGCAGCGATTGCCACGGTTGCCTTCTTCCTTGACCATCCACGATAAGGCGTCGAATCGCATTCAACGCGGACACAGTGTCTTCGTTTGCGAATAGCGAGCGGCCCAGTGCCTGCACGCACCGACAGATGAATAAGTCTTCAAATGGTAACACACCTTCTTGGTTTTACTATAACCGGACTGTCCAAGCTAGACACTTGTCTGTCGCAGCTACAATCTACTGTGCCAGCACACTAGTAGCAACTGTCTCAGCCCAAAGACTACCTTCACATCTCGTTTCAATTTCTGAGGATTCGCACCCGCGCGGCGGGGCCGATTAGATTTTGCACGATACCAACATTTGATCCTGCACTTCCGCGAAACAGAACACTTTGCTCACCTCATCCGTGATATAGTAGGCCAGTTCTTGAGTCTGGCCCGCGTCGAGCCCGTCCTTAAACAGCGGCCCACCAGCAGACTTGCCTGGGCCGCGATGCAATAGCACGGCACGCGTGTCCGCCTTTGTCGGAGAATGTTTCCCTTCCTCCCTCGTGCGCGGGGTGGCCAATTGCGGTGCCAGGAGCTCTGACTTTGGCGGCGGTTCCGTCACCTGCCACACCACAGACCCCGGCCGCATCGTCGCTTGGCCGGCGAGGGGGAGCTCCACCGGGAAATCCACCGGACTGTCAGATCCTATAGCATTTTGCTGGTCATCTGAGCCCTCGAGCGCAAAGGACCTGCCCCAAGGAACATCAGGCCTCGTCCGCCTTGCGCAGACATCTCTGTGGGCCCTTCCGCCGAGCTCGGCGGAGAACTGGTGCGCAAGCGTTGTGAGGCGGAGCGCTTCAGACAGCATCTCGGACGACGACGGCTTCCGCGGGGCGCCCGGCTCGTCCTGCGGGGCGGAGTACAGTCTGCTGGCGGCGCCGCCCGGGGAGCTGGGAGGATGGGCGAGCGTGGTGAGCCGAATGGCCTCGGACAGCAGCTGTTCCGGGAGAAGTTCGTTTTGCATCGCCATTTCGCAGCCTGCCCCCGATGCACGAACTTCTTAAAAAAAATCTGATAGGGCCGTTGAAGGTCGAGACTGCGTGACTTCCGAAAGAGCGTTAACGTCGTGGAGGTCCAGCCCCCCGCAAGGACCCAGTCACCCTGTGCGCCGGCCGCGATGGGATGCGGATCGTCGACGCAGGCGCATGCCGTGCATGCGCCCGGCCACGTGTCAGTGGTGCCCATGAAGCCAAAGGAGGCGGACTTGACATCTATGGACATCACTGACGATGAGAGGTCGAAGAACTCCACGCCGCTCACCGCCCACCAGGGCGACCTGGGCGCCACGTCGCCCGCTGGCCGCAAGGCCGGGGAGGAAGCGCAGAGCGACGCGCTGGACCTGTGCCCGACTAATCGGTCTGCCTCCGATTTGTCTGCGGCAGCAGACGGCTGCTCCCCGCAGAACTTCCCGGGCCAGGCCGAGCCGCTGCCGGCACCGCTCGATGTGGACAGCATGAAGCTGCCCGTGCACGAGGAGTCGGTGCCGTACTGGGAGCGGCTGGCGCCGCTGCCCTCGAACATGGAGCGCCCGCAGACTGGCTCGCGGCGCCCAGGAAGCTCGGCAGGCAAGCTAGTGGTGTACCAGACGGAGAAGCAGAAGCAACTCAAGGCCGAAGCCAAGAAGAAGCGCGAGGCCGAGTTGTCTTCATCGCCTGTGATGGCGCACAAGCTGCCGCCCGTTATCGGCGCGCGATCGGCGCTGCCCCCACTCAAGGAGCGCAAGAAGAAAAGCAAGAAGCCCGCCGAGGGCACTGGGGATGGTGCGCTTATGCTTGCGCCCGTGAAGCAAGTCCGCGACTGGAAGGGCTCCTCAGGCGGTGAGGCGTGGGAGGTGGGGACCACGGAAATCTCCGCCGCGCCCGCGCCCGAGGTGCTCAAGTTCGAGTCGCCGCTGAAGGAGGCAGCAGCGGGAGAGTGAGACGTGTACGAGCACTCACCTGGTGATTCGTGCATGCCTTCAAATTTCGGGTGCGAAACACCACGCTTTGGGGCAGCCCTGCCCCGGATTTTTCTATATTTGTACATTGTGACGAGGGCCAATGATGCTGCTTTTCGCGCTCTGCTTGTGCGCGCGCGTAACGCGATTGAGGAAGCGGAGAACATGTTTTTAGTTAAGTGTCCACTTAATTAACCCAGCAAATTAAGTGGACACTTAACTCATGAGCTCCCAGCTGGGGGGCATCCAAGTACATTAAATTCTTTCAGCGCGCAACCGCTCCCTCCCCCCTGCCCACTACTTCCTTTCGGGTTCCTCAACAGACAGAGAGCGGAGAGCGATAGAGGTGAGAGAGAGTACAAAGAGAAAGGGAGAGAGAGAGGGAGCGGAAGGGGAAGGACTTAGAGGGAGAGAGAATGTGAAGGGAACGGAGGAGGTTGACGGGGGAGAGATGGGAGAGCTGGGAGAGATTTACGTGGTCGAGGGAAACAAGTCACCAGATGTTTCTACGTTTGCACTTTCATTGATGATCAATTAACAGTTGATTAATCCATGAGACACATTTACATGGGACGTTGACCATGAGTAGAATACAGCTCTCGACATACACACGCACACACACACACGTAAAAAACTTTGGAGATTAATAGCTAATCACTTTGCGACAGCTGAGCGCTCGCATAGACAACACTACAACCCCGGCTTCTATCAATATTGTACACACGAACGCACAGACACTGAAACACAAGACACAGACACAGACACAGACACAGACACAAGATAGAGACAGACACAGACCGCTACAAACTCGTATACACACACGGATACTACAGGAAGTGCATGTAAGAGGGCCCAGCGGGCATCCCCATGGGACGCAGCCCCTCCGGCCCAGACACCACCGCCACATTCATGCCCTGCACGCCAACAAACCCTTCACCGCTGGCAGGCCCCGTCCAGCCCATGCCACGGGCTCCCTGGAGCTGACTCTGGAGCTGGGGCAGCGGCATGTGCTGCATCATGCTCGGCGCCAATGCAACGGGCATGACACCCAAATTTTTTAGGGCTGCGCGGTGGTGAGCCACGCTATGCATCGTCTGGGTTGCCTGTGCTGCTGCAAGTTGCGAAGCAGAGAAGGCGGCACTGTGGGCGCCAAAAGCCGCGTGCGCCCAGTGCTGCTGTTGAGCCACAGCGGGGTGGCCAAGCAAGTGAGCGTCTGGGGCCAGCATGCCCGGCATGCCTCCTGCGCTGCCAGGAGACATGCCACCCGTGGGCGTGTCTTTCGCGCGAGAAGATTCGGATGCCATGGTGCGCTTCGCCGCCTGCTCGGCGCGGCGCTGGCGATAGCGATATGCCTTGCAGTGTCGATGATTCTTCTCGCACGATTGGATGGCGCAGCAGCACACCTTTCGGCAGATCGGGCACAGCCACTTGCCGTCAACGGATTCGTTGATCCCCTTGCCGTCGCTTGGAATCACATTGCTCAGGTGTGTTTTCAGACAGTGCTCGCAGAAGCGCCGGGCGCACTCGGTGTTTTCGCACGCGAGCATCGACGTTGCGCGTTTCACCTTGACGTGCTGGCAAAAGTGGCAGTACTTGTTGTGTTTCCCGTCTCCATCCGCATCCTCGCCAGCTCCTGCGCTCGCAGAGCTCTGGGGCGATCGCGCTGCTGGTGACGTCATTTGCGAAGCAGACCTGTGTGTAGCGCCCTCGCCCTGGCCTTTCGCTGCTAGCTGCTGATATGCCTGCGCCCCGAGCATCGCTGCGGTGCGTTCGTCCCAGCGCAAACTGCCCTGAGGATGCCCAAATAGACTCGGACTGTTCATTCCCATCAATGCCGCTGCTGGCATGCCCGAGGACGTGCCCAGCAGCTCGCGGAGAGACGGCAGCGCCACTGCCGGTGCTTTCGGCGCAGAGCCAGCCCGAGCAAACCGCGGCTGAGCCTCGGACTTCCCTGGCCGTATTTGCGTATCAGCCGCGTCTTTTTTGCCTGCATTACTCAGCTCCATGAGGGCGCTTGCGGCACCAAGGTCCTCTTCCTGCTCCACGAGCTGCGAGAGGCTCGAGTTCGACAGGCTTCGGGGCAGCGACATCATCCCGCCGCCGCTGCTCGACTCCTGCGCACCGCGCTTCAGAACTTCCAGCCCGTGCACCTGTGCCAGGGTTTTGTTGCTGAGGCACAGCGTCGCAATCGATGGCAGTCTCCCACTTGGCTCCTCAGCATCAGACTCGCCGCCGCCGTCGAGTGCGTTCATCGACTTCGACCTGCGCAGCGAGAGCGGCGGCGTCTCCGACTCCGGCGACGTGGACGCATCGTCTTTCTCAACCGTGCTCCCGTCTGAGGCTGCGCTGTGGTCAATCGCGCTTCCCAGGTCCTGCATGCTGAAGGCGCGCTTCACCATGTCCCCGGTGAGAGGCGGCACCCCGAATCACACCGTCCGGCCAGCGAGTCGGGCACGCGCCAAGCCTGCTCGCCCCTGGCGGCCGCGCGCCCCCGGCGGCTGCGCGTTCCGCGCCGCTTTACAGCTTCCCCTGGCAAGCCTCCTCCGCAACCACTGAAAGCCTCGGCGGGATCGAATGGACCCGTCGCAAAAATTACCCTAAGTGTGGTTTTTACCACACCCACGGCCCCCATTATCGAGCTCACCAAGGGACCGGTATAGCCGATATTCCCGTTTGCACCGGTGTGCACCAGGGATGTTCTTCACTGTCCCCCTCCCCCCCCGCACACAGCTTTATCATAGGTCCTGCAGTAATAAACACACAGGGAAAACAGGCGCACCCTGTGTTAAAGCACCGGGTTCCTCACCCAGCCCCGCCATGGGTGGGCTCCAGATCCCCCGATGGTTGGGATCAGATCCCCTATCGACCTGGTGGTTGGGTCTTGCACCAGCCACCCTGGAGTTTTGGGTTCGATTCCCAAACGAGAGGAACCAGGGAAAACAGGCGCACCCTATGTCAAAGTACCGGGTTCCTCACGGGTCCCAGTGCGTGATGAGCAGACTCATCCACACAGGCCTCGGCTCTGTCAGGCTCGTCGTCTCTCATAACACATGTCCTCCACTCTCCTCCTCCACCCACGCGAACAGCTTTGTAATAGGTCCTGCAGTAATAAAACACACACGACACCGGTCCCATGTCCTCCACTCTCCTCCCCCTCCCACGCGAACAGCTTTGTAGGCTCCTACATAAGCGACCCGCGCGGCCTGGGTATCCACCGTGCTCACCGTCTTCGACCGTCCACGTAGGTCCTGCAGTAATAAAACACACCGGTGTGTGTAGCTTCTTGTGTGACGAAGCCTCAACATTAGTTGCACCACAAAGTGGTCAATATTGCACGAACTAGATAGCTCGTGAGACGTAAGACTGATAGAATGTTCTTATTAGGTTCTAGAAGAACCAACGAAGTGGAACTTCTATAATTCACCAAGAATCATCAGGGAAAAACAGCCGATATTTTCATACCCAAAAAGGTATGAAACAGACCCATAAAGGTATGAAAAAGCACTGTTTTTCAAGAAAACACGTGTTTCATACCTTAAAAAGGCATTTCATACCTGTGTGGGGAAGTTGTATACCTTGTGCACATTTTTCATACCTTAGGCACATTTTTCATACCTTGTGCATCTGTTTCATACCTTGGTATTATTGGTATTTTTTCATACCTTCGACATCATTTCATACCTTTTGAGTGT
>Ga0315899_10009544_pt1 | contig 10424 bp, 8 predicted proteins | sample LakEriMetagenome_2_FD_203518 | JGI IMG/M metagenome (GOLD analysis project Ga0315899, IMG submission 203518) | Freshwater fungal communities from buoy surface, Lake Erie, Ohio, United States - Buoy 4 MA112 | ecosystem: Environmental > Aquatic > Freshwater > Lake | place: USA: Lake Erie, Ohio...
TAGCACCAGAAGGACCCGCAGGACCTTGTGCACCGGCTGCGCCTTGCGGACCTGCGGCTCCGGCAGCACCGTTTGCACCCGCTACGCCATTGCATACATACTTCGTAAGTGAAGCATTGATTTCGCCTGCGTCGAGTATGCCGTTGCCATTCGCATCTAAGCCGTATTCCAGTTTTACGCCACCATTGGGGCAGTTATTGGCAGCGGGCTCGGCCGTAGTTTTAACCAATGAGTTCTGTCCATTCGTGCCGTTAGTTCCATTAGCACCAGCAGGACCTTGTGCTCCAGCAGGACCTTGAGGTCCGGCGAGACCCGGAGGTCCGGCGTTACCCGCTGGACCAACAGAACCTTGTTCACCATCTGCACCCTGAGGACCAGCCGGCCCGACAGGACCTTTAGCCCCTGTTGGGCCTTGAGGACCAGCAGGGCCCTGAGCCCCAGCAGGGCCTTGAGCTCCTGCAACACCAACTGCCCCTTGAGGGCCGGCCGGACCTTGTGCACCAACTAGACCGACAGGACCTGCAGGCCCCTGAATGTTCCCGGCCTCTATCCATTCGCTACCATCCCAAATCCACAAAAATCCGGTGCTTTGAACAATGTATCCATCACCATTAGAATTACCCGTTGTTGGCAAATCATTCTCCGTTGCTGCGCTTCCTTGAATGCTGATTGAAGTACCATCTGCACCTGCAGGACCTTGCACACCAGCAGGACCTTGTGGGCCGGAAGCTCCCTGAGGGCCTACAGGCCCCTGAGGTCCCGCCTCACCTGTTGCGCCCTGAGCGCCACCAACGCCCTGCGGCCCCTGCGGCCCTTCTGCACCATCACTTCCAGCTGGACCTTGCGGACCGGCTGGACCTTGAATACCTTGGAGTCCCTGTGCACCGGCAGGTCCCTGTGCACCGGCAGGACCTTGTGCACCATTAGCACCGGCAGGGCCCTGTTCACCTTGTGCTCCCTGAGGACCTTGAATACTTCCGGCATCCAACCAACTAGCGCCATCCCATACCCACAAGTGACCATTGTCCTGTGCGATGTATCCGGCTCCAGTTGAAACACCCACATTTGGCAGTTCCGCTTCGGTCGCTACGCTACCCTGAAACTCTACAGAAGTACCGGCAGCACCGGTTTCACCTATTGGCCCGGCAGGTCCTTGCGAACCGGCAACACCCGGCTCGCCTTGCGGCCCAATAGGGCCCTGAGGCCCGGGAATCGAACTTCCGGAAGTTTCAGCATACAAAGCGAATGGCACGCTAAGCAACTGCGTAGTCGTAATAATAGAATAGCTAGTGCCTCCAGACGGATCCACTTCCGACAGAATGAAGTATGGTCCGGATGACCAATTGACGTCACCTAAATTCCCCAATTCAGCATTACCATTTCCTAGCTCAACGGATAATAAAGCATTGGCATTTGTTTGCACATCATGCGTCTCGACATATACCTCCGTGCCTGACGCACTGCCCTGCAAAATGCTTAACCTTAGGCCAACATTCTGATTGGTAAGCAGTGTTTGTGATGCACTGCGAATAATCGCCTGGTAACTCATTTTCTGAGGCACCTGTGCAACGGCTGTTGAAGAAAAAAACGGTAGAATAATTAGTATGATTAAGCGAAAAAGTGTTTGATTGGTACACATGATATGGTAGGTGTTTAGGCTGATTACTGCTTGATTAGTTTGTATTCCGCGCAATTGCGCGACTGATTGCAAAGTCGAATGATGTAGTGAGCGGCGGACCACTCATGCACAAATAAGAGAGTTTGGGCCGATTGCATAGATTTCTCCTCCAGCAAGTCTCCCTGCATATCAAATACTGAAATTGTAATACCCGGGCGGAATTCCGGCATGGATATAAGCACATGATCGCGTGTGGGATTTGGAAAAAGTGATACATCGATTAGCTTTAGAGGTTCCTCAACGAAAATGGGAGTCACTGAATAAGGCTGTTGCACACCATGATTGATAGTTCCTTCAGCACTGATTTCATTTGTATAAACAACCTGCCCGATAGAATAGGAAATGCTTCCTTCGGAAGAAGAACCGTCGCCGCCGGCTGCAACAACATCCTGCTGAGCAGTCAAAGTGCCCGGCAGAAGGGCCAACGCCAGAGAAATAAATGTGATTGATTGCATGATCTATTAAGTTTAACGAAGCAAACATCACCAACATCTGTTTTGCGAATGCCCATCGACTTACATCCGGTAAAGGCGATTTAATAGGTGGTGTGTTTTTATCGGGAAATGGTGAGAGAGAAAAATAGTACGGCTGACGAATTACTGATTGACGATGATTGACAAGGAGGTTCGTCATTACTTTGCCGCTGAAACCAACAAACCTATTCTCATTAACAAACACGCTTGCTCCGCTTAGCATCAGCAGCTTTAAACTTTGGGCACGTTCCTTACCCCTCACGTAATATGGCCTTCCACCTGCCCATGATGGTAATGCGGACAGCAGTATTTACGTATTCGAAAACTGCAATGTTCGGCTCGCCAAAGCATGCGTGTGAAAGCACAGGCATTAATAAATTCACCTCATGGATTCTTCTCTGAAACACATTACCGCACAAGTTGAAACGCTCAGCAAGGAAATAGGCAATTGGATGAAAGCGCAAACCACCGTTAGCGAGAACATCGCTGAAGTGAAAAGCGAAAACAACCTGGTGACCTACGTCGATAAGGAAAGCGAACGCAGATTTGTAGAAGGGCTCAAACACATTCTTCCGGAAGCAGGGTTTGTTGCAGAGGAAGGAACAGGCGCACCCGCTGCAAGTGGGCTGAATTGGGTAATTGACCCTCTTGACGGAACAACGAACTTTGTGCACGGCATGCCTGTATGGTGCACCAGCATAGGACTTTGCCAAGGTAATGAAGCCATTGCGGGTGTCATTTATGATCCAAGCAGCAACGAGTGTTTCACTGCGTGGAAAGGTGGCGGTGCATTTCTCAATGGACAACCTATACGCGTATCGGCTATACCTTCCCTGGAACAATCCCTCTTTGCAACCGGTTTCCCCTACGATGATTTCGGACGAGAGGAAGCGTACATCGCTTTATTCCGAGATATGATGCGTTCTACCCGTGGACTGCGCAGACTGGGCAGTGCTGCGTTGGATATGGCCTGGACAGCTTGCGGTCGCGTGGAGGGATTCTATGAATACGGACTCAATCCGTGGGATGTTGCCGCCGGGTGTATCATCGTTCAGGAAGCCGGTGGAACCGTAACCGATTTCTCCGGAGGCGATAACTACATTTTCGGTGAAGACCTGGTTTGCACCAACGGCAGTGTGCAGGCCGAAATGCTAGCGAAAATCGCTCGATACTTCTCATAAAAAAAGCTCCGCCGAAGCGAAGCTTTTCCAGTTGAATCATCTCAATCGTATTAGCGAACGACGAAGGAGGTAGTACCTCCGTTCTCAGCCACTACATGGTAGAGGCCTGCGCTCCAATCCTGCACATCGAATTGCACACGCGTGGTTTGTTCTTTGAACTGCACCACCAATGCACCTTGCGCATTGTACACGTTTAATACTGTTGGCAGGGCTGTTTGAATTTGAATTAGTCCATCAGCCGGATTTGGAAACACCAACAGTGCATTCTTGTCTACCTCGGCAACCTGAATCGCACAACCTGCGCAGTAACCAAAACAGACCTCCGGCATGGTAATGTTGTTCTGGTTGGTTACAACCGTGCGATTGTATCCCCCAAAGCCATCGTCAACACCACATTCGAAAGGAACGGTTTCAGCAAACGTGAAATCCGGTCCATTCAAAAATTTGAAAAACTGTTGCTGATTTTGTTCTACCGTAACAACTGCGCGGTAAATCGAAGGCGAAATTTCTTGCATTTGAGTTTCAGTGGCTGAGAAACTATTGAACGTGCCCGCTACATAAACGCCTGAGGTATTAACCGTTTGTTGACTCATATCCACAGTGAGCGTGAGTTGCAGCGTAGGCACAACGACACATGGACCGCAAGTGGCGAAGCAGACCGCAGGAATCTCTTCATTGCCGTTGCCCACCAATAAGCTGCGGTTATAACCTCCAAACATGTCATCCGTTCCGCATTCTGCAGGCACGCTTTCCCAGCTCGTTCCATTCACGAATTTGTAGGAAATCACTTCACCTGAATTAACGGCAATAGGGAGTTGGTAAACGCCGTTGCCAAGTGGAATCATAGCTTCGGGCGTCCAGCTGTTGAATGAGCCCGCAACAAAAACTTCATCATTGCTGACCGACTCATTGGTCATGTCCACATTCAGTGTGACGATAACCAAACTTACCGGCAAACAGTCGGCGCATGATGCAAAACAAACGGTTTGCAATGTTGAATCGTTCACTCCAAGAGTTAATGAGCGGTTGTATCCGCCGAAACCATTGTCGACACCACAGTCGGCAGGCACAGCTTCTTCTGCAGGACCCCAGGCATCACCATTTAGAAACTTGTAAGCAACAGCTGTGTTAACCTCAATTGCTGCGGTGTACTCATAGATACCATCGCCATCACCGTCGGTCATCTCTGAAGCGCCCGGTGTCCAGCCCTGAAAATTCCCAACCACATGCACTCCCATAGCACTTACAGTCTCATTAGCCATATTCACTCGGAACGTCACATTCACTGTTGTTGGCTCAACAATAGGCTCACAATCGATGCACTGACCGAAGCACAGTGGACCGTACACCGCGTCCATATCGCCTATGTAAAATGAGCGGTTAATACCACCGAAACCGTTATCTACTCCGCAATCGGCAGGAACTGTCTCAGCCAATGACCAGTCATTTCCATTGATGAATACAAACTCAATACTATCGTTGGCAGGAAGTGATAGCGTGACTTCGTAGATACCGTCTCCATCGTCATCAGTCATAGGCGTAGCATCGAGGATCCAGTTTTGCATAGTTCCTACTACCTGAACTCCATCAGGGCTTACGGTTTCATTGGCCATGTTTACCATAAAGGTTACGTTTACATCCGGTTGAATGACGGCGCAATTTTGACATTGACCATAACAAACGACGGGAGCAACAACATCCGAGGTTCCCAATTCAAGCACACGATTATAAGAACCGAATCCATCGGGTAATCCGCACACCGATGGTACGTTCTCCGATTGGTTATCCATATTACCATTAATAAATTTATAGACCAGGTTGGCGTTCTCTTCGACTTCAATCGTTGCTTCGTAAATGCCATCACCATCATCATCAGCCATAGGAGTAGCGGTTGCATTCCATCCTTGGAAATTCCCCATCACATGAACACCATCGGGCGAAACCGTTTGTTCAGCCATATTCACACTTAGGCTAACCGAAATCGTGGGAATAACAGTGATGCAATCGGCGCACTCACCGTAACAGACGGTCGCTGCGGTCGTATCGTCATAGGCCAATTCCAGGCGACGGAACATCATCCCTTGCACCATGAAACGACAGGCAGTAGGAATGACCTCAGCATCAGCAATGGCCAGACCATTTTGAAACCGGTAGTTGATTATTTGATTCGTGTCAAGCGTTAGAGTTGCCGTGTATACACCATCGCCATCGGCATCGAGCATCTGCTGAGAGAAAGCAGGATCCGTTGCTGGAATACCGCTTACAAAAACGCCGTTCGGACTTACCGTTTGTTGTTCCATGTTAACCGCAAACGTTACATCAGCCGTTGGTGAAGCCGGACAGTTTTCGCACGCTGCAAAGCATACCGGACCGTAGGTAAAAGTGGGCGTCGTGGGCGTAAAGTTTCGGTTAAAACCTCCTACTCCATTGGCTACACCGCACTCCTGTGGCACGCCTTCATCCTGATTAGGCCCCCAGTTATTACCATTGATGAATTTGAACTGAATCGGAACACCGGTTGGCACCGTGGTCGTGTATTCATAAATCCCATCACCGTCGGCATCAGTCATGGCTGTGGCGCCAGGTTGCCATTGGGGTGACTGGAACGTGCCTGCAACATGAACGCCGTTAGCATTCACTGTAAGACCTTGCATATTGACCAAAAAGGTCACTGAAGTTTGTGCCTGAAGCATCAACGCAGCCATGAAGGCGGTTGCGAAAAGGAAGATACTTTTCATAATGGGTTAATGGTTAATGAGGCGAATATAAGTGTAGCAAATACACTTAGCGTTATACACGGAAATTTCGATGAATTGTATTGCATTTTTTTTTGAAACTACACGGCAAACTTTTACCGACCTTGCACTGCAGAATGTTGAGTCAATTCCCACGATACGTTTCGCTCTTTTCCATAATTGTTTGGGCGCTGGCAGCTCGCGCGCAAACTCCTGTTGACAGCACCCTGATAACCATTGAAGGAATGTTGCTTGATGAAATGGGTCAACCCATCTCCAATGCCATCATCATCAATCGGGCAACGAAGAAGGGCGGATTTGGCAGACCCGATGGCACATTCACGGTGAACTGTCTGCGAAAGGACACGCTTGCCATTACCTCATTGGGATTTCAAACGCGGTTGATCAGCTATCGCGATTCGGTTGGACGCGATTCGTTTCAATTGCGATTGTTCCTCGATACCCGCAGCTACATGCTTACTGAAGTCGAAGTATTTGCACCGCGTGATTTGGAGCAAATCCAGGAGGACATCAACAAATTGGGATACGATGAGCGTGACTATATGCTGAGTGGCATCAATGCTGTGCAAAGTCCAATCACATTTCTCTACCAACAATTCAGCCGCAAAGAGCAATCGAAGCGGCAGGTGGCTTACATGGAAAACGAAGATCGGAAAAGAGAACTCTTGAAGGAACTGTTCAGGCTTTATGTCGATTACGATATTATCAGCCTTACCGATGATCAGTTCGATGATTTCATTACATACCTCAATGTGTCGGATGATTTTCTCATCAACAGCTCTCAGTATGACTTCCTGGTTTTTGTGAAAGATCGATTCCGGGATTATAAAATCTATGTGCGCCAAAACACGCGCATGCAATCAACCGATTTCGACTACGATAAGGATTGAGATTAATTCTTCCGCTTGAGAGCGTTCACGAAACGACCCCAGGCATCCGCGTCGAGCAAATTACCTCCGCTTCGAAAGCCTCCGTTATATCGGGCAATCATAGTTGCTGAAACTTCATCATACGCCTCCGCGGAGAGGTCCCTTAAACCGTCGTAATTGGATACAGATGCTGCGGTGCGATCAAATCGAAAATAAGTATCGCCCGGAAAATCCAGCGCCATCACCTCGGCTCTCAATCGCGCCGGTGATGGGTAAGGCAATATATTGACCGTTGGCAGAAGAACCTGTTCTGACTCCATCCACTGAACAATCGAAATATGGTTCGATACCGTGTCATTAGGAATGACGTAATACGAACGCTTCAATCCAAGAAAGATGAAGTTCAGCGTGTCGCCTGCAAAAACAGGCAGGGTGAAATAACCTGTATGATCGGAAAAAGTTCCGCGGTTGTCATGCGAGCGAAACACCGTAGCATAAGGCACGGGTAAGAGAGAATCGGTAGCCACCACCACGCCGGAAACCTGAATGATGTGACGGTCTTGTGCCGACAACTCTCCGGCTGTGATTAATCCAAGAATCAGGATTGCGATTAATTTCCCCATGCAGGGCAAATGTAACGGTTGACAACGAAAGGCCAAGCCCCTTTCGTTAAGTCCTGTGAAAGATCACTCACAACATGCACCGTTAGTCAATTTCAATGCATAGAATAGCAGTGTGCTTGCCGCCAATAAAATACTCCCCCATCTCAGGACCATCGGTGCCCGGGGGGAATTTAATCTTCGAAATAAAATCCAGATAACCGTCATCCCTAACAACTCAACAGGTGCAGGATGCAGTTCGAAACTTCGTCCCCATTCTCCTTGCAACAAATGCAGAACACTGCGCTGCAAACCGCACGCCGGACAGTCGCAACCGGTCAACACTTTAAATGGACAGGGAAGCAAGGTGAATTCCATCTTAAGGGTTTGCCACAGGCATCCACGCTGCTGATTCCAGCTTGCTCAAAAAGTGATCGAGATCGATGGCAAAATGCTCCTCGCGCAATGGCGTGATGTGATTGCAGCTTAACGTTTGAAGCACATAACTACTTCCTTTCAAGTAATCATCCGACAGTTTCAATTGGTGCAAGTAATCCAGTTCAAGTGCTTCATTCAAATCGAAGCCTATGTATTGATCGAGTTGGATATCATAGGAAACGCCGATGACATGCACGCCCGATTGAAAGGTCAAGAAAGCCGGGACGCGAACCAAATCCCGGCGCTCCATAATTAAATGGCCCAGGGTGTAATATGGATAGATCATTTTTTCCCAGGACCTGCCCGTTCCTGCCATGAGTACTTCGAGCGCATCGAGCTTTCGGCGAATCTTGGCGGCTTTGCCCTCGCCTGTTATTGCTTGAGACCAATTCCAGCCTTCGTCTTTGTTTAGCCACTGACATGGTCCAAGTTCCAGTTTGTAGTCGAAACCCGATGGCAGATCTAGCACGTAACCGGGATAGTAATATTCCAATCCCAGGCGTTTGGCCATATCGATTTCGAGCAACATCGTAAAGGTACCTAGGCTGAATCGAGCGTATGCCGGGTCGTACAGACAAAGAATCGAAGCCATACTGCTCTCGCCGGCGTCGATATAGCTTACGGCAACGAGTTTCTCGCCATCGTAAACACTCAGTTCCATGGCATCGATTTCAGCACCCATCCGAGGAGAGAGCAGAATGTCCTCCAGCGTTTCGTGCACGAAGGCTTTGAAGCGGTGCATGTGCCCGCGGTACAACTCTTCCCTTCGCGCGTCAACCCGAGGGGTTCCAACGCGCAAGGTGAATCGATTCATGTTCTTGCGAAACAGCTTAGCGTGCGATCGGCGCATACTGAAAGCATGCACCGGAAACCTTATGTTGCGTATGCCGTATACCTGCTCGTCGATACAAACCACCTCACTGCGGTAGATAATTCCCGTGCCCCGAAACCAACCCATGCTCAATAAAGCATCGTAGTCGGCGCGGCGGAGACCTTGAATGGGTGCAGTTTGAACGAGCATTATGGCGAATATAACGCATTTGGAACCAACACAAAAAACGATATCGTAACAGCACTTAACGGTTCTTTCACGCAGGCTTCACACCCTCTTGAATTAATCGATAGCATATTTGTTTCATCAAAACTGAGTACCCATGACACACACCAACGTCATCCTTCAATTCCTGGAAAACGGCATGTGCAAAAACATTCAGGCCCGCATTCAAAAACTGCAACGCGAGCACGAACAAGAGGTGCTTTACACCCAGGACGGACATCGAATTCCTCTCGACAACATACTAAGTATTAATGGCTTGAACTGGGGTTAAGTCGGAACACTTAAAGTATTTGTCGAAATCTTGCATGGAATGTTAAACATTCCATTTTTTGTGTACATTTGCTTCCTTACTGAAATCTAAAAACATGAAAACAAAGTTGTCTGTACTCCTTGTACTCTCTTGTCTTTGTATTTACTCTACTGCTCAGATTCAAATCCAATCTTACCAGCACGAAATCAGTTGTGACATTGATGCGTTGCAGGATTTACCTACTATTAACGCCACTTCCCCAACAGGAAAAGTCGCCATTGGATATGATGAGCACATCTATTCTGGCGGATGCCTCGGCACGTTGGTAAGGACGTTCAAATACGCTGATGCGGATGGCAACACAGCCGAGGCGCAGCAAATCGTCCACATTACCGATATGCAACCTCCGCGTCTGTTGGGCGAGGCTCCCAATATTTCTACCACACGCGATATGGTTCCCGAGCCCGCTGAATTCGCGGCTGTAGATAATAGCGGTGAAACATTTGACGTGATTTTCAAGGAAGTCAAGTCCGAAGGTCGCATAACCCGTATGTGGACATGCACCGACTCATGCGGCAACATCGCTCGCCGCACACAAATCATCACACTCGAATAAGTCGTTTCAATGTATAAAGTCGAGAACAGTCAGGCTCCGGCTTGACTGTTCTCGTTTATGATTAACTTTCGAACTTCAAACAAAAAATTAAGGTATGAGTCTCCACGAAATGGGTATTCCCAGTGTTGATTTGAATGATTTCATTCACGGCAATGCTGAGCAAAAAAAGAACTTTGTCGCAGAATTGGGGCATGCTTACGAAGGCATCGGCTTCGTTGCTGTTAAAAACCATTTGATTGCAGAAGCCACGGTCGAACGACTTTACAAGGAAGTAAAAGCCTTCTTCGATTTACCGGAGGATACCAAAAAGAAATATGAAATCGTTGAGCTCGCCGGCCAGCGCGGCTATACGTCATTCGGTCGCGAACATGCCAAAGGCAGTAACGCCGGCGACCTGAAAGAGTTCTGGCATTTTGGTCAGGAGGTGACCGATGGCGATCCAATCAAGGCTGAATATCCTGCAAACATTTTTACGGATGAACTCACCGGATTCAATGAAGTCGGTAT
>Ga0315899_10009546_pt1 | contig 10424 bp, 9 predicted proteins | sample LakEriMetagenome_2_FD_203518 | JGI IMG/M metagenome (GOLD analysis project Ga0315899, IMG submission 203518) | Freshwater fungal communities from buoy surface, Lake Erie, Ohio, United States - Buoy 4 MA112 | ecosystem: Environmental > Aquatic > Freshwater > Lake | place: USA: Lake Erie, Ohio...
GTGCTGATTTCACAGAAGAAACAGCAGATTTCACTGAAATCGGAGGATGCGGTGTTGATAATGGTACTTTCTCCGATAATCGTCAATTGGTTCGTGCGGATGGCAACCCTGTAACTGTATGCTGGACATTCGATACCTGTGAATCATGCGCCGGTCCGGCTTCAGTGAGCGAGAACAACGCTGTGGTTTCTAACCTGCGTGTTTATCCTATCCCTGCCGAAGAAATACTCAACGTTCAATTTGATGCTGCAGTTGCTGCGCGCATGACCATGCGCATGGTGAACAGCCTCGGCCAAGTTGTGGTGGAGGAGAACCTCGGCCAGGTGAGTGGTCAGAAAACGTTGACTGTGAATACTTCTAATTTGGCTAGCGGAGTGTACTCGTTGTCTCTGACCAATGGTTCACACGTTCAGCTGGTGAATGTATTGATTAAGTAAACGATCGTTTTTTTAACCATATTTGAAAAAAGCTCCTCAAAAGGGGGCTTTTTCATTTCAAGAATGTGAAAAGAAAAATTTTTATGGTGGAGGTTGCCAACTATATTTGGCGGTTGAAACAAACATTAATCTGTATCCAAACCATAACAACTCATGAAGAGAGCTTTATTTATGTTCGCTGCGTTCTTCGGAACATCGGTAGTTTCATTAGCGCAGGTGACCGGCATTTCGGTGGAAGCGTTTTACACTGGAGGTCCTACTCCCTCTGTGGCAGGGTATCCGGCTAACCATACCACCTATCGCATTTATGCAAACACACAGAACGCGACAGATCGCGTGACAACTGTATCGGGTAATGATGATAATCCGCTTTCATTACTGGTTGGTGAGTCAGGAATTTGGAATAGCCCGAGTGGCGGTGGTATTACCGGCGATGCTTCACCATGTATTCTTTTCGGTTCAGTTCCTTTGGCTGAATATGATTCATACTTAACCGTAGGCGTTGGCTGCAACGATGATGGAGCTGCAAACCCTGTGTTCAAAGCTGAAGATGCTGCACAGCCATGGCAATCACAGGCCTTCAATACAGTTCCCTATGGTATGGGTGAATTTGTAGTTAACTCTCCTGTAGGTGGTACGTGGTTCGTACTCCCGGACAATCCTAATTCAGAAGCAGGTTCAGATTTGAAGGTTCTTTTGGCTCAGATTACCACCGATGGTGACATTTGTGGTACATTTTACCTTCAGGTGTTTCCAAACTATTCAGGTTCTGGATCAACTGCAGTGTATGGTTCATACGATTTTTCGACCAACCCGGGATGTGTTGGCGGATGCACAAACCAAGATGCTCTAAACTACAATGCGTCGGCTACTTATGATAATGGGTTGTGTTTGCTGCCGTGCAATCTTTCGATTGACGCTAACATCACAACTCTTCCGACTTGCGCTGATTCTGAAAACGGAGTTATTACGGTAACTGCAACAGGAGCACAAGCATTTTATGATTTCACATTCGATAATCAAAATCAAGGTCTTTCCAATGATGGAATAGAAGCCTATTCAGGCTTGGGTAGCGGAAGTTTTGCAATTACTGTTCGTGATACCCGATTCGACAACGTATTGGCCAACCCCAATGGTGAGACATGTCAGGTGGATACGGTTATCACTATCGATGTTGCTCCTGTCACCATCAGCGGTAGCATTGGCAATGCCATTGAATGTGCCGGTGAAAATAACGGCTCTGTAACGACTGATCCAGCTAACTATGGCGGAGGAACCGGAGCGTTGTCATTCGCTTTGTTTTATAGCAACGGAGCACCTGTACTCGACGGCAATAGCGATCCTGTTGTAGTTGCAACACCCAACTATACCGGATTGACCGGAGGTACTTATTACTTCGAAGCTACGGATGCTTCTGGTTGTTCAGCTCAAGGAAACAACTTTACTATTTCAAGCCCTAACGCCATCAATATGGAAGCATCGGCTTCCGGTATTGGAGCATGTTATAATTCCACTGATGTTACCAAGATTATTAACTGGTTAGGTGGAACAGGTGACGTAGATTTTTCATTGGTCAATGATGGTACTTACCTGATTGAAGGTGGTCCATCTACCGTTGTAATAAACAACCTAAGTGTTGGCCTGCATACAATCTATGCGCAAGATGAGAATGGTTGCACTGCAGAATATACCTTTAACGTATTGGGTGCTCCAGAAATCGTTATCAATGCAACTATCGATGGTCCATCATGCAACGGGGATACAGATGGTTCTGTAACAGTTACATCAACCGGTGGTACCGGAGTTATTCAATACAGCTTTGATGGAGGTGCATTCTCAACAGATAACGCTGTCACCGGTTTGGGCAATGCTGTGGTTGAAGTGTTGGCGCAAGATGCCAACGGTTGTCAATCTACCCAAACCATTGAAGTTATTGAGCCGGAAACATTAAGTGCTACTGCAACGGTTACGAATATCAGTTGTAACGGCAATACAGATGGTTCTATCAGCATCGAAGCAGTTGGTGGAACATTCCCATTCACATATGCATTGAATGCGACCCCAACTTCGAGCGATGCTAGTCCAATCTTCAGCGGCCTTGCTGCAGGTTCTTATGTTGTAAATATTGTGGATGCGAATGGTTGCTCATATGCTGCAGCTTCTGCAGAAACAGTAGTTGAGCCTGAGCCGCTTGAGGCAACGGCTACTACCTCCGACGTTAACTGCTTTGGTGATGAAAGCGGTGTTATCGAAGTTGCTGCTTCAGGCGGAACAGGTGCATTCAGCTACAGTGTGAACCAAGGTCCTTTGTCTAGCAATAATACGCTCGGTAATTTGCCTGCAGGTGATTACGAAGTTGTTGTTTACGATGCTAACCAATGTTCAGTAACAGTAAGCAATCTTTCAATTGATCAGCCGGCATCCTCGATTTCTATTAACGGCTTGACTGCGAACCCAATCGATGAAGATGCAGGTGGCAGCAGCCCTTACACCGTAAGCGGTGGTACAGGTAATTACACCTACAGCTGGAGTGGCCCGGGTGGTGTTGTTGTAGATGGACAGGATTTGGGTAATTTGACGACTGCTGCACAAGCTGGAAGTTGGGTGTTGACTGTTACAGATGCGAATGGTTGTGTGGCTTCACAGACTATTCAAATTACAGGCGTTAACGATGTAGAATACACCTATTCCATTAGTATGTACCCTAACCCGAACAATGGTCAATTCATATTGAACATGGAAGGTTTGACAGGTGAGAAGTTGTCGTATTCAATTATAGATAATACCGGTCGTGTTGTTATGTCTCACGACATGGGTAATGTGCACGCTGAGCGCCGCGAGGCCGTAGATATGGCGGGTGCTGCAGCAGGAATTTATCAAGTTCGTTTGCTGATTGGCAATGATGTGCACAGCATGCGTTTTGTAAAGCAATAATTCAACTCGAATAATTAGGAAGGCTGCGCGAAGGTGCGGCCTTCTTTTTTTCATAGAATTATTTCATTGAGCATCCACCCGGTGATACTCATTCTATCGCGCTTTGTAGTAATTACTTCATGCTCGAGTTCGCTGAGGAACAATGCAAGAGTGCCCATTTCGGGCAAAATGGATCCGTAATTTCCCTGGGAGTCATAAATCCGTAATTCACCTCCATCAATTGCTTGCCAATTATGATTGAGATAGAAAACAAATGAAACTCTCCGAGCAGAACCCGCAGAATGCCTATCGACATGTTTTTTATAGAACGTGCCAGGCGGATAATGTGCATAGTGGCATTCATAATCGCGGATACCCAAGAAAAATCGGTAGTTGAGTGTGGCAAAAACCTCCTCTATTTTAAGTAGAAATGCGCTCGTAGCCTGAGCTGCATCCTTTGGATTTATCCAATGGATGAAATCACCTCGTTGCTGAGTATTGACATGTTGATGCGCATGCTTGCCAATGCCGGCTTGCTTAAAACCAGCTTTTTGCTGAATGTTTGTTAGTTCAGTTCGTATGAGCAACGATTCCTCTTTGGATAGGAAATTTTTTATTTCCACCCATCCATGTTGCTCGAATGCGTCGTAATGCGAATTCATAGGCTTAAGCGACTCGAGATAAAAATCAGCTGCGAATGTACCCAACAGGATTTGTTGAATCCTACATTTGATTTATTCAAAGCATGTATACATGAAAGGAGTAATGCTTGTGACCGGCGCAGGAAGCGGAATTGGTAAAGCAATAGCGCAAACCCTAGTGAGCAAGGGGTATGAAGTTTATGGTGCAGCTCGCACAGAAGGCAAAGATTGGCCATCCGATGTTTATCGTATTCCAATGGATGTAACCAAGGAAGAATCTGTCCGAAACGGAATTACTTTGATTCAATCGCGCAGTGGGAAATTGAATGGGGTTGTCAATGCTGCAGGACTTGGGATGTTGGGAGCAATTGAGGATAGTTCGCCTAATGAAGTGCGCGACCTATTCGAAACTAATTTGCTCGGGGTGCATCATGTATGCAGAAACGCGCTTCCCTTGTTGCGAGCAACAAAACAAAGTTGCATCATTAACATCACCTCTATGGCTGCTCAAATGGGCCTACCCTATCGAGGAGTGTATTGCGCCAGCAAATTTGCCGTTGAAGGATATACAGAATCGCTTTCTTTGGAGTTGGCCCACGAGGGCATGCGCGTGGTCATTGTCGAGCCCGGTGATGTGAGCACAGCCATCAATGTGAATCGGAAAATTGTTTCGCAGATATCTGAAAGGAATAAAAGGATTCACGAGAGTATCCATCGTCAAATAAATGATGAGGTTGTGAAGGGGCTTGATCCGAATGAGATTGCAACAGCCGTTTGGCGTATTGTTGAAAATCCTAAACCGAGATTGCGATATAGGGTGGCGTCGGCAAAAGCGAAATATGCCTATTATTTAATGAGAATCTTACCGGATAGATGGTTCGAAACAATCGTGCGTAGGCATTACAACGCATGATAAAAAAAGAAGGCTGCCCATTTGAGCAGCCTTTCGTTGATTTCTTGGGGTGTATTAATGACCTCCTTTTCCTTTTTCTTTGGCATCGGTTTCCGGAGCATCGACCATAGCATGTATAGTGACCACAGATTGAATAGGCTCAGTATTGGCTGTAATCATTACTGTCTTGGATTGCTTTCCTTTTTTGCCTGCGGAATTGAATTTAACTTTCATATCGCGAGTTTGACCTGCCGCGATAGGTTCTTTAGGATAATCAGGAACCGTACAACCACATGAGCCATGCGCTTCCTCGATAATGAGAGGCTCTTTGCCTGAATTAGTTATTTTAAACGTACATTCAACTTGATCTCCTTGCTTAATGGTGCCGAAATCATGTTCGGTTTTATCGAATGCAATGGTGGTTTTTGTTCTGCTTTCCGAGAGTTTACCTGGTTCAGCTTTTACTTGCTCACCTGAAGCAGTTTCAGCCGTAGTTGAAGCCGACTCAGTTGTCATAGCTGAAGTTTCAACGGGGCGCGACTCAATATCGTTTGAACTTTTTTTGAATTGGGTATACCCTAAGAATCCCAGGGCTCCGGCGATAACTACCAAAATGCCCACTTTTAATCCGTTACTCATCGTTTTGTGTTTTTATATTTTATAAGATTATTCAAATTTAGCATGGTTATTTAAAATCGGAATAGGCGAGCTTCATCTTTTCAAACGTACCATCCTGTAAAACTTGAACTGCTTTTTTTAAGGCAGGGTTCAAATCATTGATGAAGAAATAAAATGCCTCACCATCGTATAAATTCCGCGCAATGAGTGCCTTTGTGCGCAGACGAATGGCGTGTTCCGATGTCTTGAATTCTGTTTCATTGTATACCACCTTTTTCTCAGTTAGTTGTGCAATCATGTCTGTCATAGCGTTTTCAGGCAATTCATATTTCGAGCTGAAGTCCTTTAGAGTGGGGTGTTTTTCAAGCAATGAAGTACGATTTAAATTGGTGTATTCCATTACCCAATCGTTGTTGACTCCTGTGCGAAGCATTTCACTGAAGTAATTACTGTTTTCGGAGGTGTCGAGCGGGACAAAGATGTCGGGTAGAATTCCACCTCCGCCATAAACGGTGCGTTTCTTTAGGTTGGTGAAATACTTGAGTGAATCGGGCAGGTTTAAACTGTCAAGACTAAACAGTTCGCCATTCTTGAAGCGTTTTTCCTTGTCCTTTTCATATTCAGCCAAGCCATCATCGTAGGATTTTTGAATACATCGGCCTGCCGGGGTGAAGTATTTCTGAACAGTCAGACGAACCATGCTACCATCGGGAAGTCTTACCGGGCGTTGCACAAGACCTTTACCAAACGATCGACGACCAATAATGAGCCCGCGGTCCCAATCCTGCACTGCACCGCTGAGGATTTCACTTGCAGAAGCTGATGATTCATCGATTAAGACGATAAGACGACCCTTTTCGAAAATGCCTTTCTTTTCGGGGTTGGCCCGGCGTTCATCGCGTGGGAAGGAACGACCTTCAGTATAAACCAATAAACGATCGCCTGAGATGAATTCGTCGCACATCTCAACTGCAATATCAAGCAAGCCTCCGCCATTGCCTTGTAAGTCGATAACTAAATCCTTCATGCCTTCGCCTCTCAGTTCTTGGATAGCTTTGCGCATCTCTTCTGCGGTAGTTTGAGCGAATCGGCTAATTTTCACATAACCGATACCCGGAGCGGCCATATAGGATGCATCTACTGAATAGATGGGAATTTTATCGCGTACAATCGTATAAAAAAGCAGGTCGTTTTCACGATTTCGCTCAATACCCACAGTCACTTTGGTGCCTTTAGGACCTTTGAGTTTTTTCATGACATCGCTGTTTTTAATGCCGATGCCTGCAACAATTTCTCCGTCTATTTTAACAATCTTATCTCCACTTCGAATGCCTAATTTTTCGGAAGGACCTCCTTGAATGGGTTCTATGACCTGAATGGTGTCATGCAGAATTTGAAATTGCACGCCAATTCCATCAAAACTCCCTTGCAAGGGCTCATTGGCTGCTGCTACTTCCTCTTTGGATAAGTAAACGGAATGAGGATCAAGGTCTTCGAGCATATGAACAATGGCTTTTTCAACCAGTTCTGATGCATTCACTGTATCAACGTACATCAAATCGATGTAGTTGAGAAGCGTAGAAAACTTATCTGTTGTTTCAGCAGTGTTCTTAATTTGAGCGCTGAGCGATAATGCGGTACAGATTATCAGAGCGCTGGCGGAGAATAATTTCTTCATCATGGTATTCGAGAACGTAAAAGTAATTTTACCTGTGGTTGTAAAATATAAAAATTGGTTAAGATATTCAACGACTGTTGGTAAGATTATGACCGTGTTTGCTCGTAAGTGAGAAAATTTGATTTCGGCCGCATCGGCAACATTTTGAATCTCCCATTTTTGATTACGATTAATTTACTTTGCGAATGCAGATTACGTGTTTTTCACAATCATCTTTGCATACAACTCTCAATTAATTGCTATGACACTACTCGACGGTTTAGCGACATCACGACAAATAAAATCGGAGTTGACCCACGCGGTTCAAGAAATGGTGGCAAGGGGTGATCGCCCTCCCCATTTGGCTGCCGTGCTGGTGGGCAATGATGGGGCAAGCCTGACATATGTGACTTCTAAAGTGAAATCATGTGAAGAGGTGGGGTTTCGGTCTTCGCTAATACAAAAGGAAGCCACTATTTCAGAGTTGGAATTATTACAGCTAATTCAAGAGTTGAATTCTCGCCATGATTTGGATGGATATATCATTCAACTTCCATTGCCTAAGCACATCGATGAAAAAAAGGTGCTGCTTGCTGTTGATCCGCTGAAAGATGTAGATGGTTTTCACCCGGAAAATGTTGGACGCATGGTGCTTGGATTGCCCTGCTATTTGCCTGCTACACCCGGAGGTATTGTTGAGTTGCTGCGCAGGTATCATGTGCCTACTGAAGGAAAGCAATGCGTCGTAATTGGAAGATCGCATATAGTTGGCTTACCTATGAGTATCTTGTTGCAGCGAAATACGGAGCCGGGCAATTGCACGGTTACCATCACGCATAGTAAAACACAAGGCTTGGATGAAATCTGCCGTCGGGCAGACATAATAATTGCTGCTTTGGGCCGTCCTGAGTTTCTAAAAGGTACGATGGTGAAGGAGGGGGCTGTCGTAATTGATGTGGGTATTACGCGAGTGGAAGATTCAACTAGAAAGTCCGGTTTTCGGTTAGTCGGCGATGTTGAGTTTTCATCGGTTTCACCCAAATGCAGCTTCATAACGCCTGTGCCGGGTGGAGTGGGTCCAATGACCATTGTAACACTCCTTCAAAATACATTGCAGGCACGGATGGGGAAATTCTAATTTTTAGCGCAACCTTTATTCATTTTGTTCGTAGGAGGAGCATCGGCATATATCCGGTGCAAACTTTAAAACGAGCAGCAATGAATATTAATGAACGATGGGAAAAATCGAAACGGTGGGTTGTATTTTCCTTGACAGCTATTTCGACTTGGTTGTTTTTGCGGCCATGAGAATGGTTAAGAAGATTTTTTGCAAGAAATGAAACAAAATTTCAAGACGTCCCGTTGAAGGAGTCTAACTAACAAATAAACCCTAAACACTTAAAGTAATGAATCCGATTAATGAATGGAAACACGAGGTATTGCAGCGCCTGATTGTAATTTTTCTTGGTCTGCTAACTCTTGGAGTCGTAGTTCAATCTTGCGGAACCACCCATCACTCGTGCTCGGCGTATAATCGAGTTGAGATTCCACAGCAACCTTAACAGGTGAGTTGTATTGATGAGGGGTACCGTTCTCTATACCTTTAAAGAGGCTGCTTATGCAGCTTTTTTTATGCACTGTTCATTGCTGTAACTATTTTCACTGCCTCGACCGCTTCGCGTACGTCGTGAACACGCACAATGGACGCATTGTTCATTAGGGCAATGGTATTGGCTACAGTGGTAGCATTCAGTGCTTCTGAAGCATCCTTTCCCACTATCAGCTGAAGTGATTTCTTGCGGCTCAATCCCACCAGTATAGGGCAGTTCAGAGTTGTAAAAAGATGCAGTCCGCGAAGTAATTGAAGATTATGATGCATTGATTTTCCGAATCCAAAACCGGGATCAACGATAATCTGTCGCGCATCAACGCCTGCTGATTGAAGTTCCTCGATTTTTTGGCTGAAATAGTTGAGTACTTCAGCAACCACATCTACATAATTAGGGTTGTGTTGCATGGTTTGCGGTTCTCCTTGAATGTGCGTGAGGACATATGGCACCTGTAATTGGGCAACACTAGAGAACATATTAGGATCGAGGGATCCGCCGCTGATATCGTTGACGATATTGGCACCTGAAGCACAAGCTTCTTCAGCCACTTCGCTGTAAAAGGTGTCGATTGATATACAGATGTCCGGAAAAGAATTGCGCAGCAGGCCAATGGCCGGTATCACGCGTTGCATTTCTGTTTTTGTGTCCAGCCTTTCGGCTCCCGGGCGAGTACTCTGTCCACCTACATCGATTATAGATGCACCGGCATCAATCATCTGTTTGGCCCGCAAGAGTAGTTCGCTATCTGCTGCAATACGGCTATCTTCATGAAATGAATCGGGTGTGAGATTGAGAATCCCCATTACCTTCGGTTCAAGAAGCGAAAGACAGCCTCCCGGAAAGGTTAGTTCATAAAATGAGGAATCGGAGACCATAAAGAACTGTTTTAGATGCCTTGCATGATGCAAATTTGCCTGCAAATATGGATGAGACTCTTCAACACACCGCCAATCAATTTGATTCAGTTATAACGCACTGTCGTGAGTTGTTTGTAAAAAAGACCCGCGACTACGGCACTGCTTGGCGCATTTTGCGCACACCGAGCTTAACCGATCAGATTTTTATCAAGGCCCAACGAATTCGAACATTGGAAGAGAAGGGCACCAGCAAAGTGGGCGAGGGCATCGACGACGAATTTGTAGGAATTATTAATTATGCAGTCATGGCTCTTATACAGCTGCAGTTATCAAACGATGCGGTTATTGAATTGGCGGCGCATGATGCCACAGCACGATACGACGAACAGGTTGCAATTACCAAGTCGCTTATGCTCAACAAGAATCACGATTATGGTGAGGCCTGGCGCGATATGCGGGTTTCATCGTTTACAGATTTAATCTTAATGAAGTTGTTGCGCATTAAGCAAATTGAAGACAATCAAGGTAAAACGCTAGTCAGCGAGGGAATTGAAAGCGGTTATCGGGACATACTCAATTATGCAGTTTTTGCGCTGATTCAATTGGGGTACGCAAATCGGAACTGACGATGTGGATTTATTTACTTCGAAAGTTGGGGTATGGCTTCCTAGTGCTTTGGGGAGTGGTTACGCTGGTTTTTTTTCTGTTCAATTTAACTCCCGGAGATCCCGTTAGAAATCTCGTTGGGGAAAATGCTTCAACGGAGGTTGTAGAGAACATGCGGAGGAAATTCGATTTG
>Ga0315899_10009548_pt1 | contig 10423 bp, 10 predicted proteins | sample LakEriMetagenome_2_FD_203518 | JGI IMG/M metagenome (GOLD analysis project Ga0315899, IMG submission 203518) | Freshwater fungal communities from buoy surface, Lake Erie, Ohio, United States - Buoy 4 MA112 | ecosystem: Environmental > Aquatic > Freshwater > Lake | place: USA: Lake Erie, Ohio...
GCGGCGCTGCAAAGCAAAAAACTGTCGTAGAGTACATGAAGGAGCGCACTGTGGGAGGAAAGGATGTGCTTGACCCCACGGGGCGCGAGCCCCGCATCTATCCTTCCAAGGCTACCGGTGCTTCAACCTAAACCCTAAACCCGAAACCTGAAACCCCCGCATCTATCCTTCCAAGGCTACCGGTGCTCGAACCTTCTTTGTCTCCTCGCCCTTTCCTCTCCCTTTCCTCTTCCTCTCTTCTTCCTCTCCTCTCCGTCTCCAATCTCTTCTCTGCGCTTCCACTTCCTCGCCTTTCAGTATCTTTATTAGAAGTAGCGCTGCCCGCCCGGGCCTGCCTGTGTGCCATGCTGCGTAGGAGAAGGGCAGCGAGGAGCGCGAGATCTGGGTGCTGCAGTGCTAACCGAACTTGAGTGTGGGATGACAGTGCTCATGGACTGGAAGTTTGGGCTTGGGCGCAAGCCGTATCCGGAGGGTGCGATGCCGGGCGACGATCTCCCGATGGGCATGCCGGAGGGGTATGCACAGGGCTCCGAGGAGGCGGTGGAGAATGAGGGCTGGCGTAAGACGCAGAAAGGGCGGCTGATTGACAAGATGCAGTCCAAGTACCCTGGTGACAGCTTCAACGAGACGCTGGCTGGGTCGAAGTACCTTGATGACTCAATGCGCCGCTCCAAGAATCCCAAGGCGCTGAAGCAGATGGCGGACGAGGCGGCGCTCGTCGCCATGCTAGATGCCCACGAGGCGAAGCAGAAGGCAGCCGCAGGCACCGACGGGCAAGAGGAGGGTGGGGAGGGCGCGGAGAGCGCGGCGGATGAAGAGGGTGCCGAGCAGCTGCCCGAGGCCACGATCCAGAGAAAGCAGGAGGTGTTTGCGGTTCCGGAGTTTCAGGGGGTCTGGGATCCAGAGGCCACAGCGGCCTTGGGCGACGGCAAAAAGTACTCTGGCACACTCTCGAAATTGGAACAGCAGTATCTGAAAGCAGGCATGGACCGCAAGAAGGCAGGCTATGGCTGGATTGAGAAGCAAGTAGTGTGGGGCAGGGAGTTCACTGGCACGGCGTTTGTTGCCTCGGAGAAGGGCAAGGATGTGCCGGCCATTGTTTTCAAGGACTTCGTACCCGGGCACGTTTATAAGCGCAAGGTGACGCTCACCAACGCGTCCTACACCTTCAACACTTTCAAGCTCCTCGAGCTCCCAGACGCCGTCAAAGACTTTTTCACCATTTCGTACACGCATCCCGGCGCGCTGTCGCCAGGCATGACGTGCGACATGCACATCAAGTTTGAGCCCAAGCTCAACGAAGACATCATCGAGTGCATCCCCCTCCTGTGCCAGACTGGGCCGCAAAACATTCCGCTGCGCTGCCTGACGAAGAAAGTGGAGGTGTCGACGCCAACGCCTGAGCTGGAACTTAACGTCATCATGGGCGAGAGCGTCACGCGGGACATTGTGCTGGTGAACACGGGCTGCCTTGACTGTCCCTTTACCATCCGGCAGCTGCTCACGCCTCCGCGGCAGGGGTTTGTAGAGGAAGATCTGGCGGCGGCGGCGGCCAACGGCGCGTATGTCGGCGAGGCAGAGCGCGAGCCAACTTTAGGGTACTCTGCGCAGGGGGTGGCCAAGGGGTATAGCACAACGCGTGTGCCGATTTCATTCACGCCCACGGAGCCGACGTCGATGGAAATTCCGGTGCACATCTCCTTGAACAAGGGCATGTCGGAGCCGCAGAGCCCCGACATTTTCGTGATGCTGCGGCCAACAGCGTACCAGGTGCCCATCTACGTGGAGGACCCCGTGATGGACTTGCGCTGCTGCTGCTTCGGCATGACCTACGCCCAGACGCTCCTGGTGCGCAACCGTGGCAAGGTGGCTCTTAAAGTCTTGCCACAGGTGCCCCCGCAGATGCGCGGTCTCGGCCAGTTCACGCCAGACATGGCATACGTTCAAGCACGCGACCCGCACACCGGCCAGGACGGCTTATTCGCCTTCCGTTTCCGCTTCGAACCCGAGGAGAAGCTCCTCCAGAAGTGCGCCGAGTTTGTGCAAACCGGCCCCACAGGCAAGATGGATACCATCGTCATCCCGGTGCACGTGGCCGTGCCTGATCAAGTATTGCCAGTTTACTATGACCTGCGCGTACAGCTGACAACGGCGGACCTGGAGCTGAGCCGCCCCGAGCTTAACTTCGGCGAGTGCCCATTGTCCGACGGAGTGATGGTGCGGGAGAAGGTGACGAACCTCAGCCAACTTCCATGCCGAATAGGCTTCCTCCGCCTCCCACGCGGAGTTTCAATCAAGCCGCCGCTCGGCTTATGCTCGCTGCTGCCGGGGGAGAGCCGCACACTAGAAATCACTTTCCAGCCCTATTCAGACGTGGATTTCAACTTCCCAATCACACTCACCACCTCGCAAAACCGTACGATTAAGATACCCTGCAAGGCCAAGGGCGTGCGCGCCCCGCTGCTGCTCTCATGCTCCAACTTCCAGCTCGCTCCCTGCGCCCCAGGCGACCGCGTGTCGCAAATCTTCTTCGCCACCAACGAGGGCTCGGAGGCGCGCTCGCTGGAAGTCATGGTGCCCAAGAACAGTGGTCTCAAGCTCAGTCCGGTCGTGGCGACAATAGAGCCTGGTATGACCCTCCCCTTCCACCTCGACTTCAGTCCTGTTGCCAAGCCGCCCGTGGACCTTGGTCAGCCCTCCCTCCCCGAGGTGCGCAAGAAGAAGAACAAGACCGATGGGGAGGAAGGGGAGGAAGGGGAGGAAGGGGAGGAGGAGGCAGAAGAAGTTGAGGCAGAGGCGGCGGAGAGCGGGGCTGGCGTGGAGGAGGAGTACGAGTTGGACGAGGAGGGCAACCCGGTGATCGAGACAGACGAAGACGGCAACGAGATTGTGGACGAGGACGGGAACCCCAAGAAGAAGAAGAAGGTGCCGCCGGTGGACCCAAATGTGCTGACAGAGGAGGAGGAGGCTCTGCGTTCTGCGCTGCTGGTCGAGCAGTCAGAGTCGTGTGAGGAGGGAGAAGCGTGGTCGCAGGTGCGGGCTTGCTCTCGCTGTGTGTCGGTGTCAATCCTTTGTGACGCCCCTCTGCACGTTGCTCAATTGCCGCGCGGTGCGGCCTCATCTGATGAGGCAAAGTGTTTCTGTTGCTGATAGCCCTCGGGTGTCGATTGGGTGGTGCTTGGGTGTTGGCAGCATTGCACGTGGCAGCTGCCCATCTTCGTCAAGGACGGGCCCATCATGTATGTGCAAGTGCAGACGTCGACCGTGCAGCCGCTCATAGTGGGTGTGCTCAACGGCAAGAAGCTCGTGGCGTCCGTGGCCAAGGACGGCAGCGAGACGCTGCCTATCGTTGACTTCGGCAAGCTGCCGGTGGGGCAGGAGCGCGTCCTCGACATCAAGCTGTCCAATGTTCCTGAACGCCCTGAGCTTGCATGCGAAACCGATGTCACGCCCTTGCCCCTCGATCCCCTCGGCGCGTTTGTGCTGCTCAAGTACCCCTGCCGTCTCGTGCCGTCGCAATCGCAGACCATCTCTCTCTCCTTCCAGGTCATACTTCTGCCTCCCTGAGCACTTTCCCCCCGCTTGCGTCTGTGTGGCAGGGCCTAGGTCCACCCCAGGCGTTGCTCTCAAGGAGGGAGGGGTGGGGCTCAGGAGTGATACGCGTGTGAAAATGTGTGTACATCTGTGAGTGGGCTCTCAGAGAGCGAGGGGCGGGGTTTTGGGAGTGATTTGTGTTTGTCGGCTGCTAGTGTCTGCGTGGCGTGTTCGTGGTGGGGCCTGACGGTAGCAGCAGAGGGCAACTGCTGTTGCAGCTGTTGCGCGTCACTGACTTGTCAGACTATCTCTGTACATGTGTTCTATCTGTCTGTCTGTCTGTCTGTCTGTCTGTCCCTGTGCGTGTTCTTTGGTGCGGCAGCCGAAACGCGAGGCAGCCTTCAAGGAGAGGCTGGTGCTCGGAAGCGGCAAGAATGCGGTGCGGTATCTCCTCGTGGGGCACGGTGTGTCGCCCGTCTTTGCCACGTCCGGGCTCACGGATTGCTCGCCCTTGAACACGGATGGCTACATTGATATCGGCGATGTGTGTAGAGGGTAAGTTTGTGTGTGTGTGTGTGTGTGTGTGTGTATTGGCGATATTCTCCAGGGGTAAGTCCCATGCTCTGTCTCCACACCGCGCCCATACATACTCACGCAGTGTGCGCGTGAGGGTGAGCGGCGTGTGTGAGACGGGGGAGAGACTCTCCCCTCTCACGGCCGTGATAGGGAGCGCGGTCAAGTGTTCAGCGATCATTTTGAATGTAACACACATTAAATTGACGACACGACCTCGTAGAGGCAAAAGAGACCTTCTGTGGAGGCAAAAGAGACGTAGTGTGCAGGCATGTGCTGTGCATGTGCTGTGCGTGGCTGCCAGAAAGCCAGGCGGAGGAGAAGGAGGATGATGATGAGGAGAAGGGGGAGTAACGTTGACGTGCGAGCACAAGGTCATTAAGTGTGGGTGTGCGCCCCCGTTTGTGGGCAGGTCGGAGGTGCAAGTGCCGTTTACGCTGACCAACAACTCGCCGTTCGACGTGTCATACTGCGTGGAGTTAGCGAGCGTGGGCGAGGCCAACGCCTCGGGCATGCAGCCCTTTGACTGCGTGCCCATGGAGGCTCTGGTGGGTGCTGGTCAGACGCGGGACCTGAAGCTCACGCTCAGCGCCGACACCGTCTCGCTCTACTACGCCGCCAACCTGCGCATCGTGGTGCCAAACCAGAAGGAAAAGATGGAGTGGCGCGTCCAAGGTCGGTGCTGGCCGCAGGCCATGTTTGTCTTCGACGCATCGCCCGAGGCCCTGGCCGCTCCGCCAGACGTAAATCGCTTCAAGGATCAGGCCCTTGCGGCGCCCGACGCCATCGTGCTCGAAAAGACCTTTCCGCAGACGGCGGCGGAGCGCAAGGAGCCTGTGGAGCACCAGCTCATGGTGGGCAACTGCGGCTCCAGCGGCGCCGGCGACTTCTCCTTCGACAATGCCGCCGCCGCCGCAGAGCTTGGCTTCAAGGTGGAGCCTGCGAGCGGGAAGGTGGACGCCAGCTCCAAGGTCCCCGTCATTGTCACCTACACGCCGCCGCCGGGCGGGCCCTTGGCGCTTTGGAATGAGATCCAGCTCACGGGCACGTTGAGGGGCGGGACACCCGCCGCAGCAGTGACGGTGGAGGTAAGGTTACGTGGGTTCGTCCCCGCGCAGCTGTAGCCGCCTTGACGTGCCGTTGTGCGCTCGGCACAGCTCGCGTGTCCGAGCAGCAAGCTCTTCGTCTGTGTTGTTGACCGTATACTCTTAATTCAATAAAATATCATTGGCTGAATGCTGGTTGCGATCCCAGTCCTCGAAGTCCGTGTCCGACCTTTCAAGACTTAACAGCACCACTTTCACGGTCTGCGGACAGTCCCCCGACGTCGGCTCTTGAATATATAATTAGAGCAACACACAACCCCGGCCCTCCTACGCTCTTCTGCTTGGGTTGCCCCGGTAGAATTACTTGTTTGTGACGTCAGTTTGAGCATTCAAAGATGTGCCGTGCTAGCGCTCTTCTGTTGGTTTACACACGGTTCGGTTCTATCATAACAGTATAACTTCTATGAGTCACGAAGCCCTCGCCAAAATCATCACCCTCACCTTCTCTCTCGCTCCCGCCAACCCCCTGCCGAACCAGGTGGCTCCCGCAGGCACTATGCGCCAGGCTGACAAGTGATGACACTAACAGACACTGGCCACCACATCATCATCACATCATTAACGCTTTTTGCCCTGCACAGATGCATACGTGCACCCCCAAAAAAGTCAATCTTGAAAAAAAAAAAACCCTCTCTCTCGCTCCCTCTCGCTCCCTCTCGCTCCCTCTCGCTCGCTCCCGAGCCGCGCACCCTCGCTCGCACACACGCACATAAACACCTGTGTCTTCATCGACTTCATAGTAGTATCCTTTGGTTTCTTCTTCGCGCTCGGCGTGGGACTTGCCAAGGGCACACCCCCCTGTAAGGAAAAAAAAAACCGCCACCACCACCAGACCGCGCGCGCGCGCGCGCGCACGCACACACACACACACACACCAGCACCACCAACACAGCCCCCCTCCCCCCCCACACACAAGCGCGCGCGGATGCATATCAGCGACATGTGCGTATGTCACATACCCATATGCGTATGTCACGTGCCCACATGGCACATATCCGTACGCCTGAGAATTTTCTCGCACACGCACATGTTCACCGCGGCACACGCACACGCACACGCACACGCACACGCACACGCACACGCACACGCACACGCACACTCTACACCGCAAAAATGAGCTAGTGACACGTGCGCACATCCATCCGCACATCAAATACACACACATTCACCTTGCCCAGCTTGGCGGGGGGGGCTCTCCTCGCAGGCGCACGTGCGGGGACAGATTCCCCTTTTGCAGACTCCCCCTTCCCTTTGGAGTTAGCCTTGAGCATCCCCGGACGCCCCTGCACATAGTCGGCCTTGTTTGAGCTAAGGGCTTCGATAGGTTGGCCAAGCTTCGTGGCGCGTTCGATGGCCATGGCCAGGGTGTAGTCACGTTTGGTTACCAAGTTCGTGACACGACCAGTGCCGCCACCGCGGCCCGTACGGCCGATACGGTGGATATAGTCCACTGGATTCAGGGGAAAGTCGAAGTTGATCACATGGGCAACGTTGACCGTGTCGATGCCACGTGCCACCACATCAGTGGCCACAAGAATCTTCTTCTTGCCGCTCATGAACTCCTCCATCTGTACCACCCGCTCGCGCTGAGCGACCCAACCATGCCCTTCAGCGACCTCATACTCGTTTTCGCGCAGCAACTTGGCTGCAAACAGCGCCGAGTCCTTAGTGTTACAAAAGATAATGGTAGCATCGCGCGTCGCCCCGTCCATCGCGCGGGCCTCGGCATATCGATTCATGTTCATGCGCCGCCCCCTGTCAAGCACTTCCAGGAGCCGCAGCGCGCGGTCGCCAGATGACACTGACACGAACTCCTGAAAGAGTCCATCCGGCACCTTGTGCGCCATGTTGGTCTTGATCTCTCGCGTGGTGGGGAAGGTGGACTGGATGATAGAGGTAACAGACTGCTTCACAGTGGCGGCCGCGAGGATGCATTGCACGTGGCCGCGGTCACTGGGGTGAAAGGGACCGCGGACGACCTTGAGCTGCGCCTCAATTGCGGTCTTCTCCTCCTCCGTCGTGGCGGCTGCGAGCTCCTTGGCCGACAGCTCGGCCGACTTTTTGTAGCTCTCCTTGGCGGCGGCAGACGCCGCGACGACGCTCGACAGTAGCTGCTCGAGCTCCGCGCCGAAGCCCTGCGCCGCCATGGTGTCGGCCTCATCGGCAACCACGAAGCGCACGTCGCCCAGCGACACGTGCCCATCCTTGACCAGGTCCAGCAGGCGCCCGGGAGTGGCCACGAGCAGATCCACGGGCTGCTGCAGCCTCTTGGCCTGTGCCGCCGAGGAGGTGCCCCCGAGCACGCCCATGGAAGAAAACTTGGCGTAGCGAGACAGGCCCTTGGCAACGCCAAGGAGCTGTGCCGCCAACTCACGTGTCGGCGCCAGCACCACGGCGCGCGGGCGCTTGGGGCGTGCATTGATGCCGAGCGCCAGCTCGTCGTTTTTCAGGCGCGCGACGAGCGGCAGGAGGAAAGCAAGGGACTTGCCCGAGCCTGTCTCGGCGCACAGGAGCACGCTCTCGCCCGCCAACGACACTGGCAAAGATGCTCGTTGAATCGGCGTTGGCGTGTTGATGTTCATGGTTGCAAGCGCACGGCACAGCTCAATCGGTAGGCCCATCTGTGTTTGATTGTGGTGGGCGCGCGCGCACACACACACAGAGAGAAAGATCGCGTCATGTACTCAGCAGGGTGTGCGATGAGGCTGGAATTGGATGGGAAGCGGCGACTACGCGGGGGCCAACAGACCTGCCCAAACGCCGAGCCCTGCAAAATCGACGTGTCGTCTTCCACTGCAGGCATGTGCACTGCACGCGGATCGTCCTCCAGGGCTGGTGCGCTGCTTACGACGGCCGATGCCGGTGCCGAGGGCGCCTCCGGCACCTTTGCCTGCTCGTCCAAGCTCTCCTCCGAGTCCGAGTCCTCGAGCATGGCATAGCTGTTCCAATCGTCCTCGTACTTGCCGCCCGCTCCCACAGCGGAAAGCGAAAGCGGGCGCAGGGTGTCCCTGGCGCGCACCGCGGGTATTACGCCCGGCAGCGCAGTCACGAGCTGCGGCACCGCCGGCCGCGCTCCTGGGTAGCGACACACGGCAGCGCTGCTCACAAGGGGACCTGCGCACTGGCGCGCTGCGCTGACAAACAAAAGTGGGTGCGCAGCCCGCAGCTGCACTGCCGGGCGCTCCCCACCCCATGTCGCCCCGCGCGCGCTGTGCGCGCCCGCGACGCCGGCCAGGGCCAGCAGTGTGCCTAGCGCGCAAAGACTTCTGCCCATTCTCCTTCTACTCCCTGATGCGACTTTCGGGGGCCAGCACGTGCGGTTCGTGCGTATTTTCTTGCGGGGGCCGAAGCTTCGGAAGCTGACTGGGGGAAAAAAGAAGGTCAGGGGTAGATGGCATAGCCAGCGTAAGAGCAAGGGCGGACGGCCAGACAGGCAATCCCCCTGTTGAACAAGCTACACGCATGCCCACGTTTCGAGTGTCGTGCGAGTTTGCAGCAAACTCGAAAATGTGCGCCTACCTGTTCGCGGCGCTCGTGCCTGCACTAGTGCAGGCGTTCCCGGTGACCGAAGTGCGCGGGCTTTTCGCCGCCGACATTTCGCAGGTGCGCGTGCGCACTGCGCTGCGTGCAAGCGTGCTGGCATCGTCTGTGCAATGTGTGCGACTCACTGTCTTCCCCTGCCCCACACTTGCCGCGCGACCTGGCAGCCGCGTGCAGTCTTCGGCGCCGTGCTGAGCCCGCGCCGCGCAATCCGCACACCATGTCCGGCCCTCCAGTCCGTGCTTCGGCGCTCCAGATGCAGGCCTGTGGCGCTGCCGCTGCCCGCGATGGCGGCGCCGGGCTCGGGCCGCGTGGGGGCAGGCGACCAGGGACGAAGGGGGTATGGAAAAAAATTAAAGCTTGATGTTGAGGGGGGGTTGCCAGGATCCGCTCCAGCATTCGGAGCATCGGCTCCCTGGGAACCTCGTACAGTTTCATCAATCCAGATGTCGGGCGTCGAAATTCAGAGCTTCAAGGTCGATGCGGAGTACAAGTCTTTCAAGCCCGCGCGGGGCTCGGGAGGGAACGCGCGCGTGAGAGGCGGTGCCTCGGGCAGGACCGCCAGCGTGCGGGGTACTGGGCGGGGCCGAGGTGGCGGCGCGGCGCGCGGCGGCGGGGGGTCAACCGGGATGACGAGGGGCAGGGGCCCTGCTGCGGTGCAAGAGACCATTGTCCTCATGTACAACAAACGAAAGGGGCTGGTGACAACGCACGCCGATGAGCTGGGCCGCACCACCGTCTATGATGACCTCGCTGCCTCCCTGCCGCCCCACCTTAAAAGGGAGCGGTGGCATGCTGTAGGGCGTCTCGACGCCGACACCACGGGGCTTCTCCTGATGACGAATGACGGGACTCTCGTCCACCACGCTACACAGCCCGGAACGAAATTACCCAAGAGCTACTTGGCCGTTTGTGCGGGACCTCTTTGCGATCATCACGTCGAGTCTCTCCGCGCTGGCGTTGAGCTTTCTGGGGGCTTAGGGAGGTCAGGAGAGGCAGTAGTGGAGGTACTAGAGCACCACCACGCGTCCTCCCTCCTCCGCATCACCATTACTGAGGGCAAAAATCGCCAGATTCGGAGGATGTTGGAAGCAGTAGGATCGCAGGTGATGCGGCTGGAGCGGGTGGCGGTGGGCCGCATCGAGATGGACTCACAGTTAGAGCCCGGGGCATGGCGCATGCTCACCAACGCTGAAGTGAAGCGAGGTCTGGACTATGAGCCCAAGACCCTGTAGCAGTCACAACAAAGACGCTACCGCGGTGATCAGCTGTCTCACAGACCACAGCAGACGCTACCTACAGCTGTCTGTGATTCAGTGATATCAAAGCAGACGCACAGGTACAGCAAAACGCTAGAGTTGTGACATCAAAGCACACGCTGTCTACAGCTCTCTGGCACATCAAAGCAGAGCTATCGCGGTCACAACCACGCTCCAGATGCCTGGTTGCTGTTGCTAATGTCAAATCCTTGAAATACTGGGGTTTATTTCGAGGAAATTTTGGATGGGGGTGGCACAGGGGACCGCGTTCCCTGGCCCACCTGTCCCCGCCTATCCGGGGCTGTTCCCGGCCCGCCCGCGCACCCAGAAAACGAGTTGCCGACTAGAGCCAAATTTCCGCAAATTGCCGACTGAAAGCGTCCGGAGCTCCTCTCCTCGATTGTTTTTTTT
>Ga0315899_10009549_pt1 | contig 10423 bp, 5 predicted proteins | sample LakEriMetagenome_2_FD_203518 | JGI IMG/M metagenome (GOLD analysis project Ga0315899, IMG submission 203518) | Freshwater fungal communities from buoy surface, Lake Erie, Ohio, United States - Buoy 4 MA112 | ecosystem: Environmental > Aquatic > Freshwater > Lake | place: USA: Lake Erie, Ohio...
CCGCTTCTGTTTCTAACTACGATATTGATTTGAATGAGGGGAACAGTAACATTACTTCGTTTATGGGAAGTTTGCCATATTCCGTTCTTTTTACCGGTAGTTTACAATTGAATCCGTTTGGAAACGTAAGCGATGGAAACGATTTCTTCTACGCCGATCAATTAACCGAAGCGAAATTGGTTGTAGATGTTCCTTTGCGATTGGCCGCGAACGATCTAACATTGAAAGACACGTTGAATGTAGAGATTACAACGGATGCTGCACGCGTAAGTTCATTGACCTTGGATGTTCAAAATGCTTTTCCAATGTCTTGGTCGTTGAATCTTTCAACGCTTTCAGGAGTTGTGATTGCATCCGATCTTTTAGTTTCAAATGGAAATAGCATAGATGCAATTGCTCTTCCAATTTCAACCACATTACAAATTCCTATTTCGGAAGCGCAATGGAATTCAATTAAATCGGAGGGAAAGTTGATCATGCAAGTTGTTTCAAACACGCCTTCCTATCCCAATTTGGTGAATCTCTACAATTCTTATTTCATAGACGTTCGTGTGAAAGCGGGTGTAGTCCTTAATGCCGAAGTTCAATGAGAAAATTAATTGTTGCTTTTACTTTCATTGTTTTCGGAAGTGTTTCTTTCGCACAAACCTCTTATTTATGGTTGACGAAATCCGATACAACGGGTAGGGCCTATCAGGGAGTAATGGATGTTCAAGGAATCGCAGTTATCGGAAGTACATTCTTAACGAAGGAATTGGTTAAGCCGTTTGTCGTTGGAGGGGTTATCTCGAGTGATGCGAGAAAGGCTGCAATAGACGGAATGACCGATCTTGGATTGTTTGGAGGACAGGCTAATGTTAGAGGTCGATACTATGGTGGTAGAGACAGTTTGTTTGGGAGTGAAATGTTAGACTTGTTTATGCAAGTTGGAAAGGGATATTTCGGAAGTGCAAGAATTTCAAAAGATGCATTCGATTTGCTCAGCAATGGAAATGTTAATTTTCAAGGTGTGCGTGTTCCTTTGAATTCCATTCAAGGCGAAGTTCAAGGATATCAAACTGTTGGATTTGGTATTTACGATAAGCGAACATTCAGTTCAATTGGAATTTCTATGGTGAACGGATTAACCTATCAAGCGTTGAGTTTATTCCCGAATTCCTCATTTTACACATCTCCGAATGCAGATACTTTGCAATTGAATTATTCCGGCGAGTACATTCATTCAGCTCCTCGTAGACCGAATGGAAACGGAATTGGGTTCAGCATCGACGGAGAGTACAATTTTGTACGAGATAGGGGAGTAGATAAGAAGGAAGTGTGGAATAGCCTTGGTTTTAGAAACGTAGGATGGGTAAATTGGAACGGACAAAGTGAGATAGTTTCTTTTGATTCGACGCTAACTTGGACAGGGGTGGATTTGAATGGAATATTGAATGGCGACTCTCTATTGAACGGCACTTCAGGATTTGCAGATACGTTAGTCACAACGTCTCAAAATGTATCGTTTTGGTGTCCTTTGCGCGGATCGTTTTATGTTCGCTCTGTGTACCGATGGAGCGAGAAAATTCGATTAATGGCTGGATTAGAAATCTACTCCCCCCCGATGAGACCATTAGCTAGCATTGGGTTTATGTACATGCCGAAAAATAATTGTGTTGCCTCAATGAATATTTCCAACGGGGGGTATGGGAATTGGAAATTAGGAATTGGGTTGCAGTGGTTAATCGCCGATCAAATTTATTTAGGCTTTCAAACATCCAATATTCCAGGATACTTTTTCCAGAATACACGAGAGTTGAGCGCGTCTCTACAATTAAGTTATTTAATCAAAACAAAAAATAAAGGCAATGAATAGTGCAGATGTAATGAAAATGGCTCAAACGAAATCTTTGGTTTTGTTGGCCGGTCCATGCGTTGTGGAAGGAGAAGATTTAGTGATGGAAGTTGCAGGACGTGTGAAAGAGATTACAGATAAGTTGGGAATGCCATATGTTTTCAAGGCATCATACAGAAAAGCGAATCGTTCGCGCGTTGATTCATTCACTGGGTTAGGCGATCAAATCGGATTGGAGCTCATTCAGAAAGTTGGAAAGACATACGGAATTCCAACCGTAACAGATATTCACGCAGCAGACGAAGCAGCAATGGCAGCAGCTTTCGTAGATGTATTACAAATTCCAGCATTCTTATGTCGTCAGACAGATTTACTTCAAGCCGCTGCTGCAACAGGAAAAGTGGTGAACATTAAGAAAGGTCAATTCCTTTCTGCTGAATCCATGAAGCACGCTGTGAACAAGGTTAAAGAGGCTGGTAACGATAACGTTTGGTTGACTGAACGAGGAACCATGTTCGGTTATCAAGATTTAGTAGTAGACTATCGCGGAATTCCTGTGATGCAGGAATATGCTCCTGCAATTATGGACTGCACGCATTCGTTGCAACAGCCCAATCAAAGTAGTGGTGTTACGGGTGGAAAACCAGAACTCATTGGAACCATTGCAAAGGCTGCTGTTGCAGTGGGTGTAGACGGTTTGTTTATTGAAACACATCCGAATCCAGCAGTGGCTCTGAGCGATGGAGCAAACATGCTTCAGTTGAATAAGCTTGAAGAGTTGTTGGAACAAGTCATGGAAATTCGTGCGGTGATTAAAAAATAATTCATGAAGAAGATCGGTTTCATTCTTTTCGTTGTGATGCTTTCATTCAAAATGCAAAGCTTGGCTCAGCCTATCGTTCACAATTATGGAAGTTTGGGATCCGATGAATACGTATCGATCGAGCAGCATCCGACAGGAGGATTTGTTGCTGTTGGAACAACAGGCGGTGAACTGGGTTCGCAAACAGATGTATATATTTCGAAATTGGATGCTTCGTTGGATTGTGAGTGGACATTCAATATCGGAGGAGTGGGGATCGAACGAGGCAACGATGTTGCAGTGGCTTCAGATGGAAGCATTTATTTCTGCGGTATGGTTTTGAGCAATTCTGTAAACGGATACAAAGCCTTGATTGGGAAATTAGATGTGAGTGGCAATCTCATGTGGTCGCAAGAATTTGGTGAAGGTGTTTGGGAAGAAGCGCGAAATATTTTATTAGATGCAAATGGAAATATTTGGGTGGCGACGAATTCCTATTTTCCAACCGGAGAAGAGAAAGTAGTTCTTTATTCCTTTAATGAAACGGGGGGTATATCAGCGCCCATTGAAATTGAGTCGGCAGGTGCCAACAAAAATGCGGCACTTGAATATTACAACAATGAGATTTATATCTTGAACAATCACGATGTGTATACCTACCCGCATTACAGCGTGAAGAAGGTTGACATTACAGGAGCATTACAACAGACTTATGAAGTAAGCGGATTGGGTGTTTTAGGACACGATTTGCAAGTTTGGAATTACGGAGTGTTTGTAGCTGGAGAGTTCTTGAATGGCTCTTTACGCAACCCTTACACATGCGCTTTCAACCTCGATGGAACTGTTAATACAGAAACCTATAACAACTTCAATTTTAACATGTGGTACAGCGCAGTGCATTCGAATTCTGAAGGGTATACACTTGCCGGAGAAACAACTGACTTCGGATTTGGAGAGCAAGAGTGGGTTTTGCATAGAGCAAATGTATTGGGCCAATATGCAGGAGGTGGAACGGTTGGAACAAACAAATTTGAAGTGTGCAAAGATTTATTGGTGGTGAACGACACCGTTTATTTGGTTGGAAGTTCTAACGGGTTTCAATTGAACAAACAACAGCAAGCAACAATTTATCGAAATGAGTCGGTTGTGCTTTCAGCGTTAGATCCAACAAGTGTGAACAACGATTGTTTCTATGTAGGCGTCGAAGATTTGACGGTCAACAATCATCTTTCCTTTTATTCAATTGGAAACAATGAGTTTTTTCCTTCTTCGCAAGTCAATGCGCTTAGCGTTGAAGTCTATGGTTTAGATGGAAAATTGGTTTTCGCGAACACCAATATTTCCTCGTTTCAATTGAATATTCCTGCAGGAATATACTGCCTTGTTTTTCATGCAGAAAAACAATCGGGAATTCAGAAAATTATTATTCGTTAACGCGAAGAAAGCGCAATGGAGTATACGCCAGGTAAGGCTTCCAACTCTGATTGAATTTCTTTGGTAACAGCAATTTTGTTTCGTTCACCACTTGGAAGTACCACTCGGTCGTCGCCATTTTTCAATTCAATGCGAAGCTGTGCGAAACCAGAATTTTTAATTAAAAGTTGATCAAGTTTTTCAATCGTTTGTTCGGTTAAAAATTCAGAGTCGATGCCAATGGTTAAATAACGTCCGAGCTTTTCTTTTACTTCAGCAAGCAACGTAATTTCAACAATTTGAAACTCTGTTTTTTCTTCTTCTTGCTGTCCATATCTGCGCTTTTGAAAACGTCCACGAACATATAAGAAGAAGTTGTCTTGCATGTAGGACTTGAAGTTCATGTAGTCTTTTCGGAACAAACGGAAGTCGTGTGATCCTTCTCCGTTTTCCAATGTGAAACTCCCGTAAGGATTGCCTTGTTGCGACATACGGTGCTGTGTGTTTTTCACGATCCCCGCAAATGCTATTTCTCTTCCCACATTGGATTCAGGATTTTCGAGAGCTTCCATCGCATTCTGATGACAGAAGGCTTCAATCTCAAGTGCGAAGTCATCAAGCGGATGACCAGAAATAAACATACCTACCAATTCCTTCTCTTTCGATAATTCAGTGAGCGCATCCCAAGGTTCAACTTTCGGAACAACGGGCGGTTGAATTTGTACACCTGAATCTTCACCGAAAAGTGAAGCTTGTGAAGAGTTCTTTCCGTCGCGCGCTGCTCGTCCGTATTTCACGAGGGTGTCAATGAATCCTTCGCCTTTATTGTCAGTTCCGAAATAGGCAGATCGTGTAATGCCGAATCGGTCGAAGGCTCCGCACATCGCAAGGCTTTCCAATACACGTTTGTTGGCTGCTTTGTCGTCTACGCGTTCAAGAAAATCGAAAACACTTTCGAAAGGTTTCGTCTCACGTTCACGAATCATGCTTTCCACCGCGTTTTCTCCAACGGCTTTCACAGCAGCAAGACCGAAGCGAATAGCACCTTCTTTGTTTACCGAAAAAAGCGAAAGCGATTCATTCACATCTGGAGATAAAACTGGAATGCGCATACGCTTGCATTCTTCCATGAAGAAGGTAACTCCTTTGATGTCGTTCATGGAGTTGCTTAAGGTAGCGGCCATGAACTCAGCAGGGTAGTGCGCCTTCAAATAGGCCGTTTGATAGGCGATCCAAGCATAACACGTCGAGTGCGATTTGTTGAAGGCGTAACTCGCAAACTTTTCCCAGTCGGCCCAAATCTTTTCAAGTTTGTCTGCCGGATGTCCGTTTGCAATAGCGCCTTCCATGAACAAGCTTTTCATTTTGTTCAGCTCTTCAATGAGTTTTTTACCCATTGCTTTACGCAAGACGTCGGCCTGACCTTTTGTAAAGTTTGCCAGTCTTTGAGACAATAACATAACTTGCTCTTGGTATACGGTAATCCCGTAGGTCTCTTTCAAGTTGTCTTCCATTTCAGGAAGATCGTATTCAATTTTCTCGAGTCCGTGTTTACGACGAATGAACTGCGGAATGTACTCCATTGGACCTGGGCGGTACAAGGCGTTCATGGCAATTAAGTCGGCGAAAACGGTAGGTTTAAGGTCGCGCATGTGTTTGCGCATACCTTCACTTTCGTATTGGAAAATGGCAACTGTTTCACCGCGTTGGAAAAGCTCATAGGTCTTTTCGTCGTCGATGGGAATGTTGTCAATATCAATGTCAATGTTGTGGGAAAGCTTAATGAGCTTAATCGCATTTTTAATAATGCTCAAGGTCTTCAAACCCAAGAAGTCCATCTTCAACAAACCGGCTTTTTCTACAACGGAGTTGTCAAATTGGGTACACCACATGTCGCTGTCTTTCACGGTAGAAACCGGAACGAAGTTGGTGATGTCGGTGGGTGTGATGATTACGCCGCAGGCGTGAGTTCCCGTGTTGCGAATAGACCCTTCTAATATTTTCGCCATTCGCAACACTTTACCTTCCGGTGTTGTGCTTGCAGCAATAGCCCGCATGCGCTGCATGCGCTCGAATTCTTCACTCGAGAAATCGTCTTTCAACTGTTTCTCTTCTTTGTTGAAGATGTCGGAAAGCGATGCGCGATCGGGAATCAATTTCGTCAGTTGTTCCGACTCGCTAATCGATAAGTCGAACACGCGCGCAGCGTCTTTCACGGCCGACTTCGCGGCCATGGTACCGTAGGTAATGATTTGCGCAACTGCGTTGCGCGAATATTTGTTACGCACGTATTCAATCACGCGCTCTCGTCCTTCGTCCTCGAAGTCGATATCCATATCGGGCATGGATACACGATCGGGATTCAAGAAACGCTCAAAGAGGAGATCGTATTTGATGGGGTCGACATCGGTAATGCGAAGGCAATACGCAACGGCCGATCCAGCGGCCGATCCACGGCCGGGTCCAACAGACACGTCCATCTCTCGAGCGACTCTACAGAAGTCTTCTACAATGAGCAAATAACCAGGATACCCCGCTTTCTCAATAACTGAAAGCTCGAAGTGAAGGCGCTCGCGAATCGATTCGTCGAAATCGCCGTAGCGATATGTCGCTCCTTTAAAAGTTAAGTGTTCGAGGTATGCCGATTGTTCCGCAATGGTCTTTAACTTTTCTTTCTCTTGCGCAACGCGTTCGTCGTCATATCCGTCTGCGGCCCATTTCTCTTGGCGTTGCGCGATTAATCGTTCATGAGAGGCATTGATTTCGGTTTGAAAATTCGAAATGAACGATTCTTCAATTTCGAATTTCGGAAGAAGAATTTCTCTGTCGAGTTTATATCCATCGCACTTCTCGGCAATTTCAAGTGTGGTCTCTAACGCTCCGGGATAAGCCGAAAAGGCCTGCGCCATTTCTTGAACGTCTTTCAAATAGAATTCGTTGTTCGGAAATCCGAATCGGAATTCTCTTCCTTTCTTTCCAATATACTTCGAAGGTGTGCTTACTTTTTCTCCGTCTTTCACACACAACAAGGCGTCTTGCGCTTCAGCATCACTCTTTTCCGTATAGAAAGTGTTATTGGCAGCAAAGTACTTTACGTTGTGCTTTTCACAAAACCGAACGATCGTTCGGTTAACCACTTGCTCTTCTTCCAATCCGTGATTGTTCAATTCAGCATAAAAATCTTCACCGAATTGTTCCTTCCAGAAAACAAAAAGCTCTTCGGCTTTTTCTTCGCCAATGTTTAGAATTGTGGAAGGAATTTCACCCCAGAGTGATCCCGTGCAAAGAATAATTCCTTCTTTGTATTCTACCAATAAATCGCGACTAATACGCGGAACATAATAGAATCCTTCAGTATAGGCGATGGAAGAAAGCTTTGCTAAATTCTGGTAACCTTTGAAATTCTTCGCAAGCAACACAACAGGATAGCCGTCGTCTTTCGATGTGCGGTCGGTGTGATTGCGACACATGTTTAACTCGGCTCCAACAATGGGTTTGATTCCTTTCTTGTGAGCTGCGCTCACAAAGTGAAACGCTCCCATCATGTTTCCAGAGTCGGTGATAGCGACTGCCGGAGAACCCATGGCGATTGATTTTTTAATCAATGCGTCAATGGTCGTTGTACTCTGAAGAATACTGTATTGCGAGTGCACATGCAAGTGCACAAATTTTTGATTTTCGTCGACTTCAACCTTCGTTGAAGTTTCGGTAGGACCATGCTCTACTTGTTTTTCAGCTTTGAAATTACTGTCTTGAAGAACAGGTGTTTCGTAAACCACTTCATCTTTTGAAATTCCCGTGGCACATGGAATAACGCCAATTCGAATAAGTTCAAAGAAACATTTTCCTGTTGCAGCAACGTCGTAAGCCGCGTCGTGCGCTTCTTCAAACTTTACTTGAAATAACTTTTCATGAAGTTCGGTCAGCGTTGGCCACTTGAACTTTCCTCCGCGTCCGCCTGGAATTGCGCAGAAGTCGGTTCCAAACTCTTTGGTATCCATGCTCGACATTTGCTCGAGCACGTTCGTTTTTCCTTCACGCAGGAATTCACATCCGACAATGTTTATGTCAAACTCAATGTTGTGTCCAGCTGCAAATTGCGCTTGTGAAACGGCAGCTTCAAACTGATCCAAACAATCGCTTAGCGGAATACCTTCTTTCGTTGCCCGCTCTGTAGATATGCCGTGAATTTTTTCAGAAGAGTAGGGGATTGAAAATCCATTCGGCTGAACAATGATACTTCCTTGAGAAATTAAATTTCCACGTTCACCGTGCAACTGCCAAGCCAATTGAACCAAGCGCGGCCAATTGTTAAAATCGGTCAGTGGCGCATTGTAATTCTGTGGAAGGCCTGTGGTTTCGGTGTCGAAAATTAAATACATGGAAGTTGTTCAGATAGGAGCATAAAATTACTGCTCCTGCTCCGAATAATTAGCCATTGTGGAAATCTTTCCGAGGTCTTTTTTTGAACCATGATGCATTTCGAAAAACGAGCATCGAGAAAAGCCCCAATCCCAAGAAATAAACATAATCAGAGGTCCAGATGATAGCCACATCTGCTTCCGTATAGAAGGAAATGTAATAAGCGTAGGTGAGGTACAAAACAGTAGTTCCCAATTCAATGAAAAATCCTTGAACAGTTTTTCCAGCTCCTTCTACGGCCGCAAGTAGTATGCTTGTAATCGCGAAAATTGAAATGGCAGGAAGGACAATATACATGCTCTTCACAGTTAGTCGAGTTGTTTCCGTATTGGCATTGAAGAGATGCGCAATGCTTTCAGGATATAACCACAATCCGTGTGTTAGAATGAGAATGAACGAGAAGTTGAGCAATGCCAAGCGTTTAATGACGGGCATAATTTCACTCAATCGTCTTTCAGCAAGTAATCCGGATACATAGGTTTTCGTAGTACTTGAAAATCCCATTACGCTAACCCAAGCGAGCATATACATGTTGCGCACAATGAATGCGCTTTGAAAAGAGTCTTCGCCCTTCTTTTCAATAAAAGCAAAGAAGATAATCCAAATGCTCAGCGCCACAACCATTTGAAGCATAATGGGAACACCGAGTCTTAAAATTTCCTTGGTGTAATTGAATGGGACGTGATACAAATTTCGGAAGAGTCGAACTTCTTTGTAAACCGTGTGTGAGAGTGTGTAAATAAATAGCACTAACGCTGCTGCGCCTTCGCCAATGTTGGTTGCGAGTGCTGCTCCGCGGACTTCTAATCGAGGGAAATTTAAATTTCCGAAGATGAATAAATAGTCAAAGACAATGGTGAAAATAGCAACAGTGACCGTTGAATAAATCATGCTTCGAGTGAGTGCGATTCCCGACCAAAACGATTGCAATACTTGAATAAACGTAAAGAAGATGAATCCATACGCACGTGTCTCCGCGAAGGTTTTCATGTAGTTACGTGTCTCTTCATCTTCAATGCTTCGATCTAAAAATGTAGGGATGAAAAATGCGAGCACGATGAATTGAATTAACACGATGAATGCTCCAATGAACAATGCATTCGCGAAGACTGTTGGGATTTCTTCGCTTCGTCCTTCACCTCTTTTACGCGCGATTAAAATTTGCGAAGCGTTCGCCAATCCTGCTGAAAGCATGGAAAGCGCAATATAGATGAGTCCAACAAAACTCACGGCACTCATGGCTTTTCCGTTTAATTGCGCGACGAAATAATTATCAACGAGCACCACAATGAATTGCACGAAAGCTCCCATACACAAAGGAAGCGCCATTTGAAGTAGCGCTTTGTTGGTGGTGTTCAATGCAATTTTTTCAGACATGCTTTTTGTTTTGCCATTCGGCTTCAATGTGCTTCCACCAATGAATGCTATGACGCGCCCATTCGAGTTTGAGTTCTAATTTTTCTTCATCGCTCAATTGCCAATGAGTAGAACTGGCGCGCAAGGTAGTTGTTAAATGCTGCAACGCAATGCTGGTTGCAGCCGATACGTTCAGGCTTTCTGTAAATCCTTGCATGGGAATATGCACCAATACATCGGCTTGTTCAACCATGTAATCGCTCGCGCCAGAAAGCTCTGTACCCATGACGAGCGCTGTTTTTTGAGAAAGATTTAATTCAGAAAGAGGAATAGAATTTCCATGCAAATGCGTTACGGCAAGGCGGTATCCTTTGCTCTTCAGATCACGAACGCAATCAGCAGTATTGTTTCGTGTTGAATTGTATCGGTGGAGGGTGAGCCATTTACCGGCTCCTTTCGAAATGCGTTGAAGGTGTTGAAAGGGATTTGTATTCTCAATGAGATAGCCATCTTGAACTCCGAACGATTCCATGCTTCGAAGAATGGCGCTGGTGTTGTGCGATTGATACAAATCTTCAAGAACAACGGTGAGGTAT
>Ga0315899_10009553_pt1 | contig 10421 bp, 6 predicted proteins | sample LakEriMetagenome_2_FD_203518 | JGI IMG/M metagenome (GOLD analysis project Ga0315899, IMG submission 203518) | Freshwater fungal communities from buoy surface, Lake Erie, Ohio, United States - Buoy 4 MA112 | ecosystem: Environmental > Aquatic > Freshwater > Lake | place: USA: Lake Erie, Ohio...
TACAGGGCGGTTGGCAACAGATAAAGGGCTAGCTGGTATTGCCATGCCCACTTTAGTTGGTCGTCGAGAACCCATCCGAGCGCTGAGCCGATGACCAAACCGGCTGGCCAGCTGGCGTGCAGGATGTTGAGATAGTGCGTTCGGTTGTTCGGGAAGATAGTCGCAACCAACGGGTTGGCTACAGCTTCCAGGGTTCCGTTCGCATAGGCAAAGATGAAGCTGCCCCAGAATAGCATCGTGTATGCATTGCTGGGTCCGGCAGAGAAGGTTACCAACGCCGAAAGGATGTGTCCGACCAACGCTAGGACGACGAGCTTGCCGTACCCGATCTTGTCGACGATCACGCCACCGATGATGATCCCAAAGCAGAATCCAGAAAGTCCAGCTCCAGTGATCGAACCGAGCTGCTGCGCATTGAAACTGAACTCGCTGGCCCAGTTATCCAAAATGCCACCCCGAATCGCAAAACCAACTCCGGCGGCCAAGATCGCCATGAAGCCTGCCCATAGAAGTCGATGGGCATTGGGCACAATAGGCCCCGATGTGTCTGAAGTAGTCATAGGCAACGATGCATTAAAGCTAAAAATAGGTGTGTGGGTCTAAACGAACAAAAACGCTGAGGCAAGAGTCTAATCCCCCGCGGGAAGCTACGCTACCACTCCGGGCGTATAAAGGCGCATGAAGGGCCGTAGTTGACGTTGCTCGGGCAGGAGGATCTTGGCTAACCCGAAAATTTTCACAGCAGCCCGGCCGCTTGAACGAACCCCGGAAAAACTGGTCCAACAGAGCGGGCCGAGGGGACCTCAAGGATGCACTGAAACGCCTTCCTCGGCTAGAATCGAGCCATGCGGATCCCAAATTATCGAGGCACCACCAGCGTTTCCATCAACATGACGCCGATGATCGACGTCACGTTCCTGCTGATTATCTTTTTCCTCGTCAGCAGCCATTTGGCCAAACAAGAGAATTTTTTGCCCTTGGATCTTCCATCGGCGGCAGCGGGCATCGCGGATTTCTCCGATCGACCGACGGTGACCGTCCAAGTGCCTAAAGAGGGCAGCTATCAAGTCAACGGAGCCGAGGCCTCCTTACCCCAAGTCCGCTCGGTCATCCTAACAAGGATGCAGGCGGAGGGAGGCGGGCCGATTCGGATTCGAATCCGGACCGACCGCAATGTCCCCTATGGAGCCTTGGCCAAACTGCTCAAGGAGTGCGCTCTCACCGGCAACTCCGACATCGTCTTTGCGGTGTATGAAGGAGATGGGGCGTGAAGACGCGATTCGCGAGCCAGGGGAGCCGAACGACCCTCGACAGCATGATGACTCCAATGATCGACGTCGTCTTTCTGCTGTTGGTGTTTTTCTTGACAACGGCTTCCTTCCAACGATTGGAAAAGCTTCTTCCGAGCGCCGTCTCGGCGGAATCGGAATCTCAAGCTGGCGGGACCTCCAATGAACCGCCAAAGCCCAGTGAAAGCGATGTCAGCGATTGTGTGATTAAAATCAATCGCCCCGAGGGTTCCGGTGGCTTGCAATATCGATTCAACGATACGCCTATCGCCTCGTTGGAGGAATTGGGCTCGCGCCTTCGAGCGGTCATCCGTGTACGGCCTGATGTCCCCATCGTTGTAGATCCCGAGGACTCAATCACTGCAGGAGATGCGCTTCGCGTTTATGATCTGGCAAAGTCCAGCGGGGCGTTGGCCGTCTATATGGTGGCTAGATAATGGTGGCTCGATAACCGCGACTGCCTCGATCACTCACGATAGCACCAACGGAACATTGCAACCGTGAACGGCAACGCGCTAGCGGCCGGTGCTACGGGTCGTGCATGACGGAATCCATCGGCAAAGCAGTCAACCAATCGCATAGGCAATCGTGAGCGGCACCGCGCTAGCGGCCGGTCCAGCGGTTTGCACAGGTTGGATTCGATCGGGCATTTCATCACCCAATCGCAGATTGCAACCGTGAACGGCAACGCGATAGCAACCGGTGCTACGCAGTCCCCTTTGTCTCTGTCTCTCGACCGTTCTTGCTCCGGCCCGTACAAAACGTGAACCATCAAGGCGTCGCAAATTGTTTGGAGTCGCCATCGCGGCACACGAGAGAACCGGGTACTATCTGACAGGACCGCTGGAGCATGACTGCGGAGTCCCGCCGAAGGAACCTTTTTCCATTTCAAATTACGGATCGTGAAATGACTGAACCCAAACGCTTCCAACCCAATTCCATCGCGTTGACCATCGCGGGTTCTGATCCCAGCGGAGGGGCCGGCATCCAAGCAGATCTCAAGACTTTTCAGCAAATCGGCGTGTATGGGGCCAGTGTAGTTACCTTGTTAACCGCACAAAATACGATGGGTGTGCGGCGTGTCGAAACGATGCCACCTGACCTAGTGATCGATCAAATCGATGCCGTTTTGGACGATCTAAAGCCTGTCGCTGCCAAAACAGGAGCATTAGGGAATGCTGCGATTATCGAGGCTCTCACGGAGCGTGCGGAGCGTTTTGCATTTCCGCTGATCGTGGACCCAGTGATGGTGAGCAAGCACGGTGATACGCTCGTCAGCGATGATGCCATCGAAGCGTATCGAGGACTCATGAAGCATGCATTCCTAGTGACTCCAAATCGATATGAGTTGGCAGCGCTTACCGGCAACGACCTTGAGAGTACTGAGTCGATCGCCAAAGCCATTCATGATTTGCACATGATGGGAGCGAAGTTCGTTCTCGCAAAGATGGGTGAGGTCGATGGGTCCTCAGAGCATATCTTGGGCTCCGGTCAGGAAAACCTAGCAATTCAGTCGAGCCGATTCCCGACGAAGAACACGCATGGCGCAGGATGCGTATTGTCAGCGATGATTACCGGATTGATCGCGTATGGCGAAACCGATCTACGCAAAATCATCAATCGAGCGATTCGCCAAGTCACCATCGGTATCTACAACGCTCAATCGATAGGTCGTGGTCAGAGTCCAGTCGAAACTCGGGTGCTCGAAAACGACCCGATGGAGCTCGAACGGGACGGGAGTGAGTCCTAGCGTCTTTACCGATCGATAGCCCATCGGCTGTCGATCGGTTCAACGAGTTGCCAACAGATTCAAAGAAAAAAGCCACCGATTTCGGTGGCTCGTTTCGTTTTGGACACTTGAATGGCGGATCGTGTTAGCGATCGCGACGTTCGCGAAGCCGAACACCCTTGCCGGTACGTTCGCGGAGGAAGTACAGCTTGGCTCGGCGGACAACCGATCGACGCTTGACTTCGATCTTTTCGATTTTTGGCGAGTGGAGCGGAAACTTACGCTCAACACCTTCGCCAGCCACAATACGACGAACCACGAACATTTCGCGCGACCCGGACCCGCTGCGAGCGATGACGGTGCCGCTGAAAATCTGGACCCGTTCTTTGTTGCCTTCTTGGATCTTGGTGTGAACGTCGACCGTGTCACCGATCCCAAATTCGTCAACCTTTTCCTTGAGGAAGGAACTCTCGACCGCTTGGAGGATTTGTTGGCTCATGATCAACGGCAATTTAGGCAAAAAGTAAGCGAAACGAATAACCTCGACCGTTATCGGTCTCAAGGGGTCAATATGGTGACGAATTTGGGCTGCATTGGAAAGGCCAAAAACCGGGAAAATCGAGGATTTGGCCCCCTCAGAGAGACCGGATACTGGCAAAATGGTTCAGGTTTCCAAGGAGACCGAGGTTTTCAAGCCCGTGGTTGACCTGGTCAAACACCCCGGCCGCCTTCCCGCCAAAAAAGTCCCGCCCGTTGAACCAGCCTGATTTACCGGCCTGTTTCACCAGCCTGATTTACTTGTCCGATCTCACTCCCCTAGTTGCCGTCTGGACCCAACGATGCCGATCCTTAGCAAAATGAGACTGAACCAAGGGGTTTCAATTTCGATACACCCCCCAACAACCCCGAGATTTGGGATGGCCGTTGGGTGGAAGGTTTGTGTGACGGTTGTCATCGTTCTCTTGAGTTGGCAACCGGAGGCGAAAGCCCGTGCCCAAGAAGCGGCGGCCCAAGAAGCGGCGGCCCAAGAAGCAGTGGGCCAAGCAGCAGTGGGCCAAAAAGTAACCAAACAGACCGAGTCTAGGAACAAGCCCGCTTCCCTAACGGGGGCAACGCGGGGTTCGCTCAAGGCGGGGGCGTATGCCCGGAACATCGACCCGGTTTCATTTCCTGTTTGGGTCAGCGGTGGGATCGTGGCGGCCAAGGGTGAGCGGGTCATCGATTCGTTGTTTGCGAGATCCCTAGTGATCGAGCAAGGGGGCAATGCCATCGCGGTTTGCGTCGTCGACAGTTTGGCAGTACCCGCATCGATTGTCCTGCGGGCCAAAGCAATCGTGTCCGAGCAAATCGGAATACCCTCAGATCGCATCCTGATCAGTGCAACCCATGCCCATTCGGCGCCGTGCGTGATGGGAGCGCATGGAACTCCAGTGCAAGAGGACTATGCGGAGCAACTGCCGGGATGGATCGCTGAGTCGATTGTGAACGCATACGCACGCCGTGTCGACGCTCAGGTTGGGTATGCGGTCACTAACGCTGATCGATACATCTATTGTCGCCATTGGATTATGGAGCCAGGTCATGCCGGCGGTGTCCTATTTTCCGGTCGCGATGGAAATATCGCCATGATGAATCCTGGGCATGAGAACCCGTTCAAGATTCGGCAGACGGCTGAAGTGGATCGCTCGATTCCCGTCCTGTCGGTTCAGACGATCGATGGAAGGCCCCTCTCGGTACTCGCGTCGTTCTGCACCCATTACGCGGGCGCTCCCGCTTTATCGTCGGATTATTTCGGCGTTGTCGCTCAAGAGTTAGAACGCAAGTTGAGTAGGGATACTTCGGCACCTTTTGTGGGAATCATGGCCAATGGCACCAGCGGTGATGCCAATTGCATCGATTTCAGTCGGCCGGCACAACCGTTCAATCATCGCGAGGTAGGTAAGTACGTCGCGCAGCGGATCCTCGATCTCATTCCTGCGATGACGTATCAGTCGAATGTTACAGTCGATGGCCAGCTAGAGAACATCACGGTGAACGCACGCGTGGCGGACGCTGAGGAACTCCAGCAAGCCGAAGCGTATGTGGCGACCAAGATGCGGGGGCGATCGCCGAGCGATAATCCACTGCCTAGCAACGATCCACTGCCTAGCAACATCGAGGAGAATTATGCGAGAGAGACCGTGCTCCTTTCCAAAATGCCTCGTACCCGCGATCTGCCACTTCAAGCGTTGCGTATCGGCGATATGGTCATCGCCGGGTATCCCAATGAGACATTCAACGCGACTGGCTTTGCGGTGCGGGCTCGCAGTCCGTTTGCAGTGACCATGAATATCGGTTTGGCCAATGAGTATGCAGGCTACCTGCCGCCGGCAGATCAATTTCCATTGGGTGGGTACACTTCCTGGCGAGCTCGCACCAGTTGCCTCGAGGAGCGTGCTGAGGCAATGGTGGTCGAAGGGGTAAACCGCTGCGTTCAATCCCTGGCTGCGAAACACTTTTTAGGTTGGGCCCACGCAAATGCTTTGACGGACAAAAATGATGGGCCTGGTGACGAGCTTGTTCGCTCCACGCCGAGCACCGCTGTCTCGCCGACAGAGTCCCTGAATCACTTTGTTGTCGATCCGCTGCAGCGGATCGAGCTAGCCGCATCCGAACCCAACGTGATCGATCCGGTAGCGATTCGTTTCGATGATCGCGGGGATTTGTGGGTGGTTGAGATGAGGGACTACCCCAACCCAATCGATCCGACGAAACCAACCGGTCGTATCCGTGTCCTTCGGGATGAAAATCTCGATGGGATCTTCGAAGCGGATCGACTTTTCGCCGACGGATTGCTGATGCCTACGGGTTTGCAGTTTCATCGTGATGGGGTGTTGGTGACTGTCGGTGGCGAGTTGTGGTTCTTGCGCGATACCGATGGAGATGGTCGCTCCGACGATCAGTCGACTTGGCTTCAAGGCTTCGCGGCCGAGAATCCGCAGTTGAGGGTGAACGATCCTGACTTTGGGATCGACACGAAGCTATATCTAGCGAATGGGCTCAGGAGCAGCCGTATCGCGTCTGGTGACCAAACCGTCTCCATCGGTGGTAGTGATGTTCGTTACGATGTGCGAACGGGCAAGGCCGAGGCGATCACTGGGCCATCGCAATTCGGCATGAGTTGGGATCGTTTCGGCAATCGTTACTTCTGTAGCAATCGCAATCCATGCGATACCGTGCTCCTCGAATCGGATTTTGCGGCTCGAAGTCTGTTGGTTGGACTGGCGCCGATGACCGAATCGGTTTTGCCCGCGGGTGAGCGTTCCACCGTACATCCATTGGTAAACGCGTGGACCACATCGAATCTGCATGCCGGTCAATTCACTGCGGCGTGTGGGTTGTTGATTTCCGACAGTCGGCATTTACCCTTGGCATCGCTCGGCAATGCATTGACATGCGAGCCCACGGGAAGCTTGGTCCATCGCGTGGGATTAGGTCGGATCCGGGGCAAAACGATCGCGGAGGAGCCTGCCCGGGATCATGAATGGTTGGCGAGCAGGGATCCTTGGTTTCGCCCTGTGAATCTTGAGGAGGGACCGGAGGGAGGCATTTACGTGGTCGACATGCATCGAGCGGTGATCGAGCATCCCGACTGGGTTCCCGATGAATTGAAGCATCGGGTCGATGCGCGTTGGGGGGATGATTCGGGTCGGATCTACCGAGTTGTACGGCACGATGCACCGCGCATAGATCCAATCTTCCAGCAGTTGCGAGATAGACCACTTCGCGGACGCAGTTCGTCGGAACTGGTTGATGCGCTGAATCATCCGAACGAATGGGTGCGGAAAAATGCGGCCCGGATCTTGAACGAGCGCGATGAGCCCGAAGTGGAGTCATTGCTGCTCAAGTATTGCCGGCGCAATATCCACTCACCCGGATTCCTGCGTGGAGTTTATCTTCTGCAGAGTCGAGGTGCGTGGGACCGGGGGCTGATCGAACTCTACACGACGTGGCTGGATGACCCTAAGTCTTCGGAAGAAGCGATAGCGGATCCGGCGCTGAGAGCCGCGCTATGGAGAGCATCGCCGTCGCCCGACCTTGGAACGCTCGGGCTATATGCATCCGCGTGGGGGGCTATCGCCGATGGGACCGCCGAGGAACTCATTGCTTGTGTGCAGTCGGCACCTGTTCTATCGGATGCTTCGAAATTGGATCGCGAGTTTCTCGCTCCCTTCGTGGAAAGGGCTTCCGCCTCGGCCGATGATCCACACGTTTTGTTGGCGATAAGCGCGGTGGTGAGAGAGAACCTGGTCCGCTTTACGGGGGAGTTTCTAGATGCGGCACAGACCAAGCTCGATCAGAAGAAAATGGTTGTCAATATTGCATGGCCCGCGATCCGGAAGTGGGTTTCGTTGATCGCACGGCCTGACGATACCGCGTGGATTCAGATTCGAGATAAATGGTATTCCGAAGCCATGAAGCGTCTCGCGTTGGAAGGAATGCCGTCCGAGGCAGATCGTCGGATGATTGTGGAACCTCAACTGAGGTTGGCTTTGGCAGTTGCGGTCGGGATCGCTAGCTCATCAGATCGAGCTTGGCTGGCGAAACATCCTGAGTTTTGGGACCGATGGATATCCGTATTGCATCGAAGCGAAATCTCGGAGCCCTTGAAATCGGAGATCCTGGAGTTGCTGAGTCAGTCCGTGTCACCAGAGCAATCTATGCAATGCGCCACGGCGCTCGCCGATTGGACTAGCCGAACAACCGAGCCGTCGATGCTGCGTCGTTCGCTCTCTGCCTGGGCCAAACATGCGGATCCATCGATCACCGTTTGGATTTTGGATCGATGGGACGGTGCAACGCCGACGTTACGGTCCGAGATGTTCCAGGCGTTGCGTGGCCGACCAGAGCGGATGGCCGCATGGTTAGATAGGGTAGAGCAGGGGGGAGCCTCGCTCAATACCTTGGATGCGACGCAGTTGCAATCGCTTCGGCAAATCGAAGGGGAACTGCAACCGAGGATCCATAAACTGCTTGAGGGTCGGACCAATACCAATCGGCAGCAGGTGATCGATCGCTATGCGGTGGCGCTAAGCCAATCGGATCTTGCTTCTGTCGATATGGTACGAGGTAAGCAACTGTTCTCGCAGCACTGCGCGGCCTGCCATCGAGTGGACGGGGTTGGTTCTGCGGTGGGTCCTGACATTTCAGATTCACGTACGCAGTTGCCCATGCAGTTGCTCGTCTCGATCCTCGATCCCAATCGCGCGATCGATAACAATTATTTTCGTATCACTGTCCGTATGACCGATGGCGCAATCCATGATGGGATCGTCGTCGAAGAGTCATCTCAGCATTTGACGTTGCGCAATCAGAACAATCCTGCGATGGTTTTGAGCAAGCCTGAAATCGATACGATCAAATCGAGTGGAGTGTCTCTAATGCCCGAAGGGATTGAAGCGCAGATCGACGAGACATTGATGGTGGATCTGATCGGTTACATCAAGAATTGGCGGTATGTCGGTGGTGAGGCACCTGGGCTGAATACGTCGGGAGCACCTCCGCAAAAATAGTGTTCGGCGATCTGCTTTATTGTTACTTCCGTTGGAAGGATAAATACAGCGGCACAGGTAAATACAGCGGCACAGGTAAATACAGCGGCACAGGTAAATACAGGGGCACAGGTAAATACAGGGGCACAGGTAAATACAGGGGCACAGGTAAATACAGAAGCAAAGAGGTCACGGAGAGTTGGATTTCTGGGGGGATGATCCATGTCTCGTAGTGAAGCTTGGATGGGAATGTTTTGTGGTGTCGATCTGAGGATCGAGCCTAGCATTCACGGGGTGTGGTCGGAATCAAGGCAGTCGTCATAATGGCCATTCCGAATGGCCGTAGGCAGTTCACGGTACCTTCCTAGGCGGTCTAAGTTGTAAGTAGAAACTCTGGGGATACGATTCTTTACAAGAGCACGACATGATGATGGCGTTTCAAAGATGGACGCGCGATTTGCGGGTAACAGCGCTGGTTTTATTGGCAGCGTTCGCGGGATGTGCCGGTGGGTTGTGGGCTGGCGAGTGGCGGGTTCCTATCGGCGGCAACGCCTTTCGAGTGGAACCGTCGCCCGGTGGGAATAACTTGCGTCGCAACGGTGTTTTAACGTGGGGGGATTCGCAGGACGTCTATGCCGTTTTTGTGCATGTCGACAGACCAGCAGAATTGAGCCTCGCGATAGAAGCGAAAGCGTCACAAGGAGAATCGATGCTGGAGATACGCATTGGCGAGCGAACGTTTAGTACGAAGATTTCTGGCACGGATGCGACCGTGCACTCGATCGGCAAGGTTCGGGTGGACGAGGCTGGCTATGTGCGAATCGAGTTCCGAGGGAAATCGCGCACTGGGGATTCGTTCGGAGAGATTCGCGACGTGATTGTCCAATCGGATGATAGTGATCTGAAGGTAGATTATGTCCGAAACAACGAAGGGAACATGTTTTATTGGGGGCGACGCGGTCCGTCCGTTCATTTGACGTACAGTTTGCCTCGCGATCGAAACATCCAATACGGGTACAGTGAGATTACCGTTCCTAAAGGAAAGGATCCTATCGGTTCCTACTACATGGCCAACGGATTTGGAGAAGGCTACTTCGGGATCCAAGTAAATGGGCCCGAGGAACGCCGAGTCCTGTTTTCCGTTTGGAGCCCGTTTCAGACCGACAATCCCAAGGATATTCCCGAGGATCAACGCATCGCAGCATTGGGTAAGGGCCCGGGAGTTCGCATCGGCGAATTCGGCAATGAAGGCTCTGGCGGGCAGAGCTTTTTAGTCTACCCATGGAAAGCTGGCATCACCTATCGATTTCTCACCGAAGTTAGGCCTGATGGCGAGGGGCGTACCGTGTACACATCGTGGTTCGGTGACAAGGAGCAAAACGAGTGGCGATTGATCGCCAGTTTTCGACGCCCCAAAACCGATACGCACTACAAAGGGTTCCACTCATTTTTGGAAAGTTTTGATCCTAGCCACGGACACATCGGACGCGAGGCGGAATATGGGAATGTCTGGGTGCGCGATACCGAAGGAGAGTGGCACGAATGCTTGAAAGCTCGTTTCTCGGTCGATGCGACGGGCGGTGGCCGCCATCGGCTCGACTTCGGGGGGGGCGCTGAAGGTTCTCATTTCTTCATGAAGAACTGCGGCTTCTTTTCCAACACGGCCAAGGCCGGGGATGTTTTTACTCGAACAACGACAGCGGACCAGAAACCCCAGATCGATTTCTCGAATCTCCCTCGCCAGTAGATCATGCCAGTGATCATGCCAGTGATCATGCCAGTGATCCTTGACGGTAGCTCGTTGCGGAATCAAGTATGCGCCGACCTACCTGCGGAGAGTCCATCCGCGGATTCCGAGCGGTAGTAAAGATA
>Ga0315899_10009554_pt1 | contig 10420 bp, 8 predicted proteins | sample LakEriMetagenome_2_FD_203518 | JGI IMG/M metagenome (GOLD analysis project Ga0315899, IMG submission 203518) | Freshwater fungal communities from buoy surface, Lake Erie, Ohio, United States - Buoy 4 MA112 | ecosystem: Environmental > Aquatic > Freshwater > Lake | place: USA: Lake Erie, Ohio...
TCGAATCAAACTACGCTCATATATTGAGTCAATTATTGATCATGAATGGGCTGACTTGCAGTATGGCAAAGGTTGTCATGAGACCCATCTCTTATGGCGCTCTATCTCTCAGGATATTTTTAAGCTAGATCCGGTTACCCCAAAACAACTCTCCCTATATGGAGACATTATTGATAAACAAGAAGAAGTTGCAGAGGGTAGGGAATTACGAATCGATCGATCAACAAAATCCTTGCCAGACTTTTTCTGGGTTGTAATCTTTACCCTATTATGTGCATTGGTCGCTGTCAATACCTTATTTTTACGAAACGAGCAATTTACCGTAGGCCTAACCATTCTACCAATAGCGTTAGGCTCACTAATTTCATTATTAGTTATTTCTGATAAACCATTTAAGGGTCAAAATGGGATTCGCCCCGATGCACTCTTGAAAATATTATCTGCAATAAAAACAAGAACAGAGTAATTAAAAATTTTCCAATTTATTACCTCTTTTTTTCTTGATGTTGTCAAGATTGCGAGATAACTTATTAGCATTTCAAAAACTGCTAAATGCAATATTAATCAAGAGTATTTTTCGACAACCGCCTGCCAATACCACCCGACATCCAAGGCATTCCACCCAACACCACAGTTCTCGGTGCGTATAGAACACAAGATCTTGCCAGGCTTATGCTATTGTCTAAGCTATTGTTTTAGCTCATTTTTACAGCTTCTAAGGCGTAGGTCGCACGTTCGAATCGTGCTGGGCAGGCCAGATATCCCAATGGTTGGCCCCTATCCGTCAGCCCCGCTTCTTTTCAGCCCAGCAAATCATGTAGGCTGCGCGCAATCACCTTGGTGGCACGGCGCAAATCTTCCAGGTTCAGACGTTCGTCGGCACGTTTGGCGTGGGATTCGAGAACGGTGCGCGGACCGGCGCCATAAAGCACTCCCGGAATGCCGGCTTCGCCGAAGATGCGCACGTCGGTGTAGAGCGGTGTGCCGCAGGCGGGTATGGGTTCTTTGAACAACTCGGTGGCGTTGCGTTGCAGGGCTTCGGCTAAGGGCTTGTGGCCGGGCAGGGGTTTGAGGGCTTTGGACAACAGAATGCGGCGTATATCAACATGAATGCCGTCGTCGGCGCGGGCCTGGTTGAAGTCGGCCAAGGCATCGGCGATCACAGTGCGTATGTTGGTTTCAACGGTCACCGGGTCTTCTTCGGGGATCATGCGGCGGTCCAGCTTTAAGACGACTTTGCCGGGTACCACGTTGGTGTTGGTGCCGCCTGAAATAAAACCGACATTCAGGTACGGGTGGGTGATGCCCTCAACTTTGGAAAGGATGTTTTTGTAAAGCGTGTTTTGCGCGTATAGCGCCGTCAGGATGCGGTTGGCGCCTTGCAGTGCGTCGATGCCGGTGTGCGGCACGGCAGCGTGGGCCATTTTGCCGTGCACCGTGAGTTCCATTTGCAGGCAGCCGTTGTGCGCGGTTATTACTTGGTAGCTAAAGCCGGCGGCAATCACCAGGTCGGGGCAGATGATTTTTTTTTCCAGCAACCAGGCCGGGCCGACTTCGCCGCCGAATTCTTCGTCATAAGTAAACACCAGTTCGATACGGCCTTGCTTGGGTTTAGCTACGGCTTCGAGCGCGCGTACGGCAAAAGTGAAGGTCGAAAAATCGCATTTGCTCACTGCAGCAGCGCGGCCGTAAATGTTTCCAGCTTCAATCTCGCCGCCATAGGGGTCCTTGGTCCAGCCTTCTCCGGGGGGCACCACGTCACCGTGCGCGTTAAGCGCAATGGTACGGCCACCCGGGCCGAAGTTGCGGCGTACCACCAGGTTGGTGATGCTCTCCATACCGACGGCCAGCACGGCGGCTTGCGGTACTTCGTGCTTTTCAACCGGCAGGCCCATGGCTTCAATCAGCCCGGCAGCGCGTAGGGCATGTGGTGTGTTATTACCCGGTGGTGTATCGGTGGGTACGCGGATGAGTTCTTGCAGGAACTTTACCTGCTCGTCAAAGTGGTCGTCGATCCATGCGTCGAGTTGGGCGTAGTTTGTGATCATTTTTTCATTGCTCAGAGGGGTCAAGGTTAGTCAGCAAATGCGTGAAGGCGTCAGCCGCCAGTTGCATGTCGTCATTGGTGCTCGATTCAAGCGGGTTGTGGCTGATACCGGAGTTTTGCCCGCGCACAAACAGCATGGCTTGCGGCATGATTTCATGCAATTTCATGGCGTCATGGCCGGCTCCACTCGGCATGCGGTGCAGTGGCAGGTCGAGTGAACTGACAGCCGCTTCCCAGCGTGCTTGCAAGGCCGGAGAGCTTGGCGCAGCAGCAGCGCGCATGCTTTCTTCTGCGGTGAAAAATAGACCGCGTTTCTCGCAGATGCGTTGCAAGCATGTCAGGATGTCGTGCACCAGCGCGTCACGCTGTGCGTTGACCGGCGCGCGCATGTCCAGCGAAAACAAGCAGCGCCCTGGCACGACATTGACAGAGCCATTGGGCACTTGCAATATGCCGATGGTCGCTACAGAGTCACCATCAGCCAGTGCGCGTTGCTCCACATATAAAGCCAGTTCGGCCAGCGCGGTGGCCGCGTCGGCGCGCCGGTCCATGGGCGTGGTGCCGGCATGGCTGGCGGTGCCGATGATCTCGCACTGCATACGTATGCTACCGTTGATCGAGGAGACGATGCCCAGCGGTATTTCCAGCTCGTTGAGCACTGGGCCTTGTTCAATGTGTAACTCGATAAAGCCCAGGTAGTCGGATGGCTGGCGCTGCAGCTTTGGGATGTTATCAATGTTCAGGCCGGCGTGTTGCATGGCCTGACGCATGGTGATGCCGTCGATGTCTTTTTGTTCCAGCCATTCGGGCTTAAAGTCGCCGATCAGTGCGCTAGAGCCTAAAAAGGTGGCCTTGTAGCGCTGACCCTCTTCTTCAGCAAAGGCCACCACTTCAATGTGAAAGGGTAGACGCTTGCCCTGGCGGTGTAATTCGCGCACACAGACCATGGGGGTGAAAATACCCAACCGTCCGTCGTACTTGCCGCCGTTGCGCACGGTGTCGAAGTGCGAGCCAGTCATCAGGGTTTTAGCATTGCGCGTGGCCGCGCGGTAGATGCCGACCACGTTGCCCACAGCGTCAATCGATACGTCGTCAAAGCCGCAGTCGCGCATGCCGGCCAAGATATATTGCGCGCAGGCACGATGCGCGTCGGTCAGGTAAGTGACGGTGAGCTGGCCTTTGTCGGCATATCCTAGGTCGCTGAAGCTGCTAAGCGCTTCCTGCCAGTCCCACAACTGGTTACCCAGCACCGGCTCGTAGCCAAACTTGTCGTTGAGCCGGATTTCTGCAATGCGATTGATATTGCGCAGGCACTCTTGGCGCTCAAAATCAGGGTGGCCATGAAGCCGCCTTGAAAAAGTCTCGATGATTTGCTGCTTGTTGAGCCCTAGGCCGCGCGGGCCTTGTAGCGCAAGTATAAAAGGAAAGCCAAACTTGGCGTTGTAATCGGCATTGAGTTGCTGGATGACTGCAAACTCTTCTGGCGTGCAGTGCGTAAGGCCTGCCTTGCCTTGCTCGTTGCTGGACTCGGCCTTCAGACTTTGGCTCACCATAGCCATGCCGGCCAGCTCAGGGTGGGCTTGCAAGAGCTTTATCTGCGCATCCTTGCCGGCGGCTTGAAGCACTTTTGCCATTTGCAACTTGAGGTCGGTCAGTGACTTGAAGGGCCGGGCGGCCAGTGCTTGGTCGGCAACCCAGGGCGAGTGATCGTAAATGCCGTCAAGCAGCTTCATGGCTTCGGCCTGCTTGGCGCTATTGACCTGGGCTATCGTCAAGCTCATACTGGTCTTTTCCTTGGCGGCTTCAGGCTGCTTCGAAAGGGTGCTTGGTTTGCCAGTGGCGTGCGATATCCACGCGGCGGCAGATCCATACCTTGTCGTGCTTTGCCACGTGGTCTAAAAAACGCTGCAGCGCCACCAGCCTGCCGGGCCGCCCGAGCAGGCGGCAATGCATGCCGATGCTCATCATCTTGGGCCTGTTCTCACCGTTTGGGTCGCCCTCAGCATAGAGCGTGTCAAAGCAGTCGCGCAGGTAAATATAAAAGTCTTCAGCCTGCGCAAAACCTTGTGGCAATGCAAAGCGCATGTCGTTGGTGTCTAACGTGTAGGGCACCACCAGACGCGGCACAACAGTGCCATCGCTGCGCTTGACTTTCATCCAGAAGGGCAGGTCGTCACCATAGTAGTCGCTGTCATACAGTAGCCCGCCATCGTCTGCCACCAGGCGGCGAGTTTGCGGGCTGTCGCGACCTGTGTACCAGCCCAGTGGGCGGTTCCCCGTGAGCTTTTCAATAGCGTCCAGTCCTAAGCGCATGTGATTGCGCTCGGTGGCTTCGTCCATGTTCTGGTAGCTGATCCAGCGCCAGCCGTGGCAGGCGATCTCGTGACCGAGTTCGACAAGGGCGGCAGTCAGTTTAGGGTGGCGCTGAAACGCCATACCGACGCCGAACACGGTGAGCGGCAGGCCGCGCTTTTCAAACTCGCGCAGGATGCGCCACACGCCCACGCGCGAGCCATATTCGTAAATGCCTTCCATGCTCATGTGCCGCTCGGTAAAGCTGGGCGGGTTGAACATTTCAGACAAAAACTGCTCTGAGCCGTCATCACCGTGCAGCACGGATTTTTCGCTGCCTTCTTCGTAGTTAAGCACAAACTGTAAGGCCACGTGCGCTTGCCCAGGCCACTGCGGATGAGGTGGGTTGCGGCCGTAGCCAACAAGGTCGCGGGGGTACGGAGCGGTGGCATCGTAAGTCATGGGGTGGCTTCGGGTATAGAAGTTGGCGCTTCAGGACAGGGCCATCGAGATGTCGTTAGACGGAACTTTGCGCTCAAAAGTTAGGCTAGCTACAACGTGCAACAAGCGATCGTTCATCAGCCTTACGGCGGTGTCTTCGTCGCGCACGGCGCCGCGGGCATGGTATTCACTGGTCATGTCGAATCAGCGAACACATCGAAATTGCCAGATAAACGGCAGTGCCCGTAGCCGAGGGCGCACAAATTTATTGTGCTTATTTAATTTGACACGACCATCCACCATTTGAAAGCCAATCGTTTTGTGCCTTAAGGTTAGGTACTGAACATGTAACATCATAATATGCGGGACATCAATGCGTGGATAAATGTGGTGATTAGCTACTTATGCGTTCGGCCAACCGCACAAGGCTGCGATCACTACCAGCCGGCCCGAGCAACGAAATGCCCAAAGGTGCGCCCGAACGGCTAGCAAGAGGCAACGATAGCTGGGGAAAGCCCGACAGACCGGCCACACATAGTAGGCGGATGGCGCGGTTGCGATAATCTTCAAGCGTTGACTCGGACTCGATCACAAGCGGCGCGATGTCGGGCATGGTGGGCAGGACGAGCACGCCGTCTCTTCCCAAAATGGCCGCCAGGTGGGCACGAAAGCGGTCGCGGAAGGCTCGCGACGCAGCGGCCTGCGAATCGCTGACCCGCTCGCTCCAAGCGAAGCGCTGTGATACGCCCGGGCCTAACGGAGGCGCAAAACGGCGAATGAAATCGCCATCTACCTGCCATGCCTCAATGCCCTGGATATGGCGAATGTGCCAGTACATATCGTCTAGGCTGTCCAGCACTACCCGTGTTGATCGGGCCTTTCCCAGGGCTGCCTCAATCCTACGGCGCGCTGGGATCAGGGCTCTGGTGGCTGCCGTGGTGGCCTGATCCCACAGGTCAGTGGGCGTCAGCAGGCGCAAGTTTTTTGATATTGGGTGTGCGTCCTCGCCCAGCAGTACAGCGGCCACGCGGGCAAAGGTAGGCATATCACGGGCGAACCAGCCGCAGGTATCCAGGCTGGGCGCCAGGGCCAGGGCGTCCTGAAGACTTACACGGCCGTGGGTGGGTCGCAGCCCCAAAAGGCCACAGTGGCTAGCAGGCGCACGAACTGAGCCGCCGGTGTCGGTGCCAAGCGCAAAGTCGCAAAGACGGTGCGAAACTGCTGCCGCAGAACCCGATGAGGACCCACCGGCGACGCGATCGGGTGCGGCCCCGTTGACCGGTGAACCGAAGTGGGTGTTCTGGCCATTCATGGAAAAAGCCAATTCGTCGGTAATCGTCTTGCCACCGAAGCGCGCACCGGCATCGAGTAGCTTCTGCACTGTGGGTGCAGTGAGGTCCTGCACCCCCAGCAGGGCTAATAATAGGGGCTGACCGCCACTAGTGGGGTAGCCCCGAACATGGAACAGATCCTTCACACCAAATGTCATGCCAGCCAGCGGACCGGTGGCGGCATGGGGTACCGGCACTGCAGGATATGGCATGAAGGCGAAGGCTGGGTCGTGCAGAACGTCGGTGTGTCGAGTCATCGGATGTTCAAGGGTTAGTGGTTGAAGATGCTTGTTCGGCCGAGTCGGCCACCCGCAGGCAGCGTACACTGTGTCTAGACTCAAGCCAGGTAATCTCAGGTTGGATAGCACGGCAAGCGTCCTGAGCAATCGAACAGCGTTCTGCAAAGGCACAGCCAGGCGGCAATGCTGTCAGATCAGGCGGCGAGCCAGAAATGGTCGTGAGCCGACTGCCCTTGGCCAGGGAACCGTCGGCACGACTACGGAGCAGCGCCTGGGTATAGGGGTGGCGGGGGTGGTGTAGCAGCGTTGCAGCGGGCCCCTCCTCCACGATACGGCCCGCGTACATCACCGCAATACGGTCGGCCACCTCCACCGCCGCACCGATGTCGTGAGTGACGAAAATCACCGACAGCCCCAGTTCTTGCTGGAGCTCACGTAACAGCAGCAGGATCTGAATCTGCACCGTTGCGTCTAGTGCGGTGGTCGGCTCATCGGCCAGCAGCAACTGCGGGTGACAGGCCAAGGCCAGCGCAATCATGGCGCGCTGGCGCATGCCACCAGACATTTCATGCGGATAGGCCTGCAGCCGCCGCTCAGGGCTTGGAATACGAACCCGCTCAAATAGTTTTAGCGCACGCTGATGGGCCTGCTGGGCGCTCACCGACTCGTGCCGAAGGATCGCCTCAACAATTTGGTCGCCTACGGAATAGACCGGATCCAGCGCCAGCAGAGGTTCCTGGAAGATCATGGACGCCACTTTGCCACGGTAATCAGCCAGTTCGAGTGCAGATAAGCCCAGTATGTCCACACCGCCCACCGTTACTTGACCCTCGATGCGGGTAAGTGCGGCCACATGCAGGCGTAGCATGCTGCGCAACGTGACGCTCTTGCCAGAACCGGACTCACCAATCAACGCGACTACTTCGCCTCGGCGAACTTTCAGGTCCACGCCGTTGACTGCTTTTACAGGCTTCTTACCGCCGATAAAGGTAACATGAAGGTTCTTCACATCGACGTAAGGACCTTCGGTTTGCGATGCCTTGTTGTTCATGCGGCCTCCCCCCCAAGCTCAGGGGCGTCGGTGTGTCCGCTTCCAGCCACCTGCATCCAACAGGCGGCCATCTGGCCACTATCCGCTAGTGCAAGAGACGGCATGCGCTGTGAGCAGATGTCCTGTGCGTTGGCGCATCGGGTGTGAAAGCGGCAACCCGATGGCGGGTTGATGGGGTTCGGTGGATCGCCAGACAGCGGTGGCTTCTCGGTGCGTTTATCCGGATCCATTGACGGAATGGACGATATCAGTGCGCCGGTGTAGGGATGGGCCGGATGCTCAAACAGTAATTCGCTGTTGCCGATCTCCGCAATCTGCCCCAAATACATCACCATAACTCGGGAGCTCATGAAACGCACCACATTCAGGTCATGACTAATGAACATGTAGGTTAGGCCAAACTCTTCCTTGAGATCGAGCAGCAGGTTGAGTACCTGCGCTTCGACCGACTTATCAAGCGCAGACACTGCTTCGTCCAGGATGATCAGGCGCGACTGCAGAGCAAGCGCCCGGGCGATGTTGACACGCTGGCGCTGACCGCCAGAGAGTTCGTGCGGGTACCGCTCGGCAAAGCGGCGTGGTTCTAAGCCGACGCGTGCCAGCAGATCGCGCGCACGCTCGACAGCTTCGCGGTGTGGCAAGCCATGAACCTGGGGCGCGAATGCAATCGAATCTTCCATGGTCAGACGCGGATTAAGTGACGCGTAGCTGTCTTGGAACACCAATTGCGTCTGACGCCGAAACTGCTTGAGCGACAGGGTCGGAGAACCCACTGCATGACCGTCGAAAACGATCTCGCCACGGTCGGGGTTGATCAGCTGCATAAGCAGCCGTGCTGTGGTCGATTTGCCGCAACCAGACTCTCCCACTACGCCCAGGGTTTCGCCCTTGAATACGTCGAAGTCGATACCGTCCACGGCTCGCACCACGCCACCGCCACGGCCCAGCAAATCTTTCTTGAGCGGAAAATGCTTGACCAGACCCCGCACTTTCAGCAGCGGCTGGGCCAAGCCACCTAAATTGGAATGAACTTCAGTCATGTCAGAAACTCCATTAGTGGGTTGCCGAAAAGTCATCGAACAGCACACTGGTTCGCTAGGGCATCATCAGGCCGACTTTGCTGGACGGCAGATTCCGATCCCTGTGGGGTGGCGCTGCGGGCGAGGCAAGGTGACTTCATTGTTTGATTTCCATAGCTGAACGGAGTCCGTCTGCCACGAGGTTGAAGGCAATTGAAGTTATGAAAATCATTACGCCGGGCAAGGCCGCGATCCAGGGCTGCACGTAGATGGAGGTGCGCAGAGTGTTTAGCATCAGACCCCACTCGGGTTCGGGTGGCTTAACGCCCAGGCCCAGAAAACTCAGGCCCGAGGCGAGGATCATGCTGACCGCGATCAGGCTAGTTGCGTAGACGAAGATCGGACCCAGTACGTTGCCCAAAACATGCACCCTAACGATGGTGAACGCGCTGGCTCCCGAGGCCCGGGCCGCATCGACAAAGTCGCGGCTTCGTATCTGAGTGGTGACGCTCTCGGCTACCCGCGCAATGGGCGGGATGAATACGACGGTTAGTGAGACCAGCGAGTTGGTGATGCCTGCCCCAAGTGCGCCCGATAGCGCTATAGCGAGCAACACCGAAGGAAACGCGTAGAACACATCGATAGTCCGCATCATCACACTGTTAGTAATACCGCCAGCGTATCCCGCTGTGATACCGATCAGCGAGCCAAGCACAAAGGCAAAGATCACGGGGGTGATGCCCATGAACAGAGACAGGCGCGCACCCACTACAAGGCGTGAAAGCATGTCGCGACCAAGTTCGTCGGTACCCAGCGGATGGCCTTCAAAGCCAATGGGCTTAAGGCGTTTGAGTGTAGACGATTCGTAGGGATCGGCTGGTGTGATCATGATCCCTAGCACTGCCATGGTCAGCAGTACTAGCACCACTAGCGCAGCACCGAGAGCAACTTTGTCGTTGAGGAAACGTCGGACTACGGTCTGCCAGTAGCCGGTCGAGTGCTCAAAGACCGCCGGCGTAGCCTTATGCTTGGGAATCGCGATGTCATTCATTGGGGGCCTATATTGGGAAATTGAATGAGTTCAACGAGCGATACGCGGGTCTAGCATCGTCTGGATTACATCAACAAGTAAATTGAGGATAACAAAAAACATGGCCAACACCAGGATGGTCCCTTGCAGCAAGGGAAGGTCGCGCTGGAAGATGGCAGAGTTCAGCAGGAAGCCAGTGCCCGGCCATGAGAACACGGTCTCGATTAGGATAGAGCCTCCCAGCAGGTAGCCTAATTGCAGGCCCATAACCGCCAGCGCAGTGGGGGCAGCATTCTTGACCACATGCAGAAAGACGCCCAGGTCATTTAGACCCTTGGCGCGCAACCCAACAATGAATTCTTGTGCCAAGATGTCGGCCACAAGCGCGCGCACTGTGCGGGAAATGATCCCCATCGGAATCACACTCATAGTAACCGCGGGCAAGATCATGTGTTGGACATGCTCCCAGTTCCATATCCAGTTACCTGAGCCGCCCGGGCCGGCGCCTCCAGGAGGCAGCCACATCAGGGTGGAAGAGAAGATAATGACCATTATCATGCCCAGCCAGTAGTGTGGAACGCTCACTCCCAACACCGAGGTCAACGAAGCTGCCTTATCCAGCCAGGAGCCTTGGAAGTAGCCAGCCACAAAGCCGAAAAGGCATCCAAAAACAAAACCGATGACTGTAGCCAGGACCGCCAGTCGTAGCGTATTGACCACGGCACGAAATACTTCGTCAGTTACAGCGCGCCCGGAAGCGATCGACGTGCCAAGGTCGCCCTGCAAGGCTCGCCAGATCCAGCTGACGAACTGTTCGGGGTAGGAGCGGTTAAAACCATAGAGCTCAAGAAGATGCTGCTGGAGTTCGACCGATGCATCCGGCGGCAGGATGGACACCAAGGGGTCACCCGGCGAAAGGTGCACCAGCGCAAAACAGACGAGAGCCACACCTAGCATGATGGGGAGGGTG
>Ga0315899_10009555_pt1 | contig 10419 bp, 6 predicted proteins | sample LakEriMetagenome_2_FD_203518 | JGI IMG/M metagenome (GOLD analysis project Ga0315899, IMG submission 203518) | Freshwater fungal communities from buoy surface, Lake Erie, Ohio, United States - Buoy 4 MA112 | ecosystem: Environmental > Aquatic > Freshwater > Lake | place: USA: Lake Erie, Ohio...
GTCTGGGCGCGCCAGGCGCGCCAGATACCGGCTCGTTAGCATCGGGCGATGCACCTCGCGCAGCCGTTCGGCGCTGCCCCTGCCCAGCGCCGCGCCGTCCGCAATCTGAGCAGGGGCAGCGCCGCCCGCAGTGGCGCGCCGTTCCTGAGCACCTAATCCATGTACCCTGTCTCCAACCACCACCAGCAGCGCCAGCAGCGCCATCCGTCCCCTTTGGCCATTTTTGGACATCATCTTGGCCGTCCGCAGCGTCCACGAACTAAAGCAGTTCTGACACTGTAGGGACCCGGGAGTCGGGACACCACGGCGCGTGGTGTCCCGACGGGGCGCCGTGGTGTCCCGACGGGCAAAGACCTCGACGGGGGCGTCGGAGGTGGGGTGCTTCCAGCGGGACAGGCTGTGGGCGCGATGCCGTCGGGCGGCCAAGGCACAGCGCTGGTCGTCAGGTCGCACCACCCCCTCCGACCGCAGGAGCTGCGCCTGTTTGTGGGCCAGCGCGTCTGCGTCCGGTTCCGCCACGCGACGAGCGGCTGGTACGAAGGCACGGCGATGGGCTCCGGCGAAAGCGGGTGGTTCCCCGGAGAGTGCGTCGACGACGACTACCTTGAGGGCGACTACGTTGAACTCTCGAATTCTCAGCCACAGGCGTCGCCTGCGGGGACAGCAGGGATCGCGGTGACGATGCCAAAGACGCCCGCCTGCAGCTGGCCGCACACGGGTGGCGTGCAGAGGGAGGGAGCGGAGGGAGGAGGAAAGCCGCGACAGGGAGGCGTCGGACTGTTGCTGGAACATACCGGCCCAAGACGACGGCTCGCACACAGCGCCGCCGGGACGGGCGCCTTCATCGTGAGCGGGGTCGTTCCCGGCTTTCCGGCGCAGCAGTGCGGGCTCATCCAGCGCGACGACGTTCTCTGCAAGGTGGATCGATACACGCTCAACAGCAGCCTGAAAGTGCAGGATGTCAACACCCTGATCCGGTTTGTCACTGTGTGTGTGTGCGTGTGCAGGCAACAGCAAACGTACGCATGCTGGCAGCCGCACACGCATGCATGCAAGTGCGGTGTAAGCTTACCCGGCGAGCGTGTCGTGCGCTGCGCGGTGTGTGGAGCAGGGGCGCGGCCGGCACGAGCGTAGAGCTCGTCTTTCGCGGCACCTCCGGCAAGGAGAAGACCGTGAAACTGCAAAGGGTCGAGGTGGCTGTCAGCAGAGACGCGCAGCCGGCGGAGCCGCCGCTGGAAAAGCAGATGCCATCTCGGGCGCATTCGCTGGCTGATTTGTGTACGCCGCAGCGCGTGTATGCTGCAGATGCGTCTTCCGCCGACCTCCGAGCGCCTCCGCCGCAGCGCAAGTGGATGGTGACCAGCGAGAAGACGAGGACGGTGGCTGTGGGCAAGAGCATCGTCTCAGATTTGCGCGCAGCGCTGACCTTGATGCGTTGCATCGCGGATGAGCACGCGCAGATGGCTAGCAAGGGCGCGCAAAACGACAAAAAGAACCTGGGGACGGGCATCGCGCCAGAGGAGCATATCGCTGTCAGCACGGCAGTCCGCATCGCAGAGGAGGCAACGGAAGCTGCAGAGTCGGCACACCTGGCGGCAGCCTGGTTGCAGCAAGAGATTCACAGATTGCAATATGCCGCCGACATGGAGAAGGGCAGGGCACATGCTGCAATCGAACGTGCCAGCGACGCTGACGCACGAAGTGCCCATTATTGCGATCTGCTCGCAAAAAAGGACGACGAGATTTCACAGCTACAGAAAATGCTGAAGACAGGGGCAGACACTAGCATGCGTGGCAAAAATAAGGTGATTGGCGCAGGGCAGCGCGCTGCTGCTGGGTCTGAGGCGATGGGTTCGTCACGGAGTCTGATGCACCAGGGTGCGATGGGATCATCACGGAGCATCGTATCTAATCCGCTGGATTTACTGCAGACCGACAACGGCGGCGGCACTGCGGTGGACGAAATTGCCCGCGGAATCACTGGAGCATTTGCGCTATTCAATCCCTTCGGTTCTGTTATGGGCGTTCAGCCTGTGGCACTATCTGCGGTTTCTGGCAGGGAAGCACCGCAAGCTTTTGACTCCGTGCCGGTCACCGGCCGCAGCGGACCTAACTTGCCCTTCATGCTGCAGCGCACAGTGAACGATTCGCCCTTTGTACAAGGCAAACATCGCATTCTCAATGACCAGGCACCTCGCGCCGATTTTGGCTCGCCCGTCGCCGACGGTCAGCAACTCCCGGATCAATTATGTACCGTCGCTTGTACATGCGTAGACAAGATGAGCATGTGACTTGTGTTGCGGGTTTAGGTTGTGCGCTGTGGGTGTTGGGCGCAGACGTGACGCCTGCGGCCTCGCCGTCGTATAGCCTGGTCACTGAGTCACCGACGAATTTACATGGCGTGCCGAAGTTGTGGCAGCTCGGCGATACTCCCCGCCCAAGCCCCCATCCTTCGGATGCAGACTCCGGTACGATGCGCACGAGGTAGGCGTTGATCAGATCGATTGGAATTTGACATGATCCGTGTGTTTGGCAGATGTGGCATCAGGCGGCGGCGAGGTCAGAGGCAAAATTTTTAGTGATGGCAGCGACAGTGACTCTCCCTCTACATACGCATCGACATCGGAAAGCGAAGACGAAGACTCGAGTACTGCCTTCAGACACTCTGCCTCGCATTACGCAGACAACATGCCCTGCGCAGACAAAAATGGCGGGGCCCTCGGCATGAACCTGGAGACTTTTCCGCGCGATTGCCCTTCTGGTTCTTGTCTTGCCCTCTCCCTCACCTTAATGTGTTTTCCGGATCGTAGATTCGTTGTAATACCTCTCCACACGCGCATGTCCGGATCATAGATGCAGTCTAATACCTCTCCACACGCGCATGCACATATAATCAAAACACGGCGCAACAGAGGATGGCGCCATGGCTCCACGTGGACGACCGTCGGACGTACACAGATTGGAAGTAGAACATGTTGAGCCTGTCAGCACGGGCGTGCCATGGGTTGGAAGCAGACGTCCACACAGCGTACCAAATCTCCTTCCCAGTATGCCCAGACAAGCACAAGGAGGAGAAGAAGGCGCGACAGGAAATAGAGGGGGGGGGGTCGGGGCTGTCATTAACCTTGCCAGCCTGCCTCGCGAGAGCGCGACAGAGCAGGGAGCGTTAGCACCGCGACGAGAGTCGAGCGACGTCAAAGCACTTTACGATCCAGCCGGCCTCGTACGCCTGCGACGGTTCGTGCAAGTGCTTGCAAGGCCGCTTTGTGAGGAGGTGGACGCTGCAAGAAGACTGTGCCTAGAGCTGAATGCTGCGCTGCAAGCAGAGCCTGTGCAAGAGCCCGTTTCAAGTCAAGCCCGCTTCACGTCAAAGTTTTGCACATTGGAAGTAGAACATGTTGAGCCTCTTCGCACGGGTGAAGGCGGGGAACGAGAGGGGGAATTAAAGGGAGCGGAGGGACAGTGCAAGAGCGTCAATCCGCCTCAAGATGTGTCACAGGTGCTTGAGATGGTGGAGTCGGCCTTAGATCAAGTCGTGCAACTGAGCACCCAGTTGCACAGGGTGGAGGCTGGTTGTTTATCACGGCTGCATAATCTTGAGATCGAGAGCTGCTTCAAGCTGAAAGAGGCACACGTGCTTGCAAGGCCACTTTGTGACGAGGTCGAGACTGTGAGGAGACTGTGCTCAGAACTGAATGCTGCGCTAGAAGCAGAGCCTGTGCAAGAGCCCGCGTCGAGTCGGAGTGCTGCAGATGGAGACGCGGAAAGGGAGGGGGGCTTGAAGGGAGCGGAGGGACAGTGCGTCCATCCGCCTCAAGATGTGTCACAGGTGCTTGAGATGGTGGAGTCGGCCTTGGAACAAATCGCGCAACTGAGCGCCCAGTCGCGCAGGGTGGAGGCTGGTTGTTTATCACGGCTGCATAATCTTGAGATCGAGAGCTGCTTCAAGCTGAAAGAGGCGCAGAAAGCCGCCGTTGAGCATGCTGCTGCAACAGCTCAGTTGCAGGCCGATCTTGCATGTTTGGTGGAGCAGAAACTTGCTTGGGAAGCAGAGAGAGAAGAGTCGACACGGCAGTCGAACGAGGCAGCGGAGTTGATCCGGGAACTCAATTTGGAGAACAAAAACTTATATGACCGCCTAGCTGCTGAAAAAGAAACGTCAAGTACATCGCAGGAGGCGGCGAAAGCGGCTTCGCGTCAAGTTGAAGCTCTGTTGCTGGCGCTTGAGATGCAACAACGCAAATCAGGAGGACAGTGCAATTCATTAGAACTTCTTCTCATGACGTCACCGTCAGAACCGCGGCCTCCTCCGCCGGGTGATTTGCAGCACATGCAACCAGGGCCGTTCAACCTTCTGGTTGCCTCCCCGATGGTCGCACAGGAGATGGTCGCAGAGATAGATGCGTTGCGGGCAGGGCATTCAAAGGCAGAAGCTGCACTGGTTGAGCAGAGGGCCGAGTGCGAAGCGCTGGTGAGAGTCCTTAAAGCGTGTCGCAAGAAACACAACGAGTATATCAGCGAGCTTGAGGCTCGGCATCAAAAAGCTTCCGCTGCTGTCGCCGCCGAGCTAGACGCAACATTGGCTGAAGTATCAGCGCTGAAACTCGTTGTACGATCCTCCGTACGCGAACGGGAGGAGGGCGTGCAGGAAGAGCAGAGAAACATTCAGAAACTGCAGACATTGAAGCAAGAAAACGACCAATACTGCGCTGAGGTGGCACTGCTCTCCGCCGCGCTCAGAACCGCGGAATCGGACAAAACGTCAATTGAGACTGCGTTGAAACATATCGTGCTTTCTGAATTGTTTTACGTCAAGCAATTGGCATTTGACGTGGAAGCGGATTGCAAGGTGATGGTCGAGCGCTTGTCAGCACATGGAGCAAGGCAGGGGCTCATTCAAATGGGCTTAATTGACGTTTGTGCAGACCTGCACGTGCTCAGTGATTCAGCGGCACGGCAATATGAGGATGCCACCTACAGGGCCGCGGAGTGGAACGCATGTGAAATGGAGAGGCAGCGCTTGCAGCGTGAGGTGGAGAAGGCAGACGCCGTGGCAGTGTCTTTTCGAGATCAGGTCGATGTTTACCGTGGCAAGGCTCGTGTCTTACAGCAAGAAGTGGAAGGGGCAGAGGCATGCAAGTTGGAACTCGACGGGTTAAGAATTGCAGCGCAAAAATTGCAGCAGGAAGTGCAACAACTGCGAAGTGAACGAGACCGCCTTTCGCAAGGAGTGCAGTCCATGGACGGCGCCAAATCGAAACATATACAAAAAATGATGGACTTACAGGGCCATGTATCAACGATGAAGCACCAGATGGGGGCGGAGAAGAAAAACTTTGATGCGATACAACAGAGTTTTGTTGCCCAGCAGCACCTATGCACGCAGCAACTTGAGGCGGCGCAGGCACGCGAGCAGGAGGCGCAGGATCGCGCCGCAACTGTCCAGCTGGAACGTGACCTCTTGGACCACCATCTACAAGAATTGAAGAAGGAGCACAGCGCCTTGCAAGATGAGTCTGACAAGCTGCGCTTCGAGCGGAGAGAGGCCCAAGAGGCGTTAAACTGCGCACACGATCGACTGGTATGCAGTAGCGAAACGTTGAAAGTCAAAGAAGCGGAGATACACACCCTGCAGCAGCAGATACTGGCTGAAAAGAAAGATCGCCAAAAGCAACTGGACTTTTTGCAGTCAAAGTGCGATGCAAGCCTGGAGTCATTGAAAAGGCAGCTGGCGGACGCACGGCAAGTTCCCGCTGCTTCATTAGACGCCGCGGTTCGTGAGCATGCACTCCGTGAGCAGACACTGGAGCAGCAAGTGACAGCTGCACAGGATGCGCTGATGGTGGCCTCAATAGAGGCCGCGACGCGTGAACGTGCGTTGCGTGACCAAATCACAGCAAAGACCTCTCTCATTGGCTCACTCCAGAAACAAGTTGAGGCTTCTCGTTATCAGGCTACCACAACTATAGCTGGATACGGTGTTGATGTAGAAGCACTGGCCAGTGAGGTGGCACGTGTGCGAACTCAGGCGCTGCAAAATATTGCTGCATTGCAGGAAACGTGTGAGACCAGATTCACGCAATTCGTTGAGGCGCAGCAGTGTGAGAATAAGCGTTTGAAGCTAGTGGTGAATGACATTGGTAACGAGCTTGCGGAGGCGCAGAGACGTATTAATTTGCTTATGAGCGAGCGCTGCAATCTTGACCACACGCTACAAGAACGTGAACTCGAAAACAAGCAGGTGTCTGAATCTGCCACTCAGCTTCGCAGAGAGGTAGCAACGCTGCGGGCAGAACGAGATTCGTGGCTCGCCCAGCAACGTGCAGATGTGCAAGCAAGAGATGCCTCCGCTGTGGAGGCTCAGTGCATGGCTGTCGACACTGTAGTGCGAGATATGAATCGCAAGCTTGAACAGGTAGTGGCGCGTCACGCTGCTGACATCGATGCCCTGAAGGGGGAGCGTTCACTGGACCTCGAAATGGCCACGCGTAAGCACAACCAGGCTTTGGCAGACCTTGCGGCTGAGCATCAACGTGAAATGCATACGTGGAAAAACGAATGCACGATGGCTGCGAAAAAGCATGAGCAGCTGCTGCGACAAGAACAAGAAGAGCACGCGCAAAAGTTTTCTGCGCATCGGCGCGAGCACCAGCAGCTACTGGCGGACGCTCGTCAGCAGGCAGCACAGGAGCTGGATGATGCAAGGCAGCGGTGTCAACATGTATTAGACGAAGTGTCCAGCAAGCTGCGCTCCGAAATTAAAAAGTTGCAGGACGATGCCCAGGATTCGCAGACGCAGATTCAGAAGCTAAAGGACGACGGCCTCCTGCTGCGGCAAGAGCACGCGCGGGAGTTGCAACAACTTCGATTGAACCAAAACTCACGTCTCGAAGAGGTGATGGCGGAGCGTGATTCGAGTGTTGCAGAGATGGAGGAAGATTGCACGCGAAAGACTAGCGTCTTGCGACAAGATTTGGAGAACATGCGCAAGCTACAGGAGCGGGTCAACGAGGAGCTCCGCATTTCCCAAGAGCGTGTCATCTGCCTAGAACAGCAGATTGCGGTCCACTTGCAAAGCGCCAAGCGGTTGGACGAAGACTTGACACGTGAGCGGCAACATGCTGCAGATGAGCGGAAGAGGCGTGAAATGGCGCAGGTGCAGCTGTCTGAGGCAACAGCTCGCATGCGATCGCTTGAAGTACAGCTGGACGCGCTGGAAAAGAATGCGGCACAGGTTCAGCAGAAGTTGGCAAACCAGGTAGCTCAGACTGGACTCGTTGAGCAGCAGCTTGCTGCTGCGTCTCAAGCTACAGCAGGCATTCAAAAGGACGCTGATGCCGGACTTAAGCGCGTAAGAGAGTGCGAGATGCAGCTTGAAACCTGCTCAAAGCAGATGCAGCACCAACGCACTCTCACGAAACAAGCAGAGATGGACGCAATTTCGCAGAAAGAAGTGGTCGCCGCATTGCAGACCGAGCTTGCTCTCGTGCGAGGAAAAGTCAAAGGATTGGAAACGGAACTGGAGGCTCGACTCTGTGACCTCGAGCGGCAGCAAAGGCTGGCGCACGAGATCGAGTTGGACGCTCAGACTCAAAGCAAAGCCGTTTTAGAATGCAAGAAGGAGTTGGCTGAGGCACGAGAGGAGCTCAAAGCAGAGGTTGTTGCGTTGCAGAAGATGCAGGCACGAGCAGAGAGTGCCGAGCTCAAGATGTGCGAGTCCACGGAAAACTTCGAGCAGCTCCGTACTCAGCTGGCGGCCCTCGGAGAGAGCATGTCGTCGTCGGAAGCGCAGGCCGCTACGTTGCGCAACGATTGTGATGCAGGTAAGGAAAAAGTTGCGGCGCTTGAGGCTCAGCTGATGGAAGCGAGGGAAGAGGTGAGGAATGGGGTAAAAGACATGGAAGAAGAGAGAGCGGTTGCAGCGCGCCACTTGCAGAGAGCAGAGGAAGCAGAGCAACGGGCCAGAGATTTGGAAGAGCAGATGCGCGTGCAAGACACTAATTCAAAACAGAAGTATATCGCATTAGAGGAGCGGCTCAGTGAGGAGCAAGCGGCAGCGGCGGAGAGATATGCTATACTACAAACGAGGTTAGGGGATGAAATGGGAACACGTGCTGTAGTGGAAGTGAGCCAGGCTGCAGTAGAAAAGAAGCTCCTTGAAAAACAGGAGGAATTCTCCGAGACACGTCGGGAACTGGAGGAAGAGGTGGCGAGACTGCAGGCGCTGCTAGATAAGCGGGATCGTGTGCAGGCAAGGATCCTTGCCATTGCCCCAGATCTGGCACTAGAGGACAATTTACGAGCGCTCGGCCAACTCAATACACCGGCTACGTCACCGAACCCCCCCACTCAAGGCTCTCTCATTTTTACAGAGTCTTTTGCTGCATCTGCAAGCTCTGATGCTTCACGGCCAAAGAGGGAAAGGGGATTTCAACTAGGGCTTTCGCTGTCTGAGGTCGGTCTGTCGTCTCCCAAGTGGCCCGCACCACCTCTCGACGTTGACGGCAATCATCCGGCTTTAAACGCCGCTCCTGCTGCAGGAGCGGGAGGAGGCAGTGGCAATGAAGACACCTGTGGAGACCGTGGAGTGCGAAGCGGTGGAGGAAGTGCATTCAAAGATTTGGAAGTAGCTGAGTACGCCATGGCGCTGGCTCACATGCAAGCGGTGAACAGTCAAATGCGCTTGATCAACAACACCCAGCGAGAGCAGCTGCAGGATCTTGAAAAGGCTATCTCGCAAGGATCCGAGGCTCGTAGAACTCTTTCCGAGTCCCTTCGCCAGACCCGCAAGAGAGAGGATGCGGCACGAAAACGTGCTCACGAACTTGAAGGAGGTCAGCATGCTGAGCGGCAACGGTTGCAAGAGCTGGTGCAGCAGCTGCAACTGCAGCTTGCCGAGGCGGAGGAGGAAGGGCGGCGCATGCGCGAGGAGATGGCGGCGCTAGTGGACGCACGGGATGAGGCGCGGGCGCAGCTCGCGCGCACAGAAAGTGAGCTGGAAGTGTCGGCAGGGGCGTGGGCGAGGCTCGCAACTGCAGGCCCGGGGGAGTCAAAAAGGATGGTGTCTTCTGCTCACGATCAGGGTAACGCAGTGCATTCAGTGCGCCCAGCCCCCTCTAACAGCGTTTCCGTCACAATGCGGGCCCCGACCCTGCCAGAGAGACAGGGAGTTTTACACACGGATGCCATGTTAAGGCGACAGGATCTGACTTATTCAGCGTCCTCTCATTCTCCTGTGTCTGTCGGCAGAGAAGCAGACGATGGGACAGGAAGGGTAGTTGGTGGAGGTGGTAGACAACCTGCGCAGAGGGATTCAACTCCAGAACTTTCACCGGCTACATTTTTCAGGGGCTTGGCAGGTCTGAGCAGAGCAGAGATGCGGGCGGGCCGGAATGGGGCTGGGATCTCACAGACAAGTGCAGGGTCAGGGAGGGAGGGTGAGCGGGCAGGGGTTGGCAAAGAGAGAGAGTTGAGTGAGGTCAACACCGTGAGCCGCGTTCAGCAGCAAATGTTGTTGTCAACTCCGGAACTTTCACCGGCTACATTTTTCAGGGGCTTATCAACGGCAGGGTCAGTTAGTAATTGGCCAAGCCAGCACCGGCTTGCAGCCACCCTCAGGGGCCTAAATTCAAATGAAGGCACATAATGACATGTAATTAATGTTTTTCAACCAATAAATAAAATATCTGATGACCAGTAGACTTTTGGCGGGGGGACATCGGCCGGGGGAGGAAAAGAAGGTGACAGAGTGAGGTGAACAGGAGTGGAACGGAAATCGGGAATTAATACGCCGCGCCCTCGGCGTGAGACTCGGCGTAACAAGCGCTTCCTACGCGCTGGCCTCGGTGTAGATGCCCTCCAAGAAATATCAAAAGGATTCATATTATTAGTAGTTGCAATAAAATTGTTAAATTGAATGGGGTCTTTACCTTTTTTCTCCAATATGTATTGTACCTCCAAGTATCTTTTCCCCGGCGGCCGCCGTTAATTAGTTTCAGTGAAATGGTCGATTATTAATTAACGCCCCCCGTTTATTATTGTACCCCTGCGCCACTGCCCTTACCCTTGCCCTTGTCTTTTATTATTATACCCCTGCGCAACTGCCCTTACCCTTGCCTTTGTCCTTGCCCTTGCCCTTGCCCTTGCCCTTGCCCCTGCCCGGCTTGCCCTGGCCCTTCCCACCAGGCCCCTTCATCGTTTGACGACGCTTCGACGTCGACCACGTGGAAAAAACAAAAAATACGTGACCGTGACGCGGAGAAAAAGTTTCCTCCTTGCCTGGTTTGAGGCGCACGAACACAGGCAGGACCCAGACGAAAACGGGAGAGAGAATCGAACATTTCATTGGCGAGAACGAGCATTTGTATTAAATAATCGGTGGGCGACCCGTTTATTGTCAAAAACTAGTTAACGGCGGCC
>Ga0315899_10009556_pt1 | contig 10419 bp, 6 predicted proteins | sample LakEriMetagenome_2_FD_203518 | JGI IMG/M metagenome (GOLD analysis project Ga0315899, IMG submission 203518) | Freshwater fungal communities from buoy surface, Lake Erie, Ohio, United States - Buoy 4 MA112 | ecosystem: Environmental > Aquatic > Freshwater > Lake | place: USA: Lake Erie, Ohio...
GAGAAAAATCGAAATCTTCAACTGCGGATGAGGTATGTTGGCTATGATTCTCATTAGGAATGGCAAAAATAAGCAGCACTTTCATGCGCCGGAATTTAACTTTCGCTCATGTTTCGTGACTTAACCTCGGCTGAGGCGCAAAAAAGGCTTGAAAAATTCGGGTATAATGAGCTCGCCGGCTCTCAGCCTAAAAACGTGTGGCGCATTGCGCTAGAGGTAGTTCGCGAACCGATGTTTTTGCTTTTGATTGCCTGCGGCAGTCTTTACATGTTGCTGGGTGATTACCGCGAAGGGCTTGTGCTGGTGTCCAGTATCGCCATCATCATTGCCATTACGTTCGCTCAATACCGAAAAACCGAACGATCATTGGAGGCCTTGCGAAACCTGGCCTCTCCGCGTGCCTTGGTCATTCGCGATGGCCAAAAAGTACGCATTGCCGGAAAAGAAGTGGTTCCGGGAGACATTCTGGTAGTCAACGAAGGTGACCGCATTGCTGCCGACGCGACTGTTTTTGATTGTATTTATATGTCGGTGGATGAATCACTGCTCACAGGAGAATCCATGGCCGTGAATAAAACCGGCGAAGAAAACCACAACCGCATCTACAGCGGAACCCTCGTTGTTCAAGGCGCCGCGCTAGCTGTTGTTACTGCTACGGGAGGTCAAACTGAATTCGGGAAAATCGGAAAATCGCTGCAATCCATTACAGACGAAGAAACTCGTCTGCAAAAGGAAATGAAGGTGCTGATTCGGACACTTTCCATCATTGGCGTAGTCATGAGCATCACCGTTGTCATCGCATTTTATATTCAGCGTGGCAATTTCATCGAATCATTGTTGACAGGACTAGCTGCATCTATGGCCATTCTGCCGGAAGAGTTTCCCGTAGTATTAACCATTTTCCTCGCACTCGGCGCCTGGCGCCTCTCCAAAAAAAATGTACTTACACGCCGCTCGAGTGCCATCGAAACATTAGGATCGGCCACCGTTCTCTGCAGCGACAAAACCGGTACCATCACTCAGAATAAAATGATTGTGGCCGCAATTGCCTTCAACGGCCAAGTATTCGAATCATCTCAAATCGATTGGAATCAGGACGAAATGCTTCGTTTGATTGAAATCGGTTGCCGCGCTTCGCAGGCCGATCCAACCGATCCGATGGAAAAAGCAATTTATGCTGTTCATTCCAACCCCGAACTTGCATTGAGTCGTATGGAATTCGAGCGCGAATACAGTCTAAGCAAAAGCCTGCTGATGATGACGCGCGCCTACCGTGTTGATCAATCTACGGAATACCACCTATCGACTAAAGGTGCGCCTGAAGCCGTTCTTGGCCTATGCCGTCTTTCCGAAGATGAAAAAAAACAGCAACTGGAACTCGTGCATCAAATGGCACAAATGGGCTACCGTGTGATTGCTGTAGCGAAGAGCAGCCATGTCGGCAACGAATGGCCTGAAACGCAACATGCCTTCGACTATTCCTTCGAAGGTCTGCTTGGATTTGAAGACCCTATTCGCCCTGAAGTTCCTAACGCGGTAAAAGAATGCAAGAACGCAGGTATTCGAGTCTGTATGATTACCGGCGACTTCCCGGCCACTGCGCTGGCCATTGCAGATCGCATCGGACTAGAACATCATGGAAACGTATTGACCGGTGAAGACATCAAGCTACTTCCGGAAAAGGAGCTGCGTGAGCGCATAGCCACCACATCTGTTTTTGCCCGGGTTGTTCCTGAACAAAAACTGCACATCGTCAATACCCTAAAATCCAACGGAGATATTGTAGCCATGACGGGCGATGGCGTCAATGATGCGCCCGCATTGAAGGCTGCACACATCGGAGTCGCTATGGGTGCGAAAGGCACCGATGTGGCGAGAGAAGCATCGTCCATCGTATTGCTTGACGATAATTTCGCCTCGATTGTAGCAGCCATTCGTTCCGGTCGACGCATCTTCGACAATCTTCAAAAGGCCATGTCGTATATCATGGCCATTCACATTCCGATTATCATCCTAACACTGCTGCCAGCCTTTTTCCCGTTGCTTCCCGTGTTGCTCTTCCCTATCCACATTGTTTTTATGGAACTCATCATCGACCCGGTCTGTTCCATTGCATTCGAATCCGAGCAAGAAGAACGTGGCATCATGAACCGACCACCGCGCGCCGTCAATGAATTATTTTTCGGTAGAGATAAAATTGCCTTCGCCGTTTTCAAAGGCACTCTGCTGCTGGCATCCGTGCTTACGGTTTATGGCTTATCGGTAAGGGAAGGCCATAGTGAAGGCGAAGTGCGGGCCATCACGTTCTCCGCATTGATCATTGGCAATATCTTTTTAATACTCGCTGACCTTTCGAAAACACGTTCCTTTATCGCCGTAATCCAGGAACGCAGCACCGTCACCTTGCTCATTCTCTCCGGTGCTTTTGGATTATTGATTCTTGCGATTGCTGTGCCGGCCCTTCATTTGATTTTCAACTTTGAGCATCCGGGATACGCTCACTTCTTACCTGCAATTACATCAGCGGCAACCATGCTCGTGATTTTGGAAATCATCAAATGGTTTAAATACGGTCGCACTGTCAAACTATGAGGCCGCGACAGCCTTCGCCTTTTCATCCGCAATACGCTTGAGAATGCGCACCACCACCAGCGACAAAATCGTGCTCAGCGCGGCGAGGTAGCCCACCCACTCGAAATGCATCAGTGGACTGTTTTCATCGGCTTGGGAAATAATGAGACCCGATATGATTCCTGATGACCCGCTAGCCAACGACATCATAGCCGAATTCAAACTCATAAAACCCGCGCGCTGCTCGGGATTCACAACCGTTGTCGCAATGGTATTCGCAGGAATCATTCTACCTGAAATCAAAACAAAGAAGAACGCCGCAATAAGCAGCACCACCCACAATGGCACTTGCGGCAGATGCGTGATGACCAAAACAGGCACAATGCTCAGCAATGCTGCCACCGTGAACACACGAAAGCGACCGACGCGATCAACCATGCGACCGATAGCGAATCCACTTACAACCGTAGCCGCTCCGCCCACCAGATAAATCCACTTGATATCGCTTTGCAGCAGTCCCACATTATTGATGTAGAAGGGTGTCATGAATGAAATGACCGTGAACTGTCCGAGAACCAGAAGCACGGTAAACAATAGCGCATTGCGTTGCTCACGCGATTTCACGGCCCAACGAATGGCTGCAGTACGATCGTAATGCGTGCGGTTCTTTAGATGCTCGGCCATCGGTGGAATGCTCTTAAATGCCAATAACCAAATGGGCAGTGCCAACAAGGTGACGCCATAAAACGGTACATGCCAATTGTTGTCGAAGAAATCGACCAGCGTCAATGCCACCGGCATTCCCAGAATGGCTGCAAGCGAAAACGAAATGGTAACAACGCCCATGGCCCTGCCTCTGCGTTCGATTGGAATTGCATCACCGATAATCGACATGACCAAACCGCCAAGCAAACCTCCCGTTAGACCGGTGATGACGCGTGTTAAAATGAACAGCATGTAATTCAACTCCTCATCGGAAGTGTTCGGTAAAATGGCACTGGAGAGTGTCCCTATCATAAACCCGAAATACGCCGTGAGCAGCGCCTTTCGTCTGTCGAGGTTATCCAAATAAAACACGCCGGCAAAGGCTGTGACAAATGCCGCGATACCATAACTCGAAACCAGAAAACCATATTGCTGCGGACCAATCGACAATTCCTTTTTAAGAATATCTCCCATCGGCATCATGATCATGAAGTCAACGATGTTGGTGAACTGGATGGCTGCCAGAACCAACAAAAGCGTTCGTTCACTTTTTTGAAGCATATGCGGGAGTTTGATAGAGCGGAACGTTCGTCAAGGCTTCAAACACCTCTGCCTTGAATGGCTGACGTTGTGGGTATTCTGAAGGAACCACATACTGAATGATTAATCGCAGCAAGGCATTAGAGATAGATCGACGGTGCTTGATGCTGCACGTGAGATTCACGGGGAATGCACCAACCGTGGACTTGATTTCAGCCGCTGTTCTGCCGTATACGATACGCGTACATCTTAATTCAATCGCGAGATCAACATAATCGTACAACATGCGCTGATAGATTCCGAAATCACGATTGACGTCGTAATCGATACCGATGACATGTGCTTCGAGAACCTGTCCGCAGCGCATGGCCGACATAAATCCGACGAGTTTATCTTCGATAAAGTAGAGTTTAACTTTGAACTGAGCAGGAATCCTGGAGCGCAATCCTGCCAGTGTCCGTATATCGAGTTTGCCTAAACGAAAATCCGCCTTCTCGTATACGTTTTCGTAAAGTTGCTGTAAAATGGGCGCATACCGGATGATATCTTCTGCCGAAGCCGTGCGAACTTCCACCGCTGCTGAGCGCTTCAATGTTGCCTTAGCCTTGGTTCTGAATTTCGTATTGAGCGACTCCAAATAATCTTCAAACGTTTGCCACTCGGGCAACACGGGCATCACCATGTTATGGTCTACCTGAAAGCGCTTGAACTTAAACTTCTCCATCATTTCTGCCACAGGCTCCATGCCGGGATAGAAATCTTTGGTCACCATTGCACAGATGCGACGTCCTTTCGCTTGCTCGAGCTTAGCGATGGCATCCATGGCTCCGCGCAATCCTTTGGCAATAGTTTGCATCGGAACATCATCGCGGAAGGTGAATCCATGTTCGCCTGTAGCGAAGGCGTTGCCGCTGATGAGGATGTTGTGTACGTGCTTACCGCGGATGCAGCGAGCCATCGCATTCAATTTTCTCAAAATAACATTGCTGTAAGCATCTTCTGAGGTCATGAAGTGCGCAATTTGAAAAGCTGCAATTCCAATAGGAATATCACCGCTGTAGAAAATCGCCATGCGAACTTCCAGTCCTTCGTCGTGCGCTTCTTCCAGCGCGCTCAGATAATCCAAACAAAGAAACGCTCCACTTTGGGGATGCATTGACGACCACACCGCAGGATTAACTTCCCGTGTATGCTCTATGATTTGCCAACGTATTTCGTTGTGTGAAGAAGAATCTGACATCGCTCGAACCCGATGTTCAGCACTCGGGTCTTGTTCCTTGTTTTCGGCCGTCAAAGCTATTGGAAGATTCACAAAAAAGTTCGGTTTAACAGATTGGAAACGTTATTTGCACAAAAAAACATGCTCGACATACCAGCAGGCCTAACGCTCTCCATTGTCATACTTACTATAACAACGTTTGTGGCCTTTTTGTTCGCTATTGCCCTGAGTTCGAACGCACGTCTGCAGCGCAGCGCAACGCTCATCGGGGTGGTTGTTCTGCTTTGGATCATTTTCCAGAGTACCCTATCCCTGAATCGCTGGTACATGGATCGAAAAACAGTGAACGTGCTTTTCCCTTACATCACTACTTTTTTACTCATCGTAGTCGTCGGATTTCTACCTGCATTGAAAGCGTTTCGCGTGGCCTTGCATCGCCCCACCCTGCTGTGGATGCAGCTCCTACGCTTACCCGTTTACGGAATCATTTACTGGGCTGTACAGCATAAGCAAGCGCCCGGTGGCATCTGGCTCTATTGTTTGCTTTTTGATGCTGCCTTGATGATGGCGCTGCCGTTTGTTATGCGCCAAAGAAGTTCCAACCCGTCTTCAACGCTGATGGAGCGTGTATGGCATTCGCTTGGACTGCTCTCGCTGGTAACGGCATGGATAACCATGCTGCTGTCGGCACCATCGGCCTTGCAGCAAGTAGCTTTTCAATCACCGAACTACCTTATCGTGCATTTCCCCGGCAGCTGGATACCAAGTGTTGTGATTCCGCTGTTGATGTTTGGGCATGTTAGCCAACTCACCAAAAACAAGGATTGACGGAAACTACGCGCCCTTCCGCCACCACTTCCAAACCTCGGCTCCAAACACCAGCAGAACCAGTAATAGAAGCGATACCGATCCGGCCATATTGACCTTAATGCCGGTTTCGTAAGTCTTTGGTTCAAATGACCATTCTACCTTGTGCTCACCGGCCGGAACGACGACTCCGCGCAAGAAGTAATTCGCACGGAAATACGGCGTCTCCTGTCCATCGATACGACATACCCATCCTGCCGGATAGTAAATCTCGCTGAACACCAACGGAGCTGATACCGGAGTAGAAACCTCATAGTTGATGCGACGTGTACCATAGGACGTCATCGTTGCACGCGCTGCGCTGTCCGGAGAACCGGCACCTGACAAGAGACTTTCATATTCCTTGTTGACCACAACCTCTGTTGCCGGATTCATTTGCGCTAAGGCTTGCATTTCCTCATCGGCTGTCGCTACCATCTTGAGGTCGTTTACGAACCACGCATTACCCAGCGCATGAATGTTGCTGATAGGCGCAGCGCCGGGACTGTACTTGACGTATTTCGTATTCAACATATTCAGCACACCGGTAGAGGCCATCACGGAATCAACCACCATGGGACTTCCCGTTTTGATTGCAGCATTCACTTCCTCAATCTCATCGGCGATATAAAAATCAATCATCTCCTGATAACGCTTCAGCTTCGCGGCATGATAGCCACCGATAGACTTATGGAAATAAGCAGCCGTCACGTCTGTGAAGACACCAGGCGTCGCCAGCAATACGCGATAATTCGTGCTGAGCTGTAACGCACCGAATTCGCTGGCTACGTGTATACGCTTCGGATCCTTCCCCTTGAATGGAACATGCGATGACATCGCATCCTCCAGCTTAGCTGTCTTTGCCTGAAAATCGGGAATATTCGCGCTTTCCATTCGCAGAATGCGCATGTCACACGTATCAGGCGCATAGGGGAAAATGCGATCGTCTACGCGCTCGTAATGCGCGAATTCCATTTTACCCGAACGTGGGTCCTTTTTCTTTTCACTGTTGAAATAACGCGAAGACACCGACCACATATCGCCCAGGAAGATCAAACCCGTCACTGCAGCAACCACTTGCCACTTCACCTTATTGAGTGAAATCAGGACGAGCACCGCTGCGATAGCAATGACGATTAACAAGGTGCGCTGTGCATCTTCCGTAAACACGGCCGAGCGCACGTCCACAAGCGCATCCTCGATATCACCGATCATTCCTACGGTTCGGGCATCCGACTTATACTGATCGCGCATTTGATCAAAGTATTCCACTTCATTGTTTGAAATCAGTGGACCGGTTATCGAGGGTGAAGCTATCAGTGCAAACAACACCACGAGGAATCCGCCCATCACACCAAAAAGGAGCTTGCGACGACTTTGATTCAATCCATTTTTCAGCAGGCCATCGATGAACAGAATTCCCAAGGCAGGCGCCATAACCTGAATGAGCACCAGCATCATTTTGGAGTCACGGAATTTGTTGTACATCGGAAATTTCTCGATGAAGAAACGATTCAAAGCGTGCATGTCTTTCATGCAAAGCAGAATGGCCATAACCGCAATCACCAAGAATGGCCAGCGCAATGAATCACGCCCCAAAATGAGGGCAAGCACAAAGAGGAACATCATGCCCGCACCAAAATAAAATGCACCGGCGGAACTCCCCTGATCACCCCAATATTGGGTGAAGCCTTGCATGTTCTCGCGCACATTCTTGGGAGCACGCTGCATGGCCTCCTTGTTATCGGTAAGCGCTATGGATGAACTACCGCCCTTTGCATTGGGAATCATCATCGCCCAGGGCTCGCCGGGTGCCATGTTGTATTCGAGGATGTAACTATTGTTCAATCCATCCGATACTTGGGCATTATCCTCCTTGCCTTCGGGTTTGATCGTCAGATCCGAGCGACCGCGCGTAGTCAGTTTACTGTATTCGTAGGTTGTATAAATGCTTCCGAAATTCGGCATGATGGCCAAAGCACCGCCTACGAGCAAGGCCGCGCCGGCCTTCAGCACGTCCATCCATTGCTTATCTAACAGCAGACGAATGCTTTCACCGACGACCACAGCAAACACGAGGAATGCCAAGTAGTAGGTCATCTGCAAGTGATTCGACGCCAGATGCAAGGCGAAAAAGAGCGCGAATACTGCGCCTCCGAGTAACCAACGACCGCGCAGGGCGAGGATTACACCACCGAGCACCGGAGCCATGTAACCGATAGCATTGACTTTCGAGGTATGGCCACCACCGAGATACAGGATATTGATGGTAGATAATCCGAATGAAACTGCACCCACAATTCCCAGCCAGGGATTGACGCGCAGACACAACATCAGAATATAAAAACCGAACATGCACATATAAAGTGAGCCAATGGACGGCTCGGAATACAACTTCAGGAATCGATCCACCGGACGCACCCAATTCGAGGGATAACTCATGTTGGTCTGATAGCCCGGCATTCCGCCAAACATGTTGTTGCTCCACAGCGGCTCTTCCTCGTTCATCAGGCGGTAATCCGACAGCTCCTTGGACATACCCATTACCTTGTCCATATCGGGCTGCTTCAGACCGTATTCATCGTTGATGCCGGAGAAAAAGGCCATAGCGACAGCCATAAAGACAACAACTGCGACCAAATGAGGAAGCAATACAAGCAACTTGTTTTTCATACGATAATGCGTTGAGATAATGGTTTGGCGCGTGAATTTAGGACATCCTTGTCCTCTGTCGTCAATCTTCCTTGATTTCCACGAAATCCACGTAATCGCCCTTGTCGGCATGTGAAGAGGAACGCTTGTCAGTTTCAACCGTTACTTGTCCCTCTCTGCGCGGCGGACGCGCGGCCTCCTGTCTGCGGCGCATTTCTTCCTGCATGCGCTCCTGCGCCCCGCGCACCACGCGCGGAATTGCCAAACGAGCAACCAAGCGAATGATAAACGAAATGACCAAAATCCATAAAATGATGCGGAAAACACCGCCTAAAGAAGCTTCATACACCATGGCGCAAAATTAATTGAAGCAAAGGCAGTTTCGTTTGAATGAGTGCCTAGTATTTTCTATCGCACGAATAGCGCTTGGCCGCGAATGCACTTATGGCGCTTGGACACGAATGCACGAATGACTTTGTGCATTTTTATCTATCTAAAAATTCGTGTATTCGTGGCAAACCAATCCTAGCACTTTTTGTGGCACGTAATATTCGCCCAGTCCCAGCCACAACACACACATACCATTTTCAATAAATCGCCATTACTCAATCACAAGCTCCGCCGTCGAACGACTACCGACTGAATCACACACCACGGTGTATTTGCCTTTGGGTAAATAATACTGCCCATTGTCAGCTCGCTTGATAAGAATGGCGTCCTTCTGTTCCTTGCCCTTGTTGATGGCGCCTTGCAAAGGCTTCACCATGGCCTCCGGAAGCGTCAAATCGTAAGGAAAATAATTCAAACCATTTTTAAGACTCATCACGGGGAAGTGATGAAGAACCAAGGAATCACCGAAGTTCAACGTGAGTGCAGAGCACGTTTGTGGGCCGCTTGCTGAGATTACAACATCGGCATGTGGCAACGTTGGTTCCAGCCACTTGCTCCAATTGCTTCCCCAATCCGAACGGTGTTTAATCGGTCGTGGTGTAAGCAAAGCCATCGGCTGATTGGCCTTCGACACTGACTCGCGGATGTGCTCTAAATCGATAATCCAGATGCTGCGGCCATGGGTACCGACCACCAAATCCTCTTCGCGTTCTTGAATGACGAGATCATGTATGGAAACCGCAGGTAATATTCCGCTCATCACATACCACCGTGCACCGCCGTTTGTAGTGGCATAAAGGCCATGGTCCGTGCCCACATACAACAGTCCTTCGTGCTTGCTATCCTCGCGAATGACATTGACGCATTCCATAGGAAGATTACCACTCACCGAACGCCACGTTTTTCCCAAATCATCCGAGCAAAAGACATACGGTGCAAAGTGATCCTGACGATAGCCATTCATCGTAACATAGAGACGTTCGCGTTTGTGTGAGGAGAAAATCACGCGTGTTATCCATAAACCGGAGGGTAAACCGGCACTCACATCATTCCAGGTGTAGCCGTTGTCGGGTGATACGTGGACACGTCCGTCATCGCTACCAACCACGAGCAATCCAAACTGAAACGATGACTCTGCGATGGTAGTCAACGTTCCGAACGGCACGTTACCTGAGCGCTCTCCCATGGTGAGATCGCCACTGATTGTCGTAAACGATTCACCTTGATCCGTAGAGCGATGCACTTTATTGGAACAGATGTAAAGGATATCCTGATTGAACTTCGAAAGCAAAATCGGCGTCTGCCAGTTCCAGCGCAACGGACGCTCGCCCAGTGTGTGGCGCACCGATAGATCCATGTAATCTTCTTCCTGCAATTTCACGCGCGTGTAATTCCCGAACTGATAACCCGTGTAAAGCGTGTTGTTGTCGCGCGTGTCAATCATGACTTGCATACCATCGCCCCCAAGAATTTCTTTGAAATCATTTTGACCCGTG
>Ga0315899_10009558_pt1 | contig 10417 bp, 14 predicted proteins | sample LakEriMetagenome_2_FD_203518 | JGI IMG/M metagenome (GOLD analysis project Ga0315899, IMG submission 203518) | Freshwater fungal communities from buoy surface, Lake Erie, Ohio, United States - Buoy 4 MA112 | ecosystem: Environmental > Aquatic > Freshwater > Lake | place: USA: Lake Erie, Ohio...
CCTCGGTCGTTCGGGCTGCTGATCAGATTCGCAGTCGGCTCGGATTGCAAAGCGACTGGCAGCTCGCGCAATCCACTTGGGAAGTTGCATTGACGACTTTGCGTCGAGCGATGGAGTCAATCGGTGTCTTCGTATGCGTCACCAATCAAGTGGGGTTGAACACCCGCCGAAGCTTGAACCACGAAGAATTTCGTGGCTTCGTTCTCATCGATGAATACGCCCCTTGGGTTTTCGTCAACTCCAACGATACCAAGTCAGCGCAGATGTTTACGCTTGCTCACGAGATGGTTCACGTCTGGCTTGGCAAACCTGGATTGTTCAATTTGGAAAAGTTCGACGTTGCCGAAGATGACAATGAGCGATATTGCAATCAAGTAGCTGCCGAATTCTTGATTCCCAAAGACAAGTTTGCCTCGTATTGGGATCGAACCGGTACCGTACAGGAACGATGTGTCGCGATTGCCAAAGCTTTCAAGGTCAGTCCCCTTGTTGCTGGTCGGCGTGCATTCGAATTGGAATACATTAGTTCCACCACGTTCTATAAATTCTACCGGCAAGAAATGGAGAATTGGCGGGAACTGAAACAAAAGAATAAGGACAAATCTGCACCGGTATTTTGGCAGCAACAGCAGTTACGACTTGGTGATCGTTTTGGGTACGCTGTTGCCCAAGCTTACGCAGAGAGAAGGTTGTTGCCCTCGGAAGTACAGGACTTGACTGGTTTCAACCGAGAGACGTTTTCAAAGTATGCCCAAGGCATGCTTCGCAGTAAGTCTGGAGTCGGTCAGTGACGAAGTATCTCATCGACACCAATTCGATCGTCGATGCCAAGGACTTCTTCTATGCATTCGATCTTTGCCCTGGTTTTTGGAATGCACTGTTGCGGCATCACGAGAGTTGCGAAGTCTTTTCAATCGACCACGTAAAGAGTGAACTGACCGACGGCAACGACGTCTTGGTTCGCTGGGCGAAGAAGATGCCCAAGAGTTTCTTCTTGCCGACGGCTACCGAAGATGTCGTGAACCAGTACGCAACAATTATCCAATGGGTGCAAGCGAATTACCAACGGCAAGATGCCATCAGTTCATTTGCAGCCAAGGCGGATGGTTGGTTGATAGCCTATGCCAAGGTTCATGGCTTTACGATCGTTTGTGAGGAGAAGTTGAATCTGGACATGAAGAAACGAGTCGCCAATCCAAACGTCTGTCATCAGTTTGGAGTTCCCTATTGCAATGTTTTCGAAATGCTTCGCAAAATTAAAGTGAAGTTTGGACTGCGGAAGCTGGTGATGTAGAACAGCGGTTGAAGCACCGGTCAAGTTGGCGAACTGGAGGCGTTCAGGCATGCGTTAACACCTTTTTGCTGTCGGTTAACAGCTTTTGGCCATCCGTTAACATCTTTTCTGAGAGAGAACTCGCGCATTTTGTGTTGCTGGTAGCGAATCACAATTCGCCTCGAAACGCTCGGTGTTGGAGAGAGGCGAAGAGGTGGTCCAGATCTGAAAGCGAATTGCGATGCGGTTGTTTTAGCGACTCAACAGCCGAGACACGGTCTGCAAACCGTTTCTGCAAGTCCGAAGGTGGGAGTGGCATTGGTAGCGCACGCAATCCAGGACCGCTAAAATTCTGTTGAGCTGATTGCTGTGAGCGAATCCAAACGATTGCTTGAATGGTCTTCGATGTTAGAACACTTCGCACATACAGCGCGTTAAGAACATCCGAAAAGCGCATCACGATAAAGTACGTCCCCGCAATGCACTCCGGTGCTTCAGACTGAATTAAAGCCACTTTGCCAACGGTCGCGCCCGTACGTGCAAACAGGATGTCACCTGGCTTCAGACTGTATTTTTCACAGGTATTCACCGACCGCGACTGGAACCCCACAAGTGCCGCTCGCTGGATCGCACATAACATCGGTCGGCAGCGGCTTGACCAGTTATACCATCAACTGAATCTCGTGCCGAGGCGTGCGGAACTGGCCGTTCTGGCCTGCTGTCGCGATCTTGCCCAGCATGTACTCGTACAAGTCTCCTTTGGTATCGCGATCCTCCATCGGCACACCGTCGATCATGTCGACGACTTTAGCCAACAGCGCCGGTGTCGGGATGGTGAACCGAGCGTCTTTCATGTGGTGGGCGTAGGTCGAGTCATCGCCACCGAGCGTTCGCAAGAAGGGGAATACGTGTTCGGCCATGACTTCGAACATCTCTTTGGGTTCGAAGTGCTTGAACCGTGACCAGCGGAGGTCATCGTAGGGTCATTTCTTGGGGTCTTTTCCTTCGGGAAACGTGCGTCGCTCGATCGGTTTGTTAGTGCGGTTGGCTTTGTTTTCCTCCAGCGTTTGCAAATCATCTAGCCGCCTGATGAACAGCAGATAGGTGATCTGCTCCATCACCTCCAAGGGATTCGAAACGCCTCCAGTCCAGAAGGAGTCCCATATCCTGTCGATTTTGCTTTTGATTTCTCCTGTGATCAATTTCGTTCTCCGGTGCGTGTTAACATCTTGGGTTTCTTCTGGATCGTTATGGGCAAAGCGGCACGCCCATCCAAACACTCATTGACCAAAAGTCTCTCGCTCGGCTCCACGGTCTCAATCCGAAAACCATCGCTCGATGGAGATCGGCAGGCAAGATTTCGCAGCCCTTCATCGAAGTAGGTAGTCGAAGTTACTGGTTCACCCAACAGATTGAACGGTGGCAATCGAACGACGACTCGCACGTCCAGCCAGAGGAACACTGTCGGACTTTGTCGGACACCGTGTAGGTTTTCTCCCTCGACATCGCTATTATTCGACTCGCGCGCTGTGCATAAACATCGCGTCAAACGTAGCTCGAAAAAGACTTCCCGATTCACGTTGTTTGTTCCTGGTTGGGGAACACGGAGGCCGTCGCGAAGAAGAGCTACCTACTCGTGACTGATTCCAATTATGAGCAAGCGATAGTCGCAAAGAAATCCGACGCAGAATCCGACGCGGCAAGTGTTAGCGAAGGACTGCAACCACCGGAAGAAAACCTTACCAATCCCAGGGGAAAACGAAAAAAGCCAGTGAAAACACTGGCTTTGGGAGCGGAGGGCACGGGACTCGAACAATCGCTAGATTCCCAGGGAAATACGCATGCGTCAGTGAAGGCAACGCACAATGCAACGCACAGCACCCCGATGCTTAAAGATAAGGCATACAGCCAAGCTATATCTTCCATTGCTCAGAGCCGGCAACATATCGAAAGGCTACTTGCCGACGTTGGCAGAGATGAGCATTACACATTGTCGATCCTCGGTCCGATTTTGTCGAACCTGAAGGACGCCCAAGCATCGCTTGAGCATTTACGAAACAACGCCTAGCAAGGCCATTCGGTCGCATGCGGTCCCGTCGTGGGATCGAGTGTACTTGCAACGGGACGGAGTTATGAACATGGCAAAGCAACGATATGACCTATGGATCGTCAAAGAGGACACGATTCGACTTATCTCGACCAACAACAAAGGGAAGCGATGTAAGAAGATCGCACGAGAGATCGACTTGAACCAGGGTGAGGTAATACTTATGACGCCAATATCTTCAGAGGCTTATTGTCCTCTACTGTTTAGGCGACGAGAGTTCGGTTTGAAGAGTGACACGGAACAGACCTAGTCTCAAATGATACGAGGTTGATTCGATCCAAGCCTGCTACCCTGCGGGTGTAGGCATAGGGGGGGCGGCATACCCATGCCCCCTCAAATTTGAGGGTTGGGGGTATAAGTCCTTGCCAGGAAACACTTTGCGCCCAAAGTTTTACATGCATTTCCGTTACGCCATATTACTCCTGAATTGCACTTGAATTCGCTAAGTGCGGTTGTTTGCAAAACCAAAAAGGAGAATGGACTATGAGCGTTACGAGAATGGGTTACTCGATGCGAGAGGTGGCACAACAGTGGGGAGTTTGTGAGCGTACAGTCGCGACATTGGTTAAGGAAGGAAAGATTCGATCGATCAAGTTAGGGAGGCTAGTACGTATTCCACTCGACGCAATTGACCGTCGCCAGGAAACAAAGACTCTCACCGAAGTTGAGGTGAAGAATGTCTAACGCGAAAGTCGGCCGTATCACGAAGTGTGCAAAGCGACTGGTGGCAGCCTTGCTTGAACAGCCCGACATGAGCGGCACTATCGATTTAGCCAATTCGCGGAAAGAGGCTAAGACGAAGTTTGCGGATCGGGGTGCGTGGCGTGGAGACGTGACCAAGTTTCTTATCAGAGCCAACATCGTCGAGATAGTTGGACTAGCAAGGTCAAGACGACCGAGTCGCAACAAAGGCTTCGTTGCACTTCTAAAGATCAAAGATCGATCCAAGGCGAATCTGTTCGCCGCCAGCAAGTAATCCGTTTCAAAAACGGCGAGGGATGCCGTTCTTTATCGGTTCACAAAGTAAGAGCTAGCGTGAACCATTCAAAAAGAAAAGGCCGCGATCTTTCGGTGCCAACCTGATCGCGACCTTTAAGGAGTCTGCGACATGAGTATATCATATTCGTCAAATCGGGACGACACGAATTCCGATAATCTACAAAATCGATCCGTCACCGAAGAACCACAGGTCAACGCCTCGGTAATTTCCGCGTTGGTCGACCTGTTGCTGGACCTGTCGCTTCGGGAACCTGCGGCGGGAGGTGCATCGTGACCGAACAACTAGATGCACCCACGAGCAAGAGCTCAATTGATCTCTTGAATTTCGACACGAGCAAAGTCTCAATTGATACTTTGAATTTCGATCCAATCTGCCACCGACCGAACGCCCCTGAAGACATCATCTTTACAGAGGCGAAGCGGAAGGAATTCTTCGCGTTACTTGCGCTCGACGACGAAGATTTGAGATTCGTCAAAGCGGAGGTTCCGCAATGATCGAGGAAATCAAACGAACCGCGCACGGCAAGTGGAACGAGTTGCTTTCCCTGCCACTACAACGCCAAGACCGCAACGGCCAGCCTTGCCCGAAATGCGGCGGAACAGACCGATTCAATACCGATCGAGAGTTTGCAGAGAACGGCAAGGTTTATTGCCGGCACTGTCTGCCAAAAGGAAGCGGCGATGGTATCGGCACTTTTGCTTGGTTCCAAGGAATCGAGAACGGCGAAGCGATTAAACAGCTTGCAAGTATGCTTGGCGTTTCCTCAGAACGTAGCGATGCGCCGAAGCTAGATTTGATCGACCGAGTTTGTAATGCCAAAGGCATGCCTAGAGAATCCTTCCTTCAATTCGGTGGCAAGATTGCACATCGTGGAGAGATTGAGGTTGTCAGGATCCCAGTTTACAACGCGAAAGGCGAGCCCCATTCGTATTTCGACCTTTGGCCGACCGACAAAGGAAAGTTTCGTCGCGGCGATGGTAGCGCCGGTCTATTCCTTCCAAGTCGATTACCACAGCCAGGCGAAACTTGGCTACTAGTCGAAGGCGTTAAAGATGCGTCGGCATTGATCGGGCTTGGCTATCCCAACGCTTGTGGATTGCCAACAAACGTACTTGGAGCGACATACTCGGCAATGTTTCGCGGGTGCAACATCGTCATCGTTCCGGATAATGACACCCCTGGTCAAGTTGGTGCACAAAAAACAGGATCGGTACTCGTTGGAATTGCGGCTAGCGTTCGTATCGCAAGGCTTCCCGGCGAAATGGTCGATACTAAAGGCCAGGACGTTCGCGACGTTCTGCGGCAACGTGGAGCCGATGCGGTACGAGCTGCGATTGATGCGGCGGAACCGTGGAAGCCGGACGAGTCCGAACCGTGTAAAGATACAAGGCCGGAAGTCCTATTGATTCACAATGAAGGATTCGTTGCCGTTCAAGTCGTGAAACATCTTGGGAATCTCGGTTGGAAATCCGAATGGTTGCCGGCCAAGATTCGCGAACAGTGCAAAGTGTATGCTCGAGGTGGCGAATTGGTCCATGTGGTTGCGTCAGAGGATCCTGAAACGCTTGGCCGGCTAAAGGTTGCTCAAATGCCAAGTGCGATCGTTCGCGAACGCATTACGCAATGCTGCCAGCTTCAAACGGAAGGGGCCGACCGGGAGGGGAATATTGTCATTAAACCGGAACGTCCTCCAAAATGGTTGATCGATGCGGTTGTTAATCGCGGACACTACGATGGCAACATCCGGCCGCTTGTTGGGATCATCCAGACTCCGACTTTGCGGAACGATGGCAGCATTATTCAGGAAGCAGGGTGGGATCGGCAAACGGGATTGATTTACACTCCGAACGCAGAGTACCCGGCTATTCCGGACAAACCAACAAAGGATGATGCAATCAAGGCATGGGAATCACTTTCGGAAACGATCGTCGATTTTCCGTTCGTATCCGATGCTGACAAAACGGCGTGGTTGGCGTTGTTATTGTCGCTTGTAGCAAGACCATGTGTTTCCGGTTGCGTTCCTATGTTCGCTATCACAGCGACCACAGCAGGAAGCGGCAAAGGCCTCTTGGCGGATGCTGCGACGTTATTGGCCTATGGACATGGAGTCAGCAAAAAAGGCTTTCCAACGAAGCAGGAAGAGCTAACAAAGCAGATTACCAGTCTGTTGATGGAGAGCGCCCCATGCCATGTTTTCGATAACGTAGACGTTACACTTCGCGGCGCCGAGCTGGATGCGTTGCTAACTGCGACCACATGGAAAGATCGGGTGTTGGGCGAATCAAGAACGACGGGCGACATACCAGCTAAAACGGTTTGGTTAGCTACCGGGAACAATCTCCAATTTGGAAGCGACACAGCGCGGCGGGTTTTGCCGATCCGATTAGAGCCGGCGACCGAATCACCCGAAGCCAGGACAGACTTTCGGCATTCCGATTTGATGCAATGGATCCGAGAGAACCGACCGCGGCTAGTTGCCGATGCGCTCACGTTCATTCGAGCCTACTTCGTTGCCGGCAAACCTAAGCCAGATGGAGAATCTTGGGGATCGTTCGAATCGTGGACTGCGATCATTCGCGGTTCCATTGTATGGGTTGGATTGGCCGACCCAATGACAAGCCGCGAATCGGTGGCAGAGAACGACGAAACGAAAGACCAAGTGCGGCGGTTGATAGCGGCAGTCATGGAAGCGGACCCTAAAGGTAGCGGGAAAACCGTTCGTGAGTTGTTCGACATCGTTAAGCACTTCCCAGAACAATCCCCCCTTCTCTGCGATGTTGTCAACGAGGTTTGCCAAGGTTCACTAAACCCGAAGCGATTTTCAAAGAATCTGATTTCCGTCAAAGGGCGAATCGTCGAGGGGAAACGCATCGAATCCGAGAATGCGGGTGGTGGGATCAAGAGATGGAGAGTCGTTGGGGGTGGGTTAGGTGGGTTAGGTGGGTTAGGTGGGTTTAATAAAGAACGGTCTATACACGGAACCGAACATCTCAGCCCGTCCCGAAACGCACATGCGTATACGAGTGGGTTGTTTTCAAACCAACCTAACCAACCTAACCAACCCTCGGGTATCGAATCGGCAGCGGTTGCCAAGGGGTTTGTCTAATGGGAACTCCTCTCAACTTCCTTGTTTTCTGTTGGTCGATCGGCATTCGTCTACACATTGCCGGCGAGTCGATTGGTTACGAGGCCAATGCATCCCAGATATCCGATGAGTTTCTAACAGTGTTGCGATATCACAAACCAGACTTGCTTTACCTCCTCGGCGCGATCGAGGACGGAACCACGACGACTCAGGATATCCGCACAGCCTACGAACTTGAGCAGACTCAGAGGATACTGGCATGACAAGAGACTGCCCCGAAGTCGTCCTATTGACGATCCGAGTTCCGAAACAGACAGGCAGCGAGCCCGATGGATGGCAGAAATTACGAAAGCTATTAAAGATCCTCGGCAGGGCTTACGGGCTCCGAGTTGAATCGATTGAACCAGCAACTAAACCGTTTGAACTTCCAACAACAAAGGAATCTTGACTATGGCGACTGTCCTAATTGGCGAAAAGCCGACCCGAAGCGGAACACTCACAGCGAGTGACACTGGTTTTAACTATGTGGTTCCGCGAACGTATCTCGTTCGGTCCGACATCAACGATGATTCAGAGCTCAACGTATTGCTCACATCGGGATTGCCGATCATTGGGCTATCGGGATTAAATAGTTTCCCTGAGGCGATCTGCAGAAGCCTACGACCGAGACAGAATCCAAAGCAACCCAAGCTATGGGAGGTGGAAGCGGAATTCTCAACCGCTCCATTGAACCAGCGGGCCCCCTCAACCGGCGGTGGCGGTGGTGGTGGCGGCGGTACACCGAATCCCGACCCCACAAGCTGGATACCAGTCTACAAAGCGAGGGTTGAATTCTACGATGAAGTGCTTCACGAAGACTTTTCGGTCCCTAAAAAACCCTACGTGAACACTGCGGGGTGCAAGTTTGTGGAACCTTTGGTTATCAAGCGACCGATCAGCGTTTTTGATTTCCACCAATACGAGAGCACGAGCATTACCGACAAGACTATCGTGCAGCGCTCAGACAAAGTGAACAATATGGACGTCACTCGGGACGGTGTTGTCTACGAAGCCTACACCCTTAAATGCACCGTCGTTGATTTCGAACGCGGCTACTACTACGGATACCCATGCGTGAAAATCCATTACATCATTGCTTACAAAGAAAACAAATGGTTTAACCGACCTTTGAACATGGGCTACGAATACAAGAATTCAGCGGAACAACTCCAATCGAGCCCTAAGCTAGTGACACTCAACTCCGATGGCACAATGCGGAACCCGTTCGGGACGATCGATGTTCTCGAGTTCAGGCCACATAAGCCGATTAGTTTCGACTTTTTACGGTAAATCCGAAACTATTTTCCCCTGCCTAGATTCTGGGCAGCACAAAAAGTAGGCAAGACATTGCCGGCAAACTGACATCGCAAGACCGTTGACAATTGGTCGATGGTTTGACAATGATTCAATCACATGGCTAGGGATTGCAACCCGAAAGCCGATACCTTCAACGGTTGCCATGTGATTTCTTACTTGAAGGTTCCAACCGCGAAGGGGTTGTTCGATGGCTAGTTTGGTCACTCTTGAGAATGGAACGCGCCGCGTTCAGTTTGTAGCTCCATGCGGTAAACGAAAAACGCTATACCTAGGCAAATGCGCCAAGCGTGACGCAGAGTCAATTAAGTTTCGTGTTGAGTCTCTGTTGTCGGCATGCATCACCGGTTCACTGGGTCGAGATACAAGCATCTGGCTTGCCGAGATCACAACGCAGAATCCCGACCTGCGATCCAAGCTAGAAGCAGTTGGACTGGTTGAGCCTATCGAACCTATCGAACCCGAGCCGATCAAACCCGCGCTGATGCTCTCGACGTTCTTGGACGATTTCCTAGAACGGAACGGCAAGTCTAAGAAACCTGGAACGCTAGAAGTTTGGCGGCAAGTCATTGCCCTGCTTAACGAGTATCTTCCCAACATCGCTCTTGCCGACGTAACGAAGGGGCACGCCAAGAAGTTCCACGAGGATTTGAAGGGACGAGGGTTAGCGTCAACGACGATACACAAGCGTATCGGTTTCGCACGCCAATTCTTCGAAGATGCAGTCGATTGGGAATTGATCCCCTCCAACCCGTTCAACCGAGTCAAAACACAATCGACATCGTTAAAGAGCAACGTTGAGGTTACCCGCGAAACGATAGTCCAGGTAATGAAGCATTGCGACCCAACATGGCAACTCATCATCGCCCTAAGTCGCTATGGTGGGCTTCGCTGTCCATCCGAAACGCTTTCCCTGCGATGGTCGGACATCGACTGGGAACAATCCCGAATGGCTATTCCTGAGCCCAAGGTAGAGCATCACGAGGGGCGGGGGGTTCGCTCCTGCCCTATCTTCCCAGAACTAAGGCCTTATCTAGATAAAGCATGGGTGGCTTGGCAAGAGTCTGACCAGGAATCCGATTTCGTCATTGATAAGCCGGCCTATCGCGATGCAGCCAACACGGGGGAGGGGTGGAAGAACTCCAACCTTCGAACCCAACTCATCAAGAAACTACGCAAGGCAGGCATCCCACCTTGGAAACGCTTATTCCATTCGATGCGAGCCAGTCGGCAAACGGAGCTAGAAAGGGACTTCCCGATTCACGTTGTTTGTTCATGGTTGGGGAACACGGAAGCGATTGCCAAGAAAAGCTATTTGCTCGTCACAGATTCCGACTTCACTAGGGCGACCCAAGGCAACGCAAAATGCAACGCAGTTGACCCCCAAAGCAACGTAAAAAGCAACGCAGCAAGTGGCTGCACTAAGCCGCAAGAATCAGAAGAAGACAGCGAAAATCCCAAGGAAAAACGAAAAAAGCCAGTGAAAACACTGGCTTTGGGAGCGGAGGGCACGGGACTCGAACCCGCAACCCCTTACGGGGCACATCATTTCCAATGATGCCGCTAGCCATTCGCTTACCCTCCTTACCATTCAGCCGA
>Ga0315899_10009559_pt1 | contig 10417 bp, 7 predicted proteins | sample LakEriMetagenome_2_FD_203518 | JGI IMG/M metagenome (GOLD analysis project Ga0315899, IMG submission 203518) | Freshwater fungal communities from buoy surface, Lake Erie, Ohio, United States - Buoy 4 MA112 | ecosystem: Environmental > Aquatic > Freshwater > Lake | place: USA: Lake Erie, Ohio...
TGCGTGGCGTGTGACACAATCATCACATTCACGGCAAACGGTGTAAACCACGTTGGAGTAGCTTCTTCTTGCACATTCTCTTATGCAGGTGGAACAGTGACTATTACAGGTTCTACACTTCAAGGAGGAACCATTGCGTTTACAATGGCTGCTCCAGTAGCAGGATGGCAGAATGGTTCAGTAATCAATATGGCTACTGCAACAAATCCAGCAAGCGTTATGGCGTTCACCAATGCAGCTGTTGCGCACAGCACTGCTTTCGGAACATCAACCGCTACTGTAAACGTTGTGAAGTTCAGATCTACTCCGGCTCCTGGTGGAATTCGATATACTTTCTCAGGTTTGCTTAAGAACTCTGCTGGAACTTCTACCGTGAACATTACAAACGGATTGGTAATGGTGCCTCTTCAATAAGAGTCGCAATTTGAAAAAAATCAAAAAGCCCTTCGAAAGAAGGGTTTTTTATTTCACCCTCATTTTCGTTTCTTTGCATCCAATTTAGCAATGAACTAAACATAAGAATATGCATTTCGAATTAACAGAAGAACATTTAGCCGTTCAGGCAGCTGCGAGAGATTTCGCGCAGAACGTATTAAAAGCCGGAGTAATAGATCGCGACGAGCATCAACGTTTTCCAACAGAAGAAGTGAAGCAATTAGCAGAACTAGGTTTCATGGGAATGATGGTAGATCCACAGTGGGGCGGAAGCGGTATGGACACTTTATCTTATGCCATTGCCATGGAGGAGATTTCAAAAATAGATGCGTCGACTTCTGTTTGCATGAGTGTAAATAACTCGTTGGTTTGTTATGGTCTTCAAGAATATGGATCGGAAGAGCAAAAGGAAAAGTTTTTAAAGCCTTTGGCTAGCGGAGAGAAAATTGGAGCGTTCTGTCTTTCTGAACCAGAGGCTGGTTCAGATGCTACTTCTCAAAGAACTACCGCAGTTGACATGGGTGACTATTATTTGTTGAACGGAACAAAGAACTGGATCACCAACGGAAGCACGGCTTCTACTTATTTGGTAATTGCACAAACAGATCCTGAAAAAGGTCACAAAGGAATTAACGCGCTTATCGTAGAGCGTGGAATGGAAGGATTCATCGTAGGAGCGAAAGAGAATAAGATGGGTATTCGTGCCAGCGATACGCACACGTTGTTATTCAACGACGTGAAAGTTCCAAAGGCTAACCGCATTGGAGAAGACGGATTCGGATTCAAGTTCGCAATGAAGACTTTGAGCGGTGGACGCATTGGTATTGCTGCGCAAGCTTTAGGTATTGCAGCTGGTGCTTACGAATTGGCTTTGGCTTATTCGAAAGAGCGTAAGGCATTCGGAAAAGAAATTTCACAACACCAAGCCATTGCTTTCAAATTGGTCGATATGGCTACTGAAATCGAGGCTGCACGTTTGTTAGTTTACAAAGCAGCTTGGATGAAAGATCAAGGCATGAACTACGACGAAGCAAGCGCTATGGCGAAGTTGTACGCGTCTACTGTTGCTATGAAGCACACGGTTGAAGCAGTTCAAATTCACGGTGGATACGGATTCGTGAAAGAGTATCACGTAGAGCGTATGATGCGCGATGCGAAGATTACGCAGATCTATGAAGGAACCAGCGAAGTGCAAAAAATTGTCATTTCAAGAAGCGCACTTTCGAAGTAATCACTTTCGAAATTCATTAACAAAGGGCTGTTGTAAGACAGCCCTTTTTGTTGGAATAAACTTCCATTCGAATTCTATTTTCGTAAGGAAGCATGAGCCCATTTAAACATACCATTCGTTTTATTCTAGCCATTTTCCTTGCTGCTGTGGGAATAGGCGGCGTGTACTATTTTTTAAATCGAAGTCATGCCGAATGGGTTAGTCCATTGGCCTACATTTCTTCAAGCGCAACAGGTGTAATAGAGGTGAAGAATCCAGGTGGCTTCGCCGACGCAAGAGATTGGTCTGTTGAATTTTCATTGAATGAAGGTTTAAGTCGAATGCTTCAAGAAGTTTCAGCTGACCCGCAAGGAATAAAATTCGAAAGTCAGTCTGTTTGGATTGTAGAAAACGGATCAGATGATTTGATTGTCCTTCCCGTTGGATACGATGAAGAAGGCAAGGCGCTCGCTTCAAAGTGGAGCGCAAAATTTCCGGAATTAAAGTTTCTCTTTCAAGAACCTTACGCCATTTATGGAGGCGGAAATATTGATCTTCCCGCAGAAGGAATTCAGCTCAGTGATTCTCAATCATTCATGTGTGTAAAAGGAACCACTTCCTTCGATTCGAATTGCCATTATTATTTCAAAGTAGATCAGGATTGGACGGCTATAGACGATATTCATGGAAACGAGTCTTCGATGATTGCAGGGTTTCAGTGTTTGCCTTTGCACCTTCCCGCTAGCGACTCGAAATTTTCTTTTCAAAATGTTTTTACAAATGGAAGAACCAACACGAGTTATTGGTTCAAGGCAGTTCATGCAGGTAGTCCGTTAGCCTTGATGACTTACCTCGATTCGCTTCGTCCGCAAGATGCGCGTTCTGCATTTCTAAGTATACGCGTGGATCAAGAGGCGAAGAAGAATGTTTCGCTATTGGATTGGTTGAATGAAAACGCCACCGGCGAATTAGCCATGTCGAATTTTGGAAGTGATACTCCGGGAGCCAGCGGAATGATTTACGCTTTAGGTTTGAAATCGGACAGTGTAAATGTGAACGCTTTGTTTTCCGACTCGTTGGCGGTTGATCCGATTAGAGAAGCGAATGCAGCGGAACTTTTTGCGTTGGATAAAATTTATCCGAGTGAAGTGAAGTACTTCGGAGTTCGTTATAAGAACTTTTTTCTGTTTGCAGAATCTCGAGAATTGCTTCTAGCTCATCAGCAATACCTCGCCATTGCGGGTTCTATTTCAACAAAAATTTTTCCTTCATTACCGAGTGGAGGTATTATAACAGGAAGCGATTTGCAGTATTCAAGTAGGCTTTCTCCCAAGCTTGGAAACGGATGGCGCATCTGGCACTACACTCCTGTTGTTGATCGAACACAGGTAACTTTGGTAGGAAGAGGAGCCGTAAAAATTGAGACGGAATCGGTCCTACTTCCAGATACGACAACAATTGCAGCTCCGACTGTAACGCCCACGCCAGCTCCTGTTGTAGAATCTGGAAAAACGAAATCTGTAACGAATCACATCACTGGAAAAACGGATCAAGTGAAATACAGCGGATCGAAAATCGAATGGATATCAGGAGGGAAAACATCTTGGTCGGCAACGCTTTCCGCCGAGATACGCGGATTGGAGCAGATAGACGCGTTTAAAAACGGAAAGAAGCAATTGCTCATTCTGACTAATTCGAGATTGGAAATGTTGGACATTAATGGAAAGAATGTAGTTGGATATCCTGTCGTTCTTTCTTCAATCCCCTGCACCGATTTGTGCGTAGTTGATTATTCAAACGCTCGTGATTACCGCATATTCTTTGGCTGCTCGAACGGCACCCTTTACAATTACATGCCGAACGGAAAGCCGACTTCGGGTTGGAATGCAACCAGTATGAAAGGCGATTTGCCTTCTTCCATTCAGTATAAAAAAGTAAACGGACAAGACGAGATTCATGTCAAGCGAGCAAGCGGAAAAACAACAATTTTGAAACGTAACGGCGCAGTGAAACAATGAAAGCAATCTATTTAACGAAGTTCGGAAAAGCCTACGAAGCTTTTGAAATAAGAGAAGTGGCCGAGCCGATTTTGGGTGAGGGTGAAGTCCGTGTGAAAGTGGAAGTTTCTGGATTGAATTTCGCAGATGTATTAGGAAGGAAAGGTTTGTATCCCGCACTGCCTGCACCTCCTGTGGTTATGGGATACGATGTGGTTGGAATTGTGGAAGCCGTTGGTGCAGGAGTTTCTTCCAATTGGATAGGAAAGCGTGTGGCTTGTTTAACGCGCTTCGGTGGTTATGCTGAAAAGGTATGTACTGCCGTCACTGGTATTGCTGAACTTCCAGATTCTATTTCATCCAACGAAGCCTGCGCTCTAGCCACTCAATACGTAACTGCTTTGTACATGAGCGATTTTCTTCAGCATACAAAATCGGGAGAGCGCGTGCTTATTCATGCGGCGGCCGGTGGAGTAGGAACTGCTTTGATTCAACTGTTGAAGGAAAGAGGATGTGAAATATTCGCGACCGTTGGAAGCGATGAAAAGGTGAATGCGTTATCGAAACAGGGAATTACTGCTGTGAATTACAACACCCACGATTATGAAGTTGAAATTCGCAAGCACCTGGGTAATGTCAATTTAGACGTGACTTTTAATAGCATTGGAGGTAAGACATTCAGGCAAGATATGAGCTTGTTAGGAGCTGGCGGACGATTGATGTTGTTTGGATTTTCAGATCGAACAAGCAAGTGGGGAGGGAAGTTGGCGACTTTGAAATTGGTGTTCGATATGGGAAGATTAATACCGTTGTTCTTGCTCGGTAAGAGTCAATCGGTTCTTGGCGTGAACATGCTACGAGTCGCAGACGAGCATCCGGAAATCATTGGAAAGCTTTTAAATCAGTTGGTTCAGATGTATTCCGAAGGGAAAATTAAACCCATTATTGGCGGAGAATTCTCCTATGCCGAAATAGCGAAAGCACATCAATATTTAGAGAGCAGAAAGAGCTCAGGAAAAATAATTTTAAGGTGGTGAATCACCTAATACTCATTTTCTTATACATTCGCCAAGAATATTTTAATACATGTCAACTCACCACAAACTGTCAACCGCTGGATTACTTGTAACACTAGGTATTATCTATGGTGATATAGGAACCTCTCCGCTTTATGTAATGAAGTCGATTGTTGGCGACAAGCCAATCAGCGAAATGCTTATTTACGGAGGTATCTCTTGTGTGTTTTGGACGTTAACCATTCAGACCACGATCAAGTATATATGGATGACCCTTCGCGCCGATAACAAAGGAGAAGGTGGAATATTCTCATTGTTTAGTTTGGTGAAGAGAAGAGGAAAGTGGTTGTTTTGGCCAGCTATGATTGGTGCGGCAACTTTGTTGTGTGATGGAATTATTACTCCGCCAATCTCTGTTGCATCTGCTGTTGAAGGATTGAAAGTGTTTGATGAAGGCATTCCTGTAATGCCTATTGTCTTGGCAATTCTTACAGGATTGTTCATGATTCAGCGTTATGGTACCAAGCTGGTGGGTGTTGCTTTTGGACCAATTATGCTTATTTGGTTCTCGATGCTTGCAGTTTTGGGTGTGTACAACGCCATGCTGCATCCTGAAATTTTCAACGCTTTAAATCCGAAATACGCCTACGATTTATTGGCTAATTATCCGAAAGGTTTCTGGTTGTTAGGAGCGGTGTTCCTTTGTACAACGGGAGCTGAGGCGTTGTACAGTGATTTGGGTCACTGCGGCCGAGCGAACATTCGGGTGACATGGATTTTTGTCAAGACAGCATTGATATTAAACTACATGGGTCAAGGCGCATGGTTAATGCAACAAACGGAATTAACAGGAAGAAATCCATTTTTTGAAATAATGCCCGAGTGGTTTTTGCTGCCAGGAGTTATTGTTGCAACGGTAGCTGCTGTTATAGCCAGTCAGGCATTGATCTCTGGATCATTCACACTTATAGGTGAAGCAATCAACTTAAACTTCTGGCCTCGTGTTGCAATTAAATTTCCAACAGAAACGAAAGGTCAGTTGTATATCCCAAGTGTGAACTGGTTGTTGTGGGCTGGATGTATAGGTGTTATGCTTTACTTCAAAGAGTCTGCGCACATGGAGGCGGCGTATGGACTGTTCATTACTGTTGCTATGTTAATGACTACTTTGTTGCTAGCGTATTATTTGATTTATCACCGCCATTGGCCTTTCATACTTGTTGCAGGAATTGCGGCGCTCTTTTTTGCAGTGGAACTTTCGTTCTTCATTGCGAATTCAGTTAAGTTAAAAGAAGCTTGGATGATGCTCATCGTTTATGCGGGAATCTTAATGGTTATGTATGTGACGATACGTTACCGCAAATTCAGTAACGAGAGAATTGGTTTCATTTCACTTGATCCGCATATCAACACGTTAAGAAGATTGTCGGAAGATGTAAGTGTGCCGAAGTATTCAACTCACTTGGTGTATATGACTAAAGCAAGTTTCACGGATCAAGTAGAGAAACTTGTGATTGATTCTATTCTTGAGGGCACACCAAAGCGCGCCGATGTGTATTGGTTCTTGCACGTAGATCGCACAAACGAGCCTTATACCATGGAGTATGAAGCACAGGAGTTGGTAGACGATTTAGTGATTAAGGTGAATATCAAATTGGGCTTCCGTGTTCAAGCGAAAGTGCACAATTACTTCTGCTTTATACTTCAAGATTTAGCAACGAAGAATCACTTCAACCGCATTCAGAAACCAGAGCCTTATGGCGCCTACAACAACAGCATTGACGTGCGTTTTGTGGTACTTCAAAAATATTTGAGCGTTGAGAATGAATTGGGTGTGAACGAGAATTTCATTTTCGAAGCACATCAATTCCTGAAGAGCATTTCGCTTACAGATATTGATGCATGGGGACTAGAAGAAAACAGAACGTCTGTTGAGAAAGTTTCAATGGTTGTGAAAGGGGGTGAGCGTTGTCATTTGAACATGCGCGCACACAAGGCTCAATCGTAAGATTTACATCATTTCCGAAAGCTCTAACCAGCGCATCGTTCCATTGTCTATTTGATCGGACAATGCGCCAAGTTCTAAAGCAATTTTTTCCATCTGAAAATGGTCGGTGGCATTTAAAAGCTCAGCTTCAAGCTGGGCTTTTTTCTCTTCCCACAAAGGCAAATTCTTTTCAAGCGTTTCGAATTCGTGTTTGTCTTTGAATGAGATTTTTCCAGCTGGTTTTTTCTTTTCTTCTTTGATGGAGGGTGCAGGTTCTTCCAGCTTCTTTGCTTCGGCAAGACTTTCACGCTTCGCTGAAGCTTCGCTCAATACAGCGCGGAAATCGAGTGTGCTGCCCAATAGATCATGCACATTTCCTTTTCCATCTAAAAGAAATAAATGGTCAACCAATTTGTCTAAGAAATATCTGTCGTGACTCACAATAACCAAGCAGCCAGGGAAATTCAACAAGTAATCTTCCAACGCTGAAAGCGTGAATACATCGAGGTCATTTGTAGGTTCATCCAGAATTAAGAAATTCGGATTCTTCATCAGTACCAGAAGCAACTGCAAACGCTTTCGCTCGCCTCCGCTAAGCTGATCAATGCGGTTGAAGTGCATGTGCTTCGGGAATAAGAATTTCTCCAGCATCTGCGAAGCGCTGATAGTTTTACCTTTCGCAAGTGGAATGTAATCAGCGACGTCGCGAATACATTCGATGAGTCTTTGCTCTGGTATTAGGTTGGAAGACGACTGCTCATAAAATCCGAACACCACTGTTTCACCATTTACAATCTTTCCTGCGTCTGGCTCCATGCGCTTGGTCATGAGGTTCAGGAAGGTTGATTTTCCACAACCGTTTCTTCCAATAATACCAATGCGTTCGTTCGATTTGAAAACATAATCGAATCCGTCCATAACCGTTGAATCGCCCATAGACTTAGTGGCCTTAATAAATTCAACAACCTTGGAACCCATGCGGGTAATGTTAATCTCAAGATCTAACTCTCCGTCTTCTGGTTTGCGTTTCAATTTGTCTTTCAACTCTTCGAACGAGTCCATGCGACTTTTACTTTTCGTTCCGCGGGCACGAGGCATGCGGCTCGCCCATTCGGCTTCGCGACGAAATAAATTTAAATTCTTGTCGCGTGAAGCAGCTTCAAGTTGCTCTCGCTCTGCTTTCTTTTCAAGATAATAAGAGAAGTTTCCTTTGTATTTGTAAAGCTCTCCGTTTTCTAATTCAAGAATTTCATTCGTAATATTTTCAAGGAAATAGCGATCGTGCGTGACCATGAACAAGGTCATGCGCGCCTTCGTTAAATATTCCTCCAACCACTCAATCATATCTAAATCCAAGTGGTTTGTAGGCTCATCGAGAATTAAGAAATCAGCCTCTTCCAATAAGACTCTTGCAAGTGCAATACGTCGGCGCTGACCACCGCTCATGTTGCCCATTTGTTGGTTCAGGTCAATGATATTAAGCGCTCCGAGAATTTGTTTCGCTTTCGCGTCATAGTCCCAAGCATCGGCATGTTCCATCATGTCATGCGCTTCTTGAAGACCTTCTCCGGTTTCAATAGCAACGTCGTAAGCGCGAATGGCTTTCGTCATGGCGTTGTCTGCTGCGAAGAGAAAATCGATTGCGGTTCCTTTGGCATCGAACGCTTCGTCTTGAAGCAAGATGGCCCATTTAATTTCTTTGTTGAATGTTATTCTTCCGGCATCGGGTTCGTCTTTTCCTGCAAGCATGTGCAGCAGCGTAGATTTTCCTGTTCCGTTCTTCGCAACCAATGCTACTTTTTGTCCTTCTTCAATTCCGAAAGAAAGGTCTGTAAACAACTCGCGAATACCGAAGGCCTTCGACACATTTTCAACTGATAATACATTCATGCCGCGAAGTTCGTTGAATTTGTTCAATTATAGCACAAGACAATCCCGAGCAATTGTGTTATTTTCGAAGAGTGAAATTTTATACTGCTCCCTTCTCTGAAATTCCTTCCGTGAAAATGTATCGCATTCTTGCATTGCGCTCCTATGTTTTTGTGGTGGAGCAGACGTGTGCGTATCAAGATTTAGATGGAAAAGATGAGCACTCTTTTTGGGTTTGGGCGGAAGATGTGAATGGAACCATTCATGCAACCGCTCGACTCTTACCTGCTGGAATTTCTTACAAGGAGATCAGCATTGGTCGTGTCTGCACGTCACTAGAATCGCGTCGCTTAGGCCTTGGCAAATTGCTAATGGAAGAATGCTTGAATCAGTGTGAGCGCATTTGGGGCAAGCAGACCGTCACCATTTCAGCACAACAGTATTTGTTGAAGTTCTACAACGAATTAGGATTTCTTGAAGAAGGCGAAATGTATCTGGAAGACGACATTCCGCATTTGAAAATGAAGCGTAAAGCATGAGTATCTCAATCACGAAATACAACATTCACGAGTGGTTTATGGCCATGGGTGTGTTTTGTATGAGTGTCTATTCGAAGGGTGTTACTGTTTTTTTCGCGATGGCTTTTTTAACCATGCTTGTTCAAGTTTTTTCGGGTGGAAGGAAAATCGAATGGTCGAGCTTCAACGCTTTGGCCTTTATGATCTATGGCATTTTTGCTGTGTTTTTGCTTTCTGGAATTTGGAACGAATGGAATCATAAGGCCGCTCTTTCTGAAATTGAAACGAAGATTTCGTACCTGGCATTTCCACTTTTATTTTTATTCACATCAAATTCTATTTTTCATTCCTTGAAGAGATTTCAATGGGCGTTGGTAAGTGGATGTGTTTTCTTCGCACTGATCTGTCATGTGCATGCAATCGTAGGTTTTTTCGAAACAGGCCTTTTGGAAGAGTTTGTTTATGGAAGACTTTCGTGGACGTTTCATCCGACGTATTTAGGATTTTTCTATTTGTTGTCAATGGTGTTTTTAGCAGGAGAGTTTCTCGATTCTGCGAATAGAAAAAGATCCAATTGGTTATTGTTGGGTGTTGTTTTCTTATCCTTGGAAACCGCATTCATGGCTTCTCGCGCGGGCTTTTTAGCCTTGTTTTTATTTTACGGAATTTTTGCTTTTTATGTTTTTCGAAGTGGGAAAGACAGAAGGAAAGCACTCGTTGTAATTTCACTTTCGATGGTTTCATTCCTTCTGTTGTTTTTCGGGTTTTCCCCTATTTCAGGAAGAGCGAAAGAAGCAGTTGAAAATTCAAAGTCAATTACTGAAACGAAAAAAGAAGAAAAGGTAGCAAGCACCAGCGAACGCATTGTGAGTTGGCAGACCGCTTGGGAAATTGGTCGTGATTACCCATTAGGTGTTGGAACAGGAAATTGGAAATCACATTTTAAAGATCGCTATACTCACAAGGGGGCGCTCTTCGCAGCGGAGCATTCTCATCCTGCTCACAATGCATATTTACAAATTTTGGTCGAATGGGGATGGTTGGGATTACTAACGTTATTGTCCTTGTTGTTTCTAGGTTTGAGACGTGCATGGCAGATGAACGACCTGTTTTTTTTGGTTTTCGTCTTGGGAGTCTCTTTTCATTTCATATTTGAGAGCATGCTTGAGCTTCAGCAAGGCCTCGTATTTATTGGTTTTTGGATGTTTTTTTTGATTCATAGAAAGGCCAATTCTGCTATTCCAAAGTCTTAAAGTCAGAGTATTAGGACAAGTCCTTTATTTTTCTTAAATTCGTTGCGAAATTTATTAAAATGGCAACAATTGAATTGAGGTTACCCAAAATGGGTGAGAGTGTCGCAGAGGCGTCTATTTTGAGTTGGTTGA
>Ga0315899_10009561_pt1 | contig 10415 bp, 5 predicted proteins | sample LakEriMetagenome_2_FD_203518 | JGI IMG/M metagenome (GOLD analysis project Ga0315899, IMG submission 203518) | Freshwater fungal communities from buoy surface, Lake Erie, Ohio, United States - Buoy 4 MA112 | ecosystem: Environmental > Aquatic > Freshwater > Lake | place: USA: Lake Erie, Ohio...
ACTTGCACAACAGCGATTGGCAGCCAGTGGTTTTTGTTCCTGAGAACGCAGATTATCCTGTGTATGATGAAACCTTATTGACTGAAATTCCGGAAGGAGTGGAAGTCATTCGCTGTCCGATCTTCGAACCTTACCGTGCATTGAGAAAAGCAACTGGGAAAGGCGATGCGGGAATAAGCGCTGGATTCATTCGCAGTGAAAAGGGACCCTCCTTCATGGAAAGATTAATGGCTTGGGTGCGTGGGAATATTTTAATTCCAGATGCGCGTATGTTTTGGATTCGTCCAGCTTCTAATTTCTTGGTGAAGTATTTAAAAGATAATCCCGTTGACTTAATTGTCAGCACTGGGCCTCCGCACAGTATGCATTTGATTGCGCGTCGCGTTCATCGAAAGACAGGTGTTTCCTGGTTAGCAGACTTCAGAGACCCGTGGGTAAATATGGACAATGCAGATAAGTTTCAGATGAGTTCTGGGGCGAAGCGTAAGCACGAGCGTTTGGAGCGAAGTGTTTTACAATCCGCAACTGCCGTGCAAACGGTGAGTTGGTATTTGAGTGCGGAGTATGAAAAGATTCGTGGACGCAAGGTTCATGTCTTAACGAACGGATTCGACCATGTAGATTTTGAAGGAAGGGAAGTTAAGCCGACAGATAAATTCATCGTAGGTCATTACGGTACTTTTGGAGACGATCGAAATGCTCCTGCATTGTGGCGAGCATTGTCTCGTTTGGTGAATGAAAGTGAAGAATTCAAAAACCGAATGATTATTCGGTTGGTTGGTCCAACTGACGGATCGGTGTTGGAAGACGTTAAGCGAAATGGACTTTCCGAGCATTTGGAATACATTCCTTATGTGAAGCACAACGAAGTGTTAGACCTCATGCTCACTCCTCAGTTGTTGTTGGTTATCTTGAATCAGAATGCCAACGAGGAGGGACGTGTTACAGGGAAAATATTTGAATACGTCGCAACAGGTAATCGTGTCTTAGGTATTGGCAGTGTCACCAGCGATTGTGCGCGTGTCATTAACGAAAGTGAAAGCGGCGCCATGATTGCTTTTCAAGACGAAGAACTTATTTACGAATTCATTAAGCAATCGTTCCCTTGCATCACTAACGAGCCGTTGAATCCGAGGGTGATGAAGTATTCTCGTCAGTCTTTGACGGATGCTCTTCGAGCGAATGTCTTTGACGAATGTTGCTAAGCAACGAATGCCTGCGGCGAATGTCTTCGGCTGTGTTTTAGCAACGCTAGTTCAAACAACGCAGTTCCAATTACGCAGTAGGAATTATGAAATAGGTATTACGAAGTAGGAATAAAACCAGAGGTTTTCCAATTACGTAGTTCCCATTTCTTTCAAAATATCCATCTCCTTCTCATTCGGATAAATTCCGGAAAGTAAAACAGCCGAAAATGCAACTGGGTAATTCACAACGTACGCTGAAAATTTCGTGTTGTTTTCCAGCTTCAGCAAACCCATTTCAATCAAACTTTCAGCAATAATTCGCGCGGTTTTATCTGACTTTCCTGTAACACGTTCGACATCTTTTTTAGATATTTTACCGCGTAAAAAAACAACTTCTAAAATATACCGACATTCAGTTTTCAATTTTTTACGGGCAACCATAAGATCAACAAAACTGTATATGCGTTCAAGCATACTGTCGCAATCTAACAGGCTTGACATAAACTCAATTTGATCGATGGCTGTTGAAAGAAAGAACCTGCAAAATGCCACTAGTTCTTTGTTAGACAAATTTCCTCTTCCGTCGTAATCGTTCCATCTGCGGGCGTCGGCTCGAGCCAACAATAGCTTGTATTGCTTTTCGTGAATAGCTAAGCCGCGAGACATGGACCACAATCCAGAAGCGTCTAACCCTTCATATAGCAGACAAGCGTCGCTGAACAACCGATTGACGCGACCGTTTCCGTCTACGAAAGGATGAATCCAAGCAAACCGATGGTGCGCCGCCGCAATAGAAATTACACGGCGGTTTTTCGATTTGTTCAAGTGTGAATCTGAATCGTATGACTCGATGAAACGATCCATAAATGTTGGGACATAGACCGAATAGGGTCCAATGTGCGCGCCGACTTGCACCTCACATTTCCGCCACTCTCCAGGAATTAGTTCTGTGGTTGACGACTTTTCGGAGTTGAATCCCAATTCATATTCCGAAAGGTATTTGTAAAATTCAGTATGTATCGATTTTATAAATTCCACATCAAAGGTCTTGTGAAAGGACTGATTGAATTTATCTCGAATCCATGCTTGAACTTCAACATGTGCCTTCGCTTCTAATTGCAAGGATCGTTGCTTTTGAATTGAAGAAAATTGATTTTTCATTGCCCGTTCAATGTCTATCGGATGCGTATCGTGTCCTTCTATTAAATTTGAATAGTAACTATTCATTGGACATAGGACATTGGCAATTGCTGCCCTTGTCAACGGATGCAGCGAACCAGACAATGACAAGGCTTTAAACACAAGATCTTCGGCCAAATCTTCTAATTCTCCGGCTGCATCATCGGGGAACATGGGCTCCATAGAACTTATGCTTGTGTAATATTCCAGTCCGGAAATCTTCATGCTTCAAAGGTACAAAAATTACTTTATTTTCCGTGTTCTATTCCGAGTTATTAAAATAAAGATTATCAATATGTTATAATCTATTTTATCTCGTCATTACACCTATTATTCCGTGTTTTATTATGTAATAAAAGTTGAGATAAGGAATCATGTTGCGAAGCAACGAATGTGCAGGCACGAATGTGCAGGCACGAATGTCTTCGACGATTATTTAATAACGAAGTTCCCATTACGAAGTAGGAATTATGAAATAGGAATTACGAAGTAGGCATTACGCAGTAGGAATAAAACCAAAGGTTTTCCAATAACGAAGTTCCTACTTTCTCACCGGCGTTCCCTCCAAAAACTTAATCATCTTCCCATTCTCGTATATACCTCGCTGAACCAACTTTCCAGATTTCTTGTCGTACATGGTGCATTCGCCGTGATAACGGTTGTTCTTGTAATTCGCATCTTCTTCCAAAGCACCCTTCTCTGTATAGATCTTACTCGGACCATTCATTACACCATTTTTATATGTGCAATCTCTCCACAATGCACCAAAATCGTAATAGTACTTCCAACGTCCTGTGCGACGACCTGCCTTGAATTTGCCTTCACTTATAAGACGACCGTTTTCATTGTAGATTCTTGAAAGCCCATTTAACTCGCCATCCTTTCCATAAGTAATTAAACTTTGCAAGTCGCCGCGCTCAGAATAGTTCAACCATTTACCAACTTTTATATCATTACTCCAGCTACCTATGTATAAATATCTTCCTTGCTTAGGTTCATAGCCCGTCCACTTTCCAGACATTTTTCCATCCTTGAAATTTCCTTCATCTTTAATTTTTCCATTCTCATACCAACTGGTCCATTTTCCATTTTCTTCACCCAAAATGTAATTTCCTTTCTGCAACAGCCCGCCGTCTTCGTACCACGTGGTCCATTCACCTTCCTTATCGTCGGCCACAAAATTTCCTTCTTTCCACTTTTTTTCACTTGGATATTGATAGACCCATTTGCCTTCCATTTTTCCTTGATAATATTTTCCTTTCGACTGCCAAAAGCCATTGTCGTGATAAAAAATCCAATCGCCTTCTTGCAAGTCGTCAACGAAATTTCCCGCCATATCTTTCACCCCGTTGTCTCTATACCATTCCCAATTCCCAATCTTCTTTCCATTGTCGAAATTTCCTTTTACATTCAACTTTCCATTGTCGAAATACTCTTCATAAGGTCCAGTTACTAAACCCTCTTTATACGTAGTAGTCTTTCGCAATTTCCCGTCATTGAAATATTCATTCCATATGCCATCCTTAGTGCCTTTTACATAATAACCGCTTGTTTGAATATTTCCTTTTGAAAAATAACCCTCGAATAATCCGTCTTGAATTCCATTCGTATAGGTGGTTTTACTGCTGATTTTTCCTAGATCATTTTCCTCAATTAAAATACCTGTTCCGTTTGTTACTGTCTGAACCCCTTGTTTGTCGAAGTAACTGGTAAGCTTGGCAATCGAATCGGCGTAAGATGTTTCACTTTGAATTTTTCCGTTGTCGTAATAGGTAAACCATGAATTGATTTTTTTTCCTTCTGAGAAATTTCCTTCTTGAATTTTAATTCCCTTGTCGTTAAATGTTCGCTGAATGCTGTCTTCATTACCGAATTTGAAATACCCTTCAACCTGAATTTTTCCATTCGCATGATATCGAAAAACTTTTCCGTTAAAATAACCGTTTCGATAGACGCTCTCTTCTTGCAGCGTTCCGTCTTCGTAATAAAAACGCCACAGACTGTCTTCCTTTCCTGATATGTTGAACTTGCCTTCACTTCGAACTTTTTTATTCGGATAAAAATCTCTATAAAATTTTTGAGCACTCATTGAAAAACAAAGGAGTATTAAACAAGCCGAAAAAAGAAGTCTTAAGCTGAAAGGGTTCTGATTGTTATTCATAATTCGAAAATAAATCCTTCCGTCGAACTTAAAACAATTCATCTCTGATATTATTGAACATTGCAGCGCTTATATTTGAACACTAAACCTTTCGACATGCGTGCAACTTTTATTTCGTTTTCAATTGCTTTATTAGCTGTCCTTGGCGCCTACTTTTTCATTCCTTCAGTTACTCGGGTTCAATTGACGGGTGGTGCTATGGAAGAAGGATACGGCGTTAATCCTTCCAGCAGAAAATATTTTGAATACATGCGTAACCGCGATCCTGAAACAGGGGAGGTGCCCGAAGGAATTTTTGAGCGTTGTGTGAACTTCGCGAATCACTTGCCTCGCGTAGCGGATAGAGACTACAACTGGACATCTAGAGGTCCTTACAACATTGGTGGAAGAACACGTGCTTTCGCTGTAGATGTGTTGAATAGCAATCACCTCATTGCAGGTTCAGTTACAGGTGGTATGTGGAATTCACTGAACGCAGGACAGTCTTGGGACAAGACTACAGCGCCAGAACAATTGCAAAGTGTAAGTTCTATTGCACAAGACACAAGACCCGGTCATGAGAATACGTGGTACTACGGTTCAGGAGAAGAATTTTACGGCGTGGTTTCAGGAACTTCGTTCACGGCTTTATTGAGTGGTGACGGTATGTGGAAGAGTACCGACAACGGACAAACGTGGTCACATTTAATGTCAACGGCAAGTGGCACTCCGCAAAACAACCTGCAAAATGGGAGCTACGATTTTGTATGGCGCGTCATTACCGATCACACGAACTTGGTTGAAGATGTTGTCTATGCCGCAGTTTACAACGGAATTATTCGAAGCAACGATGGAGGAAATACGTGGACAGAAGTTCTTGGATTTACTTCAGGTGCAAGTGAATTTGTAGATGTGATGATGACACCATCGGGTGTGCTTTATGCGTCATTCAGCGACAACAGCACCAACGGCGGTGGGTTCTTCAGAAGTACTGATGGACTCAACTGGACGGAAATTTCTCCGGCGCTTCCGCAAATAGCGAACCTTAGAAGAACAGTGATGTGCGCGAATCCGCAAAACGAAAACGAAATTTATTTCTTGGGTGAAACCATTAACAATACGTTTTATCCGATTGATCACTTCTTCTACAAATACACTTATTTGGGTGGCGATGGAAGTGGAGCTGATGGAAGTTGGGAGAACCGTTCAGCGAATCTTCCTTCAATACCATGTCAGTTGTTCACAGGTATAGATTACGATTTCGCAACTTTCCGAACACAATACAGTTACGACATGTGCATAGCGCACCATCCGACCATTCCGAATTTAGTGTTTATTGGCGGAACGAATTTGCACCGCAGTACCGATGCGTTTGCTACTGCTACTTCTGTAGATTGGATAGGTGGTTATCGTTGCAATGTTCCTGAGCCGTGGCATTATGTTTACGCGGAACATCACCCCGATCAGCAACTCATTGCATTCGATCCGGCCAATGGTTTAGGCATGTACAGTTTGAACGATGGCGGAGTACAACATACCGCAGACGTTACTGCCGATAGCGTTCAGTGGCAATCGTTGAACAATGGTTACTTGACGTCACAATTCTATACCGTAGCACTTGAGCCGGGCAATACGAACAGTCAGTTTTTAATGGGAGGAATGCAGGACAACGGAACATGGTTAACACATACCTCCGATGCAAATTCACCCTGGAGAGAAATGCATGCCGATGATGGCGCTTATTGCGCGATGCCCTTCGGTGCAGACTATGTCATCACCAGCTCTCAAAGTGGAAGAATTTTCAAGAAGTCAATCGACGCAAACGGAAACTTAACCGGCACCGAACGCATAGATGCAGAGAACGGTCCTGCTGCGCTTTTCATTAATCCTTTGTTGTTGGATCCATGGACAAACAGATTATTTATAGCTGGAAATAAAATGATCTGGCACCTCGATCGCACAGATACCATTTCCGTAACCGGAAACTATCCAACAGCACGTAACACCGACGACTGGTCGAATGTTACCACGAGTACAATTACGCTAACCCAAGGAAGCATTTCATGCCTCGATATGGCGTACACCGATAATTCGGTTTTATATTATGGAAGTTCAGCTGGAAAATTATTCAAGTTAACAGATCTCTACGGAACTCCTGTGAAGACGAATATTTCTTCAACGTTGTTCCCTCCGAACGCCTACACTTCTGCAGTAAGCACAAATGATCTGAACGCGAACGAAGTCATGGTGAGTTTTTCTAACTTCAACAAGAAAAGTATTTTCCATTCAACAGATGCCGGCGCAACATGGTTGAATGTAAGTGGTAATCTTGAAGAGAATGTAGACGGAACAGGTAACGGTCCTGCAGTGTATTGGGTTGAAATTTATCCGAGCACTCCAACGATTTATTTGGCTGGAACCAGCGCGGGTTTATTCAGCACTTCTGAATTGAATGGCGAAAGCACCGTTTGGCAAATGGAAGGCGCAAGCACAATCGGAAACGCTGTGGTGAACATGATTACTTCACGTCCATTCGACGGAACCGTTGCAGTAGCCACACATGCAAACGGGATTTACACGGCCAATCTTCCTATTGTTCCTGAAGTTTCTGTTGAAGCATTAGCAGAACGTATGGTAACTGTTTCAGCATTTCCGAATCCTACTGTAGATGAAATACATTTCAACATGCAATTGGTTCCGGGTGAAATGACCGAAATGAATATTTATTCCTTAGATGGAAAATTGCTGAACTCGAAAGAATGGAAGGCTGTTGGAAGAGAGCAGTTGTCGTGGGAAGCCGCTCATGCAGGAACATTTATTTATCATTTGAAATCCGGAAGCACCACAAGAACCGGTAAATTTGTTGTCACAAAATAATTCGAAATATGTCTGAAATCATTTCAACCCATAACGCACCGAAGCCAGTAGGCGCATACCCGCATGCAAGAAGAGTGGGGAATCTATTGTTTCTTTCTGGTGTGGGTCCGCGCATCGCAGGTAGCGATGCAAACGACACGGGAGTACCGGGATTGAAGTTAGATAAATTCGGAAATTTTATTGAATTCGATTTTGAAGCGCAATGCAGAAACGTGTTCGATAACGTAAGAGCCATTTTAGATGCAAGCGGATCGAAGTGGGAGAACTTGATAGACGTTACTGTCTTCTTGGTGAATATGAAGCGCGACTTTCAAACCTACAATCGCTTGTATGCTGAATACTTCAAGGACGCCAATCCCTGCAGAACAACTGTAGAGATTAACGCCCTTCCATCGCCGATTGCGATTGAGTTGAAGTGTATTGCTACTATTTAGTTTTCACACCCCAGATATCTACACCTTGGAATTGTTGCAACTCCATTTTAATAGATCCTACTTTGATTTTGGCTTGCGCCATAATGGGCAAGTGGTGTGCGTCGTCTGTTACCCAAACCGCTAGGTCGTTGGGATCTTTGAAAATACGTCCCTTCTGAACCACAGGTGCGAAGCGCAAACATTTGAATGTTCCAGCATCTACGCTAACGGTTTCTTTTCCAACGTAGCGCATTTTCAATCGGTAGAATTCATCGTCGACTAAGGTTTGAATCGTGATAATTTCCCCAGGTTTTGTATTCGTGAAGTCCATGGTCCGAGCATAGAACGCTGCACTCAGCATATCTTGAACGAAAGCAGGAGCAAGGTATCCTTCGTTTTTTCTGTTCTTGAATGCACGCTTGTGCTGAAAGAAAAAATAGTCTTGCATAACCATGTAGCCACCTTCATCGCAATTACGTTTGAATTGGTAAGGAAAAATCCCCTGCTTGTCTACATACGATTCGTATTTGTCGCGCACCTTGAAGAACCAGTCGAATGATCCCGAGCTATGACCTTCACCCACGATGTGGTAGGTATCTCTTCCTCCGAATTTTTTATTTCCCTCTTCCACAGAAATGGTGGCTACACCAGCATCGACCATTCCGTAGTGAATGCGGTAGGTTGATTTTTCGCCAGAAGTGAAGGCGTAATTATTAACGTTGCGCAATGCGTGCACAGGTAAATTTTCAACTTTAACAGGCGTAGGTTTAGAACTTTGGCCAAGCATGTTCAGCGCTCCCACTGACAATGCGGTAAACAAGAAGATGTGTTTCATAAAGTCGATTTGTTTTTAATTAACGGAACTTTCGATCCGAAATTTCAAACATTGGACCAAAGATTTATTCCACCACCACGCGCTTCACTGTGAATGAATTTTCTGTTCGGAAAATAAACTCATAAAGTCCAGGAGCGAAGGCTGAAACGTCCACTGTATAGCGCATGCTGTTGAATTGGAAGTTCGAAATATTCTTTCCAGAAACATCTTTCACTTGCACCGAAACATTTCCTGCGTGAGCATTCAATTCAATGTTCAAATCAGATGAAGCTGGATTCGGATAAAGGTTCAATCCAATTTCATTCAACGTGTAAGTATAGATATTCGTCTCGTCTATATATCCGTCGCAGTCGTTGTCTATTCCATCTACTGTTTCTACCGCTGAAGGATTAATTGCAGGATTAGAGTCGTCGCAATCGTCGTTGTTCGTCGCTGTTCCCGTTGGCACAATGCATGAATAAATAACCACCCCTGCTCCATATCCATCGCCGTCGATATCCATGTAGTACGCTTGTCCCAATCCTTCGTCAATAGCACCGTTGCAGTTGTCATCAACGTCGTTACAGAACTCAGTTGCATCCGGATTCATTCCGGAGTTGTTATCGTCGCAGTCTCCTGCGCACGCAGAGAACCCATCGCCATCTCCATCGAACCCTTCATCGATTGTTCCATCACAGTTGTCGTCTAAGTTGTTGCACAATTCCATTGCACCTGGATAAGACAATGCATTTCCATCGTTACAATCGTCAACGCAAGAGAAGAACCCGTCACCGTCTAAATCGGCGTTGGATGTAATGAATGAACTGTTGTCGTTGCAATCGTTTCCATTCGTAACAAAACCAGCAGAGATTTCACATCCAGTTGTCATCGTTTGCGGGTCTCCAAAACCATCACCATCGGCATCTTGGTAATATGTAATTTCATTTGAAACGGTTACCCCTCCAACCCATGTGATGCTGTCATTCGCTGTTCCATTTGTAACTACAAGCGTTACATCGTATATGCCAGGAGAGGTGTACATCACATATGGATTTTGCAGTGATGAAGAACTAGGAACACCACCTGGGAACGACCAGTTCCATGAGGTAGGATTGTTGTTGGTGTTGTCTACAAAATGGACAGGATAATTCACACAAGATACATTGTTGAAGGTTGCGCTTGCAGCAATGTATTGAACGGGCAAACAAGGTCCGATTTCAGTAAGTACGTTGTGAATGTATACATTCAAAGCTTCGTCGAATGCTGCAATACAAACTTCGTCACCGGTAAATGCTTCAACATAAACACGAAGAATAGGTGTTGGTGTGAAGTGAACAGGAATCATGCTTCCTAAGTGTCCAAGTGCACCAATTTTTACACCGCCAACTTCTTTGTAAATAACCGAAGACCATGTGCTCAATGGCACAAGAGAAGTAACGTTGGTAATAGTAGCACCTCCAATGTCGAATTGAAGTGCGTTGATTTCTCCGTTTGGATTGGTAAGTGTAATGTCGAAATATCCCTGTGCGGCATTCACATTAGCTACACCAAGAATTGCTGTCTCTGAATCGTCAATAATCTCAGGATCCCAACCGCAAGGTTGCATTAAGCCTGGAGCAATACCTTCATCTATCTGTGCATGAATGCAAGCCTCAAGATAGGCGGCATCTGCAATGCTGATATCGTCGTCGCTATTCAAGTCGTTACAAATTGAAGCACCTAAATCCGAATAAACCGCACTGTTTCCGTACATGTCTACATCAACTTGCGAGTAGCTTAAATCTTGATTCAAGTCACCTTTTTTC
>Ga0315899_10009562_pt1 | contig 10412 bp, 12 predicted proteins | sample LakEriMetagenome_2_FD_203518 | JGI IMG/M metagenome (GOLD analysis project Ga0315899, IMG submission 203518) | Freshwater fungal communities from buoy surface, Lake Erie, Ohio, United States - Buoy 4 MA112 | ecosystem: Environmental > Aquatic > Freshwater > Lake | place: USA: Lake Erie, Ohio...
AGTGTGTGTGTGTGAGTGTGTGTGTGTGTGAATGTATGTATATATACGTATATTACGTATGTATGTATGTATCACATGTGTATGTAACACATGTATGTATGTACTCTGTACACGCATGTACATGTATAATACGTCCTAGTTAGTCCACCCATTATTTTTGCCGTGAAAACATGTGGCAAAAAACAAATTATTGTTTTTTACATCGCATAAACACATAGAAATTTTTCTTTACTTCATAATTTTTAGGCTGAAAGGAAATGGCTTAAAGACACGAGACACATATGATATAGATATCATACCCCCTACATATATTATAGATCCTCGCCCCTACCCTTTGTCATTTTTTGCTCTTAATGATAGTATAATGATGATGTCAAATCAATCATCACCAAGCATTTAATACATGATTTGAGTGTTAATTTTTTTTTATGACTCCTGATGATGATTTGCAAATAATATTGTTTGGTGAAGTAATAGAGATGAAAATGAGTATTTTTGAAATAACAGATTATTTAGTTGAAAATAATAATAATAAAAATGATGATGATATGGATTTTTGAAACAAAATCATAATAAGTTTTGTACTGCAAAATGTCTATTTTATCCTTCTGCTAAAAACAAAAAGATTATTATGACTCATGGGAAGACACACACACACACATTCACGCACACACACACACACACACAGACAGACAGACAGACAAACACACACACACACAAGGAACACAGAACACACAACACATACATACATATACCGAGGGAGGCCGCATGATGCAGCGCGCTCGCCTTGCCATGAATGCGCGTCAGAGGGTTCACAGAGCGCTGCACGTGCGGAGGGGCCGGAGGGCCATATTGTGCCTTTTTTTTTGGCGGGAGTTTCGTACTTGGCCCTTGGTACGCCAACCCCAGGAAATTGACATCAGCTCCCAGGGCTAGAGCTCTTCTTATTCCCTCCACATCGTTTTCTCGCGTTCGGTTGACTAAAAGGAGATTGAGTTCAAGCTGCCCCCCCTCACACTTCCCTTCCTCTTCACCCAAGACCTCGCCTCCAGAGCCCCCCAGATACATAGCCATAGAATTTTTGAACCCTCCCCGTGCAGACATCTCTTCCAGCGTGACACCATCCTCAACCCCCCCCCCACCCCCCTCAATCACCCCCTCCTTCGCCTCCTTGCCCTCCTCAGCTTCTGCCACTGGATGTTGATCTGTATCCTGGAGAACAGCTTCTGTATGCGCGTCGATGGCCGCTTGCAATTGTTCCCCGTGTGGCACTACTGTAGGAGTGCCTCGTGAAGAGCTCGTTGAGTGTTGCTTGTGCACGTCCTGCTCCTTTCCCTGCGCTTGTTTTTGCTGCATCTCCGCCGCCCACTTTTGGATCTTGATTTGTTTGTCTGTGGGCGCTGGTGGTCCCTCCTCCCGTTGGTCTTCCTCCAACCCTCGGCGCTCATCGCTGTCGTCCTCACTCTCCCATTTTCCTTCCAGACCCGCACCCATGCTCTCTTTCAACCCCCATCCACGAGAGGCAAACATAGGTGCCTCCTCCTCCTCCTCCTCCTCCTCCTCCTGCTCCTCCTCCTCCTCCTGCTCCTCCTCCTGCTCCTCCTCCTCCTCCTTCTCCTCCTCGCCCGCGCCCTGCCCCACCCCAACTTCCCCCACGCCGGTGCACACCCCATGTCTATCAGCGACAGCTTCAACCGCACGAGCAGTCTCCCCGCGCCCACCCTGCTCCAGCAGATCGGGCGTCGCTCTTGAGGCTCCTGTGTGTGTGTGTGTGTGTGTGTCTGTCTGTCTCTCTTTCTCTCTCTCTCTCTCTCTCTCTCTCTGAGTGTGTGCGTGTGTAAAGATACCCGTGGGCGCGCGTCCGGGCGAGTTCCCGATCTCCAGCACCCTAGTCCTGTTCTGTGCATTGTCGAGGAAAGTCTGGACGAGGGCCTCGGGGTCCTTGTAACCGCTCTTGCGGGCGCTGTTTATCAAGAGCGGCAGTACCGCATGCTTGAAGGTGAGGCTCCTGAACTTGGCATGCAGCTCTTCTTCCGTCGCTTCCTGACTCAAATTCTCAAACGTCAGATGCCCTAATTATATCTACTAATAAAGCCACTATATAGAGGAATTTCGAGATATTGTTTCCTGTACGTCGTCTTCAACGCGCATGCCCCGGCCGTAAACCCCTGTGTCACTCGGTCCGCGCTGTCTTGCCGCGCTTCCCTCCGCCGTCGCGCTTGGTCTCCCATCAGACCGCAGCGCAGTGCTGCCTGTCCGCCCGTCGTCCACGCCCCTGGCCCGCAAAAAGTCTCGCCGACGTTTGACAATGATTGCAGTTCGCGGGCCCGCCGCGCAGACACCCGCGTCATCCTCGATTGAGGCTTCCGCGCGGCTGCTGTCGCAGGACGCTTCAAGCCGCTCGTCGTCTGGACCAGCATGCGGGGGCACCGTGGCCTTGAGCTTGCGGTAGGACCGTTTGGCATCGTCTTGCAACCCCGCGCTCGCAGCGGCGCTGCGCCCTCTGCCCGCTCGGCTGGAGTCGTCGGGCATCGCCCCCAGATCCACGCCGCCACCCCGCAAACAATGCGACACCTGCAGAGGCATTCGCGCAATGTCATGCATGCGCGGCCGGTACCAGTTCGCCGCCCCTTTCTCGCACCACGTCTCCTGCACCGCCGCGAGCATCAGTCCGGTCCACAAAGGCCAAGCCATCGCACGGTATCGTTCGTGAGAGCGCACGAATAAGGCACCATTTGATACAACTTCGAAACTTCCGAAACTCCGGCCTTCCCTCCGGGTCACACGCGTGGCGGTGGTGTAGAGAGAAGAAAATAAGCAAAGCTTGAGCCCGATCGCGCGGCGGGCACGATGCTGGCGAAAATGCGGGCGGCGGGGATGCTGCCGACCAAGGACCCCAAAGTGTCCAACAGCCCGGCCGCGGCTGCGGTTGGCCCTGCCAAAACGCAACCCTCCAGCCCAGAGGGCTGGAGGGTGACCGCCATGCCACTGGCAGCTCTGCAAGGACAAGAGCATTATCCAAGCGCAGCCAGCCAGCCAGCCCGCGCGGCAGCACCGGCGACCCCGGATTGTCGCCCGCAAAGCCAGACAGCCCGCGCAACAAGCACACCCAAGAAGCGGGGGATGATGGATGGCGATGATGGATGGAAAACGGTGGGGATAGGCGTCTTGTTCGAGGAGGAGCGACGGTACGGGCAGCTGCCGGCCGTCAAGTCCGTCGACCCGCTCGGTGCTGCTGGCCTCAACGGCGTCTTGCAGGTGGGCGACCAAATCCAGACGGTCGACGGGGTGGAGACTCGCTACATGGATATGAATGCCCTTGCTCACCAGCTCATGGGCCTCGAAAATTCAAATGTAGCGCTTGGAATAATCCGCACCGACGGGCGCGGGAACGAGGAACGGGTTACAGCAATGATCCCTCGCACAGCCATGCATGACGACAGAGCGACAACGCAGGTAAACGACAGCACGTTTGGTGGAGTGGATTCGGGCATCAATCTCGCAGACGTGCTCGCAAATATGAGAGCTTCCAATGCCAGCAACCCGGTTAAAACGCCCTCCTTCCCGTCTCAGCCCTTCTCAGCGTCCTCAGTGCGAGATTCCCCACCGCCAGAGCCGAGATCAGCGCCGAGACGACGAGAGTACCTTAGATCGGCGTCTATCCAAGGAGGTGATGACACCCCGTCTCAGCCCTTCCCAGGGTCCTCAGTGCGAGATTCTTCACCGCCAGAGCCGAGATCAACGCCGAGACGACGAGAGTACCTTAGATCGGCGTCTGTCCAAGGAGGCGATGACACCCCGTCTCAGCCCTTCCCAGGGTCCTCAGTGCGAGATTCTCCACCGCCAGAGCCGAGATCAGCGCCGCGATCGGCGTCTGTCCAAGGAGGTGATGCCACAGCGGGTGGTGCTGCCCAGGAGGAGGAGAGCCCGGGAGGAGCAGCCGATGGCGCACCCGCCTCCCAGGCGGCTGCATCTGGTTTAAGGTGGAAAAATATTGGAGACTCCCGGCCCATGGAGGGGCGCGAGTTGAAAAATCCCAAGCTGGCCAACGCGTTGCAGACCAAGACCGAGTTCACTCCGGACGAGTGGGACGACTTTGAGATCGGAGACGTGCGCGAAAATGACTTCGTCAACTCAAGAAACACCTACTTCACGCCTGCCCCTCCCAAAAAGAATTATTGGGGTGCGCTCCGGTGCGTGCACAACAAGCCTGCATCGCTCACGCCGAACCCTGCATGCTTACATGCATGGATAGCGTGTTGATGCCTACACTGTCATTCCTTCTCATGCACATGGCCTTCCCTCCCGTCCCAATTATTTTCCTCTCACGTGCACACGCATGCCGCATACTCACACTGACATGCTGGTCATTCATCAGATCAACCGTGAAAATGTCGGCAGCCATACAGAGCGCCGGCGCCAAGCAGGCGGTGTCGCAGGTGGGTGAATGACGATCATGTGCACACTTTGTACCAGCTGGCGTGCGTTCTATTGCGCAATAGAAAAAACGAACAATTCCATAAAATTTTGAATCTAAGGAAGTGCTCGTTCTGAAGACTCGCACGTAGGTCAGGAGGAGTGGAGATCTGTTTCGCTTAGAGGTCCTATCGGTGGGTGCTTTCTCCGCAACATGCAAGGGGCGTGAAGGAAGAATGGGCGCTGTCATACATATGGAGCAGTAAGAGCTCTCTCTCTTTCTAATCAGCATGTGTATCACAGACGCAAGAGCCCGCATTTCTGGGCATCATTCTTGATGGGGTCACCATTGAGGGAATCGTTCCAGGCAGCCCAGGTTCTGTTTACCGATTTCATCTTTATTATTTCTCACTCAGCATGCACCTTTCCACAAACCCTCCTCTCTCGGCATGACTTTATCCCCAGTCAAACTGTGTGTGAAAACAGATTGTAGTGACGAGGGGTGGATTGTATTCCTGGGCAGCATATCATTCCGGAGGTACGCTGGAAAGGGGCGATAGATTGCGCAAGGTTTTTTGTTTTGTTATTCAGACCTTATTTGTCTGGTCTCCACTCGCGCCAATTTTTTTGCCTTCTCTCCGCACACTCGTTATGGTGATTGCCTCGCTGTGTTTTCCCTCAATCTGTACTTGCCTAGAAAAGTCTAACGTCAGCTCTGTACTGAATCGTGAAGGTGGGAACAACACTTGTCACCGACCAAAACGTGCGAGAAGTGCTGGCACCGTTTTACCAGAGTGTTGGCCAAGAGGTGAGTCGTTATATTTTTCTCTCCGGCTTCTATTTTACTTTATTTCTCAGTCTTTGCGATACCTCCAAAATGACACAAGTATTTGTATGCCTTAACAGATAGTCATCGGCGTCAAGAAATGTTATTCAGGAGAGGCTGCTGAGGTTAAGTTACGCACGACCGAAACAGAGTTTTTTAAATATCAGGTGAGCGACCGAACAATGCCATACCGCGCGAGACTCATTGTAGCTAGTTGTCGCTGGCTCCGAGCCCAGTGCAGCGCACAGAATGCTATCACGAAGCTTTGACGTTCTCTCGGGGCTCTCTTGGGGCTGTGTTGGCACAGACCGGCATCAAAAACATTCAATTCTGCATACTGACGCTGGTGGCGCAGATCTTGATGACGGAGGCAATTGCTAAAGTGACAGCTTGCGTTAACCGGAAGACAAAGTTTGCCAGCAATCTCTTGGTATTTCCATGCACAGAGCTCATGCACACCTCCAACACTTACACACACGACCTTCCGGGGTGGTGGTGATGATTCGGATGTGTCGTGAACACTTGCAGATGAAGCACTGGGCGTCGGATCCGCAGGCGGAGGCAACTGGGGACATTCTTCGTTCCTTGAAGGCGGAGACCGACAACAGGTCCATGAATTGTCACATACGCATTCCTGCGTGTTGTGAACAGCTGTCTCGCCTCTGCTGTGCCGCCTAATACGCTGCACGGTCATCGACAGGGTGGATCATCTGATTTCCATCTTCACAAAACGAGAATACGAGCGAATCGAACGAGAGCGTGAACTTCTCAAGGAGGTCTGTCTTTGCCCTTCGCCCTGCCTCTGTCGCAACGTCGAGTTTGTTTTCCGTGGTCTCTGTGGCAAACATATGTCTTGCATGGTTGGGATGCGAATGTCAGTTGGCAAAAATATATCTTGGATGGTTGGGATGCAAATGATCAGTTTGATCAAGTACTTGCATACCTGAACGTGTGAGTGCTGCATCAGGTCAAGCGCCTGCGCGAAGAAGGTCAACTGTACATGCAGGCCCACGGAAGCAAGAAGCAGCAAGTGAAAGAATTGGAAGGGCAGGTTACCAAATTAACAGGCCGAGTCAGTGCGTTGGCTGGCGGCGATATGCAGCAGACTCTCATGGAAAAAATAGTCCTTCAGAAAGAGAAGGCCTCGCTTCAGGCGGCGCTCGAAGACAGGGACCGCCAGGTAAGCGAGTAGGGCGAACGTGCTGCTGGGAAGAGGAGTATACAGTGAAGCATACAGTGAAGGGAGATTCAGTTGGGCAAGAGTTGAAGCTAGTGCGCCAAGGACACATTACCCAAACGTGTGCATGCACGGTTGACATACAGGTGCTTGACTGCATGTGTTTGTGCAGATCCAGGCACTGACTGGACACGACGAAAATTATCAGATTGCCGTTGATAAGGTGGCCTCCTTGACAGAGGTAAGACCTGCTGTACTATCTGCTGTTTTTCAGGAGAGAATCTTGCAACAGCATCTCATCGAACTGCATGTTTTCTAAGCTGATCGTCATTTTGGAGCATGGAGCTCTCGTTTGTCTCGCCCCCTCATTATCTTCTAAGTGTGTCTGTTTGTGTGTGTGTGCATGTGTGCACGTGCGCGTTTCGGGGTTATGGATGCGCAGGTAACGCTCACGCAGACAGCGGAAATTTTCCGGCTAAATGAAATGGTAATACGCATGGACGCAGAGCTCCAAGACGTTCGTAACAAGCTGCACCACCGTGAATTGGGAGTAGAAGAGGCGTTGATCCGGTCTCCCCTTACTCCTATTCTCGTCTTCTCGTGTTGATCTCTGGCGTCTGCACCCTAACATGCACTGGCACACCACAGATGGCATGCAGAGGACGACGAGGATCCATTTGGAGAGCCTGTCATATTCGAGCCCAACCGCTCGCTCGCTGGTGTCTGGGTGCCGTTGTCTTGAAGTGTCTCTCTCGGCTGTTGCTGGGGATGTGCGCGAATCTTTCCTTGATATTTCTGAAGATTCGAGTCGCGGAGTGCAGCAAAAATGCTACGCTCATTTCCGTCAGCGAAACCCCTGCGTCGGACTTGCACCAGGACGTATCCCGGAATGCATCGACCACACGCGCCAAGTACTCCACAGGAGTCAAGGTGACCAGGACCACCATTACGTATGAGCGTCAAGACCATCATTTATGAGCATCAAGACCATCATTTTTGAGCGTCAATGTGCAAGCCAGTACTGCAAACTCCGCACTGCAAAACCAGGGAGATTTCAGATGTTGTCATGCAGGATCAGGCACCAGTGCCTTGCGCCTCTTGCGGGCCCAGGTTCTCAGAGGCTTGCGAGATTGTGGGCAACACCTCAGAGATATTCTCACGCGAGCTGCAGCTCCGCGACGGGGATACAGTCGACCAGCGTGTGGGCACACTCATAACGTCCGTGCGTCGAGCCCCTACTCCTTGGAGCCTGAGCTTGGAGCCCTGGCAAGGTTGAGAGGGGCTGCTTTGCAAGGGCCTGCTCGGAGGCCTTTGAGTGACTTGGAGGACCGGGCAACGCCCTAGACATTCGTTATGAAACACCCTTCCTAATAAACTCTCTCTTTCTCGCTCGCTTTTGAGTGCCCAGAGGCAATGTTTCCCGACAGGGCGTTGCGCTTACCGACATTGAGTCACTTGTTGATTGTCAATCAACTCCTCTCCCTTCAGTCACTTCTTGATTGTCAATAAATCGCTCTCTTTCTCGGCGTTCCGCCGTGGGGAACACATGGGCCGGGTGGGGTTCGATCCCCGTAGTTTCCCCCCCTGGACTTGTCTCATCCTACGTGCGACGTTCCTGTCACTCCCAGAAGGCCCGGCGAATATTGGAAAGGGATGATCCCGGCCTGCCTGTTGTACCAGGGGGTGAGGGATCGGTTTGGGATCCCGAAACCTCGAGAGAGCGGGTCGGTGATTGGGGCAGACCGTAGACGTTCTGGGCTTGTGGGCCACCCGTACCACCAACGAGCAGCCGCGCAGCGGCGGCCCAAAAGGGCGGACATTACAAAGGCGCACGGCCACGGCTTACGCGGGATTTCCAGGGGCACAAGTGCAGCGGAGCTGCACTTTTGCTCCTGGAAATCCTGGTTAAGGTCTCGCCGCCATATACTGGGCCCCGAGCGCCCAGAGGCGGTTTGGTCCCTCTTGTGTGTTGCTGAAACGCGTTCCGCAAGGCCGAACGGAGAGTGGTGGTATATTACTCGCCGCCAATGCTGGGCCACGAGTGCCCAGCGGAGGTGTCACCCTGAAGAGGCGTTGTACTCACCGACCTTCAGTCATCTTATTTGATTGTCAATAAACTTCTCTCTCTCTCTCTCTTTCTCTCTCTCTCCCTCACTCCCTCCCTCCTCTCTTACCTCCTTCATCTTTTCCCTTCCTCTTTCCCTCCCCTCCTTCCTCTCTCTCCTCCACCCTTCCCGCCCTTGGAGGGTGAGAGATCTCAACCTCCTTTCCAACCCCGCCTCTAACTCTCTCCGCCTATCCCATTCACCCTCTTCCTTTCTCTGCTCTCCTCTTTTTCTCAGCACAGCGGCTGCCGGTAGAAAACATGCTGTTTAAGTACATAGGCGCCTGTCCCAAATTCTCAAAAGTCAGTGCCCTAGTACATTTACTATGTAGAGTCACTATACAGAGGTCTTTTGAGAAATACTCGCCAACAGGCGTCACGGACTCAACAGCAGAAAATGTCTGCTTTTCAAAGTTTTTGGACCAGCTCTCAACACCTGGTCAATTCAAAACGAAGTCAGCCCCAAGCGACAACCTACTCTCTCTCTCTCTCTCTCTCTCTCTCTCTCTTCGGGCAAGACAACCGCAGGCGTGTGGGATGTGAGAGAGTTCGTGGCAGGCAGACTTCTGCATATGCGAGAATATAGTAGAGGGCTTGCGCGCGCAAGCAAAGGCTGACATGACGGAGAAGAGAGAGAGAGAGAGAGAGAGAGAGAGAGATAGAGATAGATAGATAGATAGAGATAGAGAGCGAGAGCGAGAGAGAGTTAGAGAGCGAGAGCGAGAGCGAGAGCGAGAGAGAGCGCGCGCGCGCGAGAGAGAGAGAGCGAGAGAGAGAGAGAGAGAGAGAGAGAGAGAGAGAGAGAGAGCACAATCAGACACGGGCAACAGAGACATTAACACACACACACACACATGCACACACACACTCACACATGCACACATAGCGCGCGAGCGCACAGTCAGGGCGTCGTTGGCGTAGAGAGAGATTGCCTCTATAGACCCCTCTATCATGCACAAACACACGCACACACAAACACACACGTATATGTAGATGTATATGTATCTCTGTATGTAGATGTATTACATATACATATTACGAGTATACACACACATACGAGATATACTTACTGCCCCGGCCGCAAAAGACATCGCCGGTTGCCATAGCAGCACCGAAGAGCATAGCGTTGCCACACAGCAGCAGGTGCCCAGGGTTGGCCTTTGATGGGGTCTCTCTACTTGCGGCGCATCCTTCTTTGACTCTGCTGCACCTGGCGCCGGGAGGCAGCACGGCCAGTTCGGGCAGTTCGCCGCTTGCCTGTGAATTGTACACGGCACACCCCGAGGCCTCGGGCGTGGTTAGACACCATGCGTAGCCCTTTTGCCACACAAAGTCGTCCGCTGCAGGGTCGATGGCCAGCGACATTGTGCTAGCTTCTGCGCCAGCGAGTTGCGGCGCATCGGGCATGACCGCGCCTGCCTGCGCAGGCCCGTACGGGTCGTACGGGTACGAGTACGACTCGCCCCAGCTGCCGCACCCAGATGCAGCAGCCTCGGGCGTCGTGGTACTACACCAGGCATAGCCCGTTTGCCACACATCAGGAGATAGATAGAAGTCCGCGGCAGGGCCAGCTTCCGCGAGTTGCGGCGCATCTGTCGTTACCACGCCCTCGGTGCACGCTGGGAAGGGGCAGGGCAGCGGCGGCGGGGGGTCTGTGGGGGAAGAGAGAGAGAGATAAAAGAAAATTTGTGCGTATTTGGGTAGTGGCACGGAACACGCGCAAGTGGCACCAGTCGATGCGCAGATGCACTCAGAGCACGCGCTCACAACTGTCAAGCTGGGCAATGCAGCCGGCGTTGGCGGCCTGCAAAATAAACTCCATGTTCCCGACGTTCCCGGGAAAAAAAATTTGTGGGGAACCTGGACCAAACGCGCCGGCAGTTTAGTCG
>Ga0315899_10009565_pt1 | contig 10411 bp, 8 predicted proteins | sample LakEriMetagenome_2_FD_203518 | JGI IMG/M metagenome (GOLD analysis project Ga0315899, IMG submission 203518) | Freshwater fungal communities from buoy surface, Lake Erie, Ohio, United States - Buoy 4 MA112 | ecosystem: Environmental > Aquatic > Freshwater > Lake | place: USA: Lake Erie, Ohio...
TTTTTTGTAGCTATAGTAATTAAATGAAAAGGGTGAAAGTTTTGTTGGAACTCCACATCAAAGCCTGTGTATGATAGTAAATCTTTGATTAGCTCAAAGTTAAATACATGGTGGTGCACTGCACGGTAAGATAAATTCTGAATTGTTCTTTCTTTAAGAATATCTCTAGAGCCTAAAGCCTTGTCTAAATCCATATCGTGTAAATCAATTACTTCATTGAAATGGGTATTATCATCTTCTTGAACATCATTATTATAATCTTCAATCAAGTGTTCTAGCTTAGTAATTGGTCGTTTTCGATCAAAAGTGACACTACTATCTGGTAAAATTAAAACTAGCCTACCCCTTTGGTTCAAAACTCTGCGCCAATGATTTAAAGCTTTGATTGGATTTGCAATATGTTCTAATGAATGGCTAGATAATAAAAAATCAAATTGATTGTCTTTTAACATACTCAAATCTGAACCTTCTGCAATATATTGGAACCCAAAAAGATTTTTATAATAATTATAACTTTCCCCTTCTTTGATTTTCCCTTCCCAAATTGTTTTATTGGAAAAATTAACTCCATCTACTTTTTCGGCAAATAAATAAACAGGCATTGCTCCTCTAATGCTAAAAATATTACTTGGCCCTCCAATTTCAATACCCTTAAGACCTTTGAAAGTTTTAGCAATTTTTATTAACTTTCTCTTTTCTGGCTGTCTTAGATATGAAGCTAGCGTGATGGCTTTGTCAATTAGATTCATGTTTTTTACTTTTTAATTATTTCTAAAAACCTCTCCAACCCTTTTCTCTTCTCAGGGGTAAGATCGTAGCTAATATTTTCAGTATAATATTTATGCAAATCATATACTTGCTCATTAGCAGGTATTAAAGATATCACTTCATTCAAATGCTTCAAACCATATCCATTGGCTAAATCAAAGGCCTCCATAAATGCTGCAGGTATGGGTTTATTTGCCACCCAGGCAGCAAAAACAAAGGGAAGTCCTGTGCATGCCTTCCAAGCCAAGCCTAGGTCAAAAATATGCTCGAAGCGGTCTAAACTTGCAAGCGCCCTATCACCAATAATTATGCCCGCCGTGGTGCCTGAAATTTCATTTATATAGCCTTCAGTGGCAGTTAAAAACTCTACCTCTTTATTCCAATGCTGCTTAAATAGAATTTTCGCAAGGGCTACCGAGGTTCTACTTTGATAATCTAAATACACCTTTTCAATTTGATCCATGGGTACTTGGCTAAATAAAGCCACTGAAGCCACTTCCCCCTCTGTACCAATCACATATTTAGAAATTACTTGCGGGTTCTTTAATAAAGGCATAATGGCCACAGGAACAAGGCCTATATCAATGGTATCATCCAATAAAGCTTGGGCTATTTGAGCAGGGTAAGACTTCATTAAATCTATCCTTTCTTTAAAAGGGCTCTGCTCCATTCCTAGTAATAATGGGCGGGTATTTAAATAACTTACCGCGCCTATGCGCCATTTTTTGTCCAATTGAATTAACTTTGCACAAAGAAAAACCTTTTTTCTAAGAAACTAACTACTTGTTTAAATTATCAGCCAATGTCGAAACTTACAGCTATCTCTCCCGTTGACGGTCGTTACCAAAAGCAAACTGCCGCTCTAAGCTCCTATTTTTCTGAATTTGGCCTAATCAAGTACCGCGTTTTAGTGGAAGTACATTATTTCTTATTTCTTGCAGATAAGAAGTTTTTTAAAGTAACGCCTGTTTTAAGAAAAGCATTGTTGAATGTAGTTGACAATTTTAGCGAAGCCGATGCGGAGAAAATTAAAACCATTGAAGCTACCACCAACCACGATGTAAAAGCGGTGGAATATTTTTTAAAAGAAGTACTAGATAAAAACAAGGCGAGTGAATTAAAAGAATGGATTCACTTTGGTTTAACTTCTCAAGACATTAATAATACCGCCATTCCACTTAGTTGGAAAGAGGCGATGGAAAATACAGTGCTGCCTTCTTATATGAATTTGCAAAACAATTTATATAAGTTAGCTAAAAAATGGAAAAAGGTTTCTTTATTAGCGCGTACACATGGCCAAGCTGCCTCTCCTACTACTTTAGGTAAAGAAGTAATGGTTTTTGTAGAAAGACTACATCATCAAGTTGAATTATTTACAGCCATTCCTTATGCTGCTAAATTTGGTGGTGCCACCGGAAATTTTAATGCACATCATATTGCTTTTCCTAAAAAGAATTGGGTAAGTCTAGGTAATGAATTTGTAGATGATGTATTGGGTTTACAAAGAATGCAGTTCACTACACAAATTGAACACTATGATCATTTCGCTGCACAGTGTGATACTTTGAAGCGTTTGAATAATATCTTAATTGATTTAAGCCGCGATATCTGGACCTATATCTCCATGGATTATTTCAAACAACAAACTAAGAAAGGTGAAGTGGGCTCTAGCGCTATGCCGCATAAGGTAAACCCGATTGATTTTGAAAACGCTGAAGGTAATTTAGGCATGGCAAACGCCATACTTGAACACTTAGCGGCTAAACTTCCTATTAGTCGTTTACAACGCGACTTAACCGATTCTACAGTACTAAGAAATATTGGTGTCCCAGTAGGACATATTACTATTGCTTTAAACTCTTTAGAAAAAGGATTGAGTAAATTAATTTTGAATGAAGAAAAAATGCAGGCCGATTTAGAAAACAATTGGGCCGTAGTAGCTGAAGCCATTCAAACTATTTTACGCAGAGAAAAATACCCTAACCCTTACGAGGCTTTAAAGGATTTAACAAGAGGTAAAAATAAGATTGATAAAAAACTGATGCATAAATTTATCGATGGCTTAAAGGTAACGGCTGCTGTTAAAAAAGAATTAAAGGCCATTACACCGCATAATTATACAGGTGTGACGGCGGAGTATTAAAATCAAAAAGACTAATCTTCCGAGAAATAGTCTATCCGTAAAGTTTATTTACTTAATCTTCTGAGTCTGAATTAATCTTCAGCGTCCGATCTGTCATTGGGCATTTCAGTGCGCGGTACTATTTTCTTTCTAGGCTCTTTTTTCGCCAATAAATTATGAATAGGTTGCATGCCTTTTTTTTCAATCGCCATAGTTAACACTTGCGCGGTTGCAGCAGCATCTCCCCAAGCGCGGTGTCTTCCTTCAATCTTAATTCCTAAATCACGGGTTAAAGAACCCAATCCATATTTAACTAGTCCTGGAAATACTCTTCGGCTTAATTTAATGGTACATAATTTAGGCGCCGACCATTGAAAGCCCGATCTACCTAATAAATAATGTACAAAGGAATAATCGAAACTTACATTATGGGCCACAAATACACGGCCATTTAATAAATTGTATATCTGCGGAGCCACTTCTTCAAACAAAGGGGCAGCTGCCACCATTTCATCGCTAATGCCCGTCATATTCACAATAAAGGGGGGTATTTTATGTCTAGGGTTAATCAAAGTCACATATTTGCCCGTCACTTCCACCCCATTATGTATCACAATAGCAATCTCAGTAATGCCCGCCGATTGAGGGGTACTGCCCGTGGTTTCAATATCTACAACTGCAAATTCCATAGAGTGGCTAAGGTCGTATTTTTTAGCAACTTATTGCTTGTCCCTTTTCCTTATTTTTGTGACTCATTATAGGAAAAGACGCAAAGCATGGAATTGAGTAAAAACTACATACCGGGTGAGGTTGAATTAAAATGGTATAAGCATTGGGTGGACAGTGGTTATTTTCATAGCAGTCCCAACGATAAAAAAGCCTACACGGTGGTCATTCCTCCTCCGAATGTTACTGGTGTGTTACACATGGGGCATTGTTTGAATAATACCATTCAAGATATATTAGTGCGTCGTGCGCGTATGCAAGGATATAATCCTTGTTGGGTGCCAGGTACCGACCACGCTTCTATTGCAACGGAAGCAAAAGTGGTGGCTATGTTAAGAGAAAGAGGAATTGCAAAATCTTCTTTAACTAGAGATGAATTTTTAGGATACGCATGGGAATGGAAAGAAAAATATGGTGGCATTATTTTGCAACAGTTAAGAAAGATGGGTTGCAGTTTAGATTGGGAGCGTACTTCTTTCACCATGGACCCTGATTATTACGAGTCAGTAATAAAAGTATTTGTTGATTTATACAAGAAAGGAAAAATTTATCGCGGCAAGAGAATGATTAATTGGGATGTGCGCGCGAAAACGGCTTTAAGCGATGAAGAAGTAATACATAAAGAAGTAGCGGGTAAAATTTATCACCTACGTTATAAATTAGATCTTCCAGGTGATGAGTATATAACTATTGCCACTGTTCGTCCTGAAACTATTTTAGGAGATTCTGCTATTTGTGTGCACCCTAAAGACAATCGTTATAAAAACCTAGTAGGTAAGTTTGCTTTTGTTCCTTTAATTAACAGACGCATTCCTATTATTGCAGATGATTATGTTGAAATAGAATTTGGAACAGGCGCTTTGAAAGTAACGCCTGCGCATGACATGAACGATTTTGTTTTAGGACAGAAATATAATTTAGAAGTGATTGATACCATGAACGATGATGGTACTTTGTCTGAGGCAGCGGGCCTATATATTGGTCAAGATAGAATTGAGGTAAGAAAAATTATTACCAAGGACTTAGAGGCCGCAGGCAACTTAGTAAAGATAGAAGACTATACACACCAAGTAGGATTTAGTGAAAGAACCGATGCCATTGTGGAACCAAGATTAAGTTTACAGTGGTGGGTGGATATGAAAAAGTTAGCAGCGCCTGCGCTGGATGCTGTGATGTCTGATGAAATAAGTTTTCATCCTGCTAAATTTAAAAACTTATACCGCCATTGGATGGAAGGTATTAAGGACTGGTGTATCAGTAGACAATTATGGTGGGGTCACCGCATACCTGCATGGTATGATGAAGAAGGTAATTTTTATGTAGCACATAATGAGGCAGAAGTAAACGCGAATCATCCAGAAACTGTTGGAAAAAAATTAACACAGGATGCCGATTGTTTAGATACTTGGTTTAGTAGTTGGTTATGGCCATTTGAAGTATTTAAAGGTTTATCTAACCCAGGTAATGCTGAAGTAAATTATTACTACCCTACTAGCACACTTGTAACTGCTCCTGAAATTATTTTTTTCTGGGTTGCCAGAATGATAATGGCTGGAGAAGAGTATATGGGTAAGATTCCTTTTAAAGATGTTTACTTCACAGGTATTGTGCGTGATAAGCAAGGAAGAAAAATGAGTAAGAGTTTAGGAAACTCTCCTGACTTATTAGGACTGATAGACCAATACGGTGCAGACGCCGTTCGTTTTGGTATTATGATTGCCTCTCCTGCAGGAAACGATTTACTATTTGATGAATCGACCTTAGAGCAAGGAAGAAATTTCAATAATAAATTATGGAACGCCACTAAGTTATTGAAGATGTGGGAAGCCCGTCAAAACAATGAAGGCACCATTCCTGAAGATGCAAAATTTGCAATGGATTGGTTTGAAGCTAAATTAAATACAACGCAGATTGAGGTAGATGAAATGCTGAAAACCTTCCGTTTAAGTGAAGCACTAAAAACTATTTACGGTTTAATATGGGATGATTTTTGTAGCTGGTATTTAGAATGGATCAAGCCAGGATTTGAGCAGCCTATGCATGCAGGTGTTTATGAAAAAACAGTGGAGTTTTACGATGCCTTATTGCAATTGCTACATCCTTTCATGCCATTTATTACAGAAGAGATTCACCATACTTTAAAAACACAGTCTGAGGACTTATGTGTGAAGCTATATACTCCTAATGCAAGTGTGAATAAGGAAGTATTAAATGCAGGTGCATTACTTCAAAATGTAATTTCTACTTTAAGAGACGCGCGTAATAAAAACCAAATAAAGCCAAAGGATGCCATTGAATTACATATTCAAACGGCTAACAATGCGCCTTATCAAACTATTCAAAATATATTAGCGAAGCAAATTAACGCTAGCAGTATAGCATACACAACTAGCACTATCGCCTCTTCTATTGTGGTGGCCTTAGAAAAAGATAAATTTTATATTGTTGCTAACCAAGCTATTGACACTGCCAGCTTAAAAGAAAACTTATTAAAGGACCTAGCCCATCAACAAGGCTTTTTGCAAAGTGTAGATAAGAAATTACTTAATGAAAAGTTTGTTCAAAATGCCAAGCCAGAAGTACTAGCCATTGAACAAAAAAAGAAGGCAGATGCTATAGCTAGAATACAAACTATTGAAGAAAGTTTAGCGCAATTAGGATAACTAATTTTCAGAATTTAATTAAACTACACCCATTAGACTCAGGGTAATATAAATAGGATAGTCAAAATAATCTAATGACCGAAATTCAAATTACACGCGCTGGCTTAAACGATAGAGATTTTATCAGATCTGTATCTGAGCGCACTTGGCCCAGCACTTATGGTCATATTATATCCCAAGCACAAATCGATTTCATGTTGGACTGGATGTACAGTAATGAATCCTTAGAAAAACAAATGAATACGGGTTGCGAGTTTTATATAGCCAGCATTAAAAAAGAAAATGGCGATTGGGATGCTGTAGGGTTTTGTTCTGTGAGCCCTGAAGATGAAGAAGATAAAAGTACAGATGCATCAGAAATTTCAAATGCGCATAAACTAAATAAATTGTATGTACTTCCTGCAGCACAAGGTACTGGAGCTGGCAAGGCATTATTAAATAAATGTATTGAGATTGCCAAGGCTGCAGGATCGAACTCTTTATTCTTGCAAGTAAACAAACTAAATAACGCTTATACTTTTTATCTAAAAAAAGGCTTTATTAAAGAACGCGAATTTAAATTCGACATCGGTAATGGATTTTACATGGATGACTATGTTATGCGATTGAAGATTTAAGTATAAATACCTTTTCAAGATATGATCTCACAAATTGTGATATCATACCCTGAAATTTACCTGATGAGGTCACAATTTGTGACCACATACACTTAGAAAATAAGCTATGAAGTAATTAAATCTTAGAAATCACCACCCTTTCTAAACTCATTTGGCGGTCGCCTGGATTGATTAAAATATCAATCTTGTTTTTGTATTTTTTATTCATTAAATCATGAATAAACCAAATGCCATTAAACTTTCCTGCATTGGTTAATTTTACCTTATCCCCGAAAGCAAATAATTCTTTTAAATCACGGCTAATGGCAATCACTCTATGTTTTTTTGGATTTAAACTATCTAATTTAAAACCACTTGCTGTTATCAAAGGTGTGCTATCGGTTTCAGAGGTATCTGCTTTATAAGTACTTAAGGAAACTAAATTCATTGATTTTAAAACAAAAGGATATTGCATGACAATAGCCCTTGCTTTATGGCCTGGTCTTAATAAATAAAAACCACCCACTAGCATTAATAGGAATATGCCCATACCTAGATACTTATTATATTTCATAATGAAGTGTTTTATAAGTGATAATGATTATACTATTAAATGAGTTTGTTTAACGACACCCATTATAAAAACGCTTTGTACCTGACTTATATTGTCGGCCTGGCTTAATTTGTTGACGTGGAAATTGTAATAACTGTTCATATCCTCGGTCACAATCTTCAGCATAAAGTCAAATTCACCCGAAATACTATAGCATTCTACCACATCGGGTAGCTCATTAATTAGCTTAATGAACTGACCTCCCGACTGCTTACTATGCTGATTTAGAGACACATAGCAAATCACCATCAAACCCTTTTTCACTTTTGTACCATCTATTAAAGTAGCATACTGCTTAATCACTCCACCCGCCTCCAGCCTTTTAATACGCTCATGCACGGGCGTGGTGCTCAAATGAATTTGATCGGCAATTTCTTTTACCGTGATCCTCGCATTCTCCTGTAAGAGGCGTAAAATGGCTAAATCCTTATCGTCTAAAGAGATAGATTGTTGAAGACTAGCCGAATCTACTGATGGAGTACTGTTTTTCATGTTATTTTAGCATAAATCATCACAAAAATATAATATAATAGCCGAATATCCTAAAAATATCAAATATTTTGTTATTTTATCCTATTTACTACCTTTGCCCTCTAAACAAAAATTATATGTCTAACCTAGAAAACATCGATTTTAGCCTACCTTATAAAGTAGCCGATATCACATTAGCAGATTGGGGTCGTAAAGAGATTCGTTTAGCCGAAGCAGAAATGCCAGGTTTAATGAGTATCCGTGCTGAATACGGACCAAGCCAACCTTTAAAAGGTGCTCGTATTGCGGGTTGCTTACACATGACGATTCAAACAGCTGTATTAATTGAAACTTTAACTGCTTTAGGCGCTGAAGTTAAATGGAGCTCTTGTAATATATTCTCTACACAGGACCAAGCCGCTGCTGCAATTGCTGCAACAGGTGTGGGTGTATTTGCTTGGAAAGGTCAATCTATTGAAGAAGGTGACTGGTGTATTGAGCAAACTTTATTCTTTGGTGGTGCAGACCGTCCTTTGAATATGATCTTAGATGATGGTGGTGATTTAACAAACATGGTATTAGATAAATATCCTCAATTCGTTTCTGGTATTAAAGGTTTGAGTGAAGAAACTACTACAGGTGTGCACCGTTTATATGAGCGTATGGCGAAAGGTACTTTACCAATGCCAGCGATTAACGTAAACGATTCTGTTACAAAATCTAAATTCGATAATAAATATGGTTGTCAAGAATCATTAGTAGATGCGATTCGTCGTGCTACCGATGTAATGATGGCTGGTAAGGTTGCAGTAGTAGGTTCTTACGGTGACGTAGGAAAAGGTTCTGCCGCTTCTTTACGTGGTGCAGGTTGCCGTGTAATGGTAACTGAAATCGATCCTATCTGTGCTTTACAAGCTGCGATGGATGGTTTTGAAGTAAGAAAAATGATTGACGCCGTTAAAGAAGCAGACATTATTGTGACTGCATCTGGTTGTCGTGATTTGATCAACGAAAAACATTTCAGAGCGATGAAGGATAAAGCTATTGTTTGTAATATTGGTCACTTTGATATTGAAATTGATATGGCTTGGTTAAATAAAAACTATGGTCATACAAAAGATACTATTAAACCACAAGTTGATTTATACAATATCGATGGTAAAGATGTAATCGTTTTAGCAGAAGGCCGTTTAGTAAACTTAGGTTGTGCTACTGGTCACCCTAGCTTTGTAATGAGTAACTCTTTCTCTAACCAAACATTAGCTCAAATAGAATTATGGACTAACCATAAGAACTACGAGAACAAAGTGTATGTGTTACCTAAACATTTAGATGAGAAAGTAGCTCGTTTACACTTAGCGAAAGTTGGTGCACAATTAGACGAATTAACTACTGAACAAGCTGCTTATTTAGGTATCCCAGTAGCAGGTCCATTCAAGGCTGATGCATACAGATACTAATCTATAGTTAAAAATATATCTAGTAACTAGTTCAATCTAGTTTCTACAATAGATTCGAAATTCCCCTAGCCGTTCCCGAGAAATCAGGAGCGGCTTTTTTATGTATTTTTTTGTACCTTTAAAGGCATCGTTTTATCCCCTTTATAAAGCGCCCTATTTCACTTATCATGAGCATTATTTAAATTAACATAAAACAATTTTGTATGAAACTGAACAAAATTTTATCTATTGCAGTAATCATTAGCGGACTTTCAACTGCTACGATTGCGCAAAACATTAGTATTATTCCTGAGCCTTACCAAATGACTACAAAGCCAGGCAATTATACTTTGCCTAAAAGTATCGCTATTAATGCCCCAAGTTCAGCAAATGTAGTTTCCGATCAAATAGCTGCTAAATTGAGAACCACTACAGGACGTGTAGTTAGTTTAACAAAAAACAAATCAAGCATTGATTTACAAATTATCAATGACGCTAATTTAGGTACCGAGGGTTATACCTTGGACATTAATGAAAAAGGGATTCAAATAAAAGCCAATGCTAATGCAGGTTTATTTTTTGGCTGGCAAACAGTCATGCAATTATTACCAGCTGCAGTTTATTCCAATACTTTACAAGCCAATACAAATTGGACCTTGCCTTATGTTTCTATCCTTGATAAACCTCGTTTCGGATGGAGAGGCATGATGTTGGATGTAAGTAGACATTTTTTTAACAAAGCAGAGGTGTTAACATTTATTGATGACATGGTGCGTTATAAATACAACCGCTTTCATTGGCATTTAACCGACGACCAAGGATGGAGAATTGAAATTAAATCTCTTCCTAAATTAACAAGTGTAGGTGCATGGAGAGCTGAGCGTAAAGGCAAGTGGATGAATACTCCCGCTCCTGGCATTAATGAACCTAAAACCTATGGTGGGTTTTATACACAAGAAGATATTAAAGAAGTAGTGGCTTATGCAAAAGCAAGATTTATTGAAGTCATTCCA
>Ga0315899_10009567_pt1 | contig 10410 bp, 6 predicted proteins | sample LakEriMetagenome_2_FD_203518 | JGI IMG/M metagenome (GOLD analysis project Ga0315899, IMG submission 203518) | Freshwater fungal communities from buoy surface, Lake Erie, Ohio, United States - Buoy 4 MA112 | ecosystem: Environmental > Aquatic > Freshwater > Lake | place: USA: Lake Erie, Ohio...
ACCCGGGTCGCGGGGGGGCGGACCTCCGTGTCCGCTCCTCTGGACATCCATCCGAAAACCCGCATCCCAATGGGCAGCCAAAGAACCGCTATCGGCCAACCCCAATGTGCGCGCCACCGCGAACACCCTCCGCAAGGGCCCAGCATACGGGTGGCGGGGGGGCGGACCTCTGTGTCCGCTCCGCTGGGCATCCCTCCGAAAACCCGAATCCCAATGGGCAGCCACAGAACCTGGATCGGCCAACCCCCATGTGCGCGCCACCGAGAACACTCGCCCGCAAGGGCCCAAAACCCGGGTCGCGGGGGGGCGGACCTCTGTGTCCGCTCCGCTGGACATCCATCCGAAAACCCGCATCCCAATGGGCAGCCAAAGAACCGCTATCGGCAACCCCCAATGTGCGCGCCACCGCGAACACCCTCCGCAAGGGCCCAGCATACGGGTGGCGGGGGGGCGGACCTCTGTGTCCGCTCCACTGGACAAACATCCGAAAACACCCGTCCCGATGGGCCGTGCAAACACCTGGATCGGAAACAGACCTCAAACTCCCATCCAAAGGCATCTCAGAAAGATGCCAAGTCCGACATCCGCCAAAGCCGTTCCAAGGTCTCTGGAAGAATGTCCCTTGAGGACATGACTTGGCCGGATGGAGTTTTTGGAAGGAACACACATCGGGATTTCCGATCCAAGGCTTTGGGCTGCCCGGCAAAAATATTCTCTTCCGATCCCAACCCAGCGGAGCGGACACAGAGGTCCGCCCCCCCGCCGGCCTGGTGCTGGCCCCTTGCGAAGGGTGTTCGCGGTGGGGTGCACATCGGAGGTTCCGATCCAGGTCTCTGGGCTGCCCAACGAAAAATTCTCTTCCGATCCCAACCCAACGGAACCGACACCGAGGTCCCCCCCTCCCCCACGTGTTTGTTCCCCCCGGTGTCTCTCCTGCTCTCCTCGCTCCGGTTTGACTCCCCCCGGCCGCGGCCGACACGTGGACATGGATTTGCTACACTCGGAACATCACCGATTTCCCAAGTTCATCCCTCCCCCGTCCCCCCCGGCGTCGCCATGGACAAACGCCAACTCAGCGAAGCCGACATCCGGACGAAGTACATCACCCCCGCGATTGTCGGGTCGCCAGACGCTCCCAAATGGAACGTCCTGACCCAGCTCCGCGAAGAGGTCTACTTCACCGCCGGCCGGGTGGTCGTCCGCGGCCGGACCGTCCAACGCGGGGCCGCCCGCAAGGCCGATTATCTGCTGTATTACAAACCCAACCTCTGCCTGGCCGTGGTCGAGGCCAAAGACAACACCCACTCCGTCGGCGCCGGCATGCAGCAGGCGCTCGAATATGCCGAACTGCTCGATCTCCCCTTCGCCTACAGCAGCAATGGCGACGCCTTTCTCGAACACGACCGCACCGGCGGCTCCGCCACCGTCACCCGCGAACTCCCCCTCGCCCAGTTCCCCACCCCCGACGAACTCTGGCACCGCTACTGCGCCGCCAAACAGCTCACCCCCCGCGAAATCGCCGTCACCTCCCAAGACGACTACGACGACGGCTCCCAGAAATCCCCCCGCTACTACCAACAGATCGCCATCAACCGCACCGTCGAGGCCATCGCCCGCGGCCAGCCCCGCCTGCTGCTGGTCATGGCCACCGGCACCGGCAAAACCTAATTTGATCAGGATGTGCGGATATTCCCTTCTTGTCTTGCGATTTCAAAATGTCTTTTCCAACATGACAGGACAAGCTGGCAGGTCACGGAGACGAGACATTTTGGGATCCACCCCATTCTAGAGCTTTGGACCGGCATTGAATCTCCTCGATGGTCATTCGAACGAGGTCCTCCAGTTCCTGCCGTCTGGCGTCCGTGGCTGTCGTCACCTCGAGTGCTCGCTGGTAGCAATCCAGGGCACGAAACAGGTCGGGGACCGCAGCGGCCCGCAGCAGATTGCCCCGTATCCGCAGTGTGCGTGGCGTCGGCGGGTGTCGTTCGTCCCAGAGATCCAGAAACTGTCCCCCAAGACCAGTCTGCCCCAGACTCTCGCATAGACTGACCGACAATTCAATCCAATCCTGCAAATCCTGTCCGAATGGTGGACCGTCACGCTCCATGGCCTTGCGCAGCGCAAAGAGGGTGGACACAATGCGTGACCTCACACTGCTGTCGACTGATTCCAACACTTTCTTCTCTCGTCTGACCAACCCGATTTGTGTGTCGATCAGAGCCGCCGCCGCTACAGGCTCCAAGGGTAGTAATAACCGCCCTCCATTGGCCACTGCCAACAGGTCTTCTTCCGCCTCTGCCGCGGCTCCGCGATTTCGGCGCAACATCCCACGTAAGAGACTCACGTCTCCCATGGGATCGAATTCCAATATGTCTGACAGTAACCCTTCGGGATTCGACAGTCCCCTCAAGCTTGGTTGCAACACAGCCCCAAACCAGCGTTGACCCAGCAAGATTGACGGTCCTAGAAGCAGACCATCCTGATCCAGATTCTTTGCCACCTCGATAAATCCAGCAAACGCCCGACTGGCCTCGAGCAAGACCAGCAGAGGTGGTTGGGGGCCAGACGGACTTCGCAGCCCATCCACTTGCTGCACCAACTGGGTCACCAATTTCTGTAGACCGGGGCGGACCATTTCGGGAATCTGTGCCAACAACGATGGAAGTTGTGCCTCGACTTCCACCTGCGGCTGTTCTATGGCCAATAGCAGCGCTTCAAAAATTGCCGTGTTCGGATCCCCAGGATGGAGCCGACGGGCGATTTCAATTTCGCGATGGGCCAGATCCCTCTCTCCCCGAAATAGATAAACAACAACCAGCAGATGCTGGGCCCCCGGAAAGAAGGGCTCGTCACTTAGCAAGTCCCGCAGATGGACAATAGCCTCACCCGACTTGTGGGCCAAGAGTGCCCGGACCAGCGACCGTTCACCCGGCTCGAGGCTGCCGGTCGAGTCTAAGGAACCAACCTCGCGTAACCACTGTTGGGCCATGGCTGACCCCAGACTCGAGTCGATCACGGCCGACCATAACAGAATGCGGGGACGTAGCGGCCCCTCGAAAACCTGTGACCGCAGCTCTTCGAGTGTCTTGCGTGCCTGCGCTGCCCGACTGAGAACCCATTCCCCCTTGGCTTTCTCGATTTTCAATCGCACACTTCGTCCTGGGTCGGTTGACAGAGACTCCGCCAGGCGTATGAACTCGAATGTCTGCTCCCAATCACCACGCCGGGCCGCCACTTCAGCCGATCTTTCCAGAGCATTTAATTCCGACGCCTTCGCGAGAGCCTCCGACCGCTCGGCCTGTGTCTGGGCCTGCTTCGCTTGGTCCTCAGCCGCTTCGGCAAGTTGGCGTCTCATCTGGGCCTCGGCCGCCGCTTGTCGCTCAGCTTTGTTCGCCCGCCGCAATTCCACATTTTGCTGGGTTATCTGCCGTCTCTGTCCTTTGATCTTCGTGTTGGCTTCGGCCAGTACCGAATTGTTTTTGAACACGAGTGCGGCCACGAGCCCAAGAGACATCGTCAGCATCACCAACCCTGCCGCCAGCGAGCCGACTTTGGTTGGGTTCTTGCGCCCCCAACGCCGCAAGCGATCGGCCGTCGGCTCGGCCAGAGCCCCAACCGGTTCGTCGGCCAAGTAGCACTCGATATCCGCCGCAAGTGCCGCCGCCGACGGGTAACGATCTTCTGCCTTCCGCGACATGGCCTTCAGACAAATCGCCTCCAGCGGTTTCGGAACTGCCAGAGGCCGTGGAGTCCCCGATGGTTTGCCGTGGCGAGTCCTAGCCGTGGTCACCTTTGCAACGTCGCTGGGACGCGGGAACTCTCCTGCCTGAACGCGCCGCAGGATTTCCTCGGCACTGTGGCCCACAAACGGAGGCTGCCCGGTAAGCAGTTGATACAGGGTGGCTCCCAGACTGTAGATGTCGGTGGCAGGGTTCAATTCGTCGACCCGTCCCGCCGCCTGTTCGGGACTCATAAAAATCGGGGTCCCGAGCGTGGATCCCAAGGTGGTCCCCGAAGCGTCCGATCCCAAGCCGGAAGTCAGTGATGGTTTGTCCCACTGATTGTAAAGCTGGGCCCACGCCAACACCTTGGCCAAGCCCCAATCAACTACCAGTGTTTCGCCATATTTGCCCAACATGATGTTGCTGGGCTTGAGATCGCGATGCACGATCCCCCGGCTGTGGGCGTACTCGAGAGCCTCGCAGACAGTAACAAAGCGCGTCAACAACCTGCGAAACTCGACTCCCGCTTCTCCGGTAGTTAGATCGTCAGTGCCCGTTAGCCGGTTGTGGAACTGCTCGATCGACTCCTTCAGGCTATCACCCTGAATGAACCGCATGGCATAGTATGGGCGCCCGTCGGAGTATCGACCCAACCCGTAGACTGGCACAATTCCGGGATGTTCAAGCCGGCCGGTAATCTCGGCCTCCAACAGAAACCGTGCGCGGATCGAGGCGTCGTGGGCGTGCCGGGCCTGAATCTCCTTCAGGGCCACTTCCCGATTCAACTCGGTATCCTGAGCGAGAAAGACTTCACCCAACCCACCTTTGGCGCAACGCCGAATCACCCGAAAGCGGTGCTCCGATCGGCCTATATCGGCTCGATGTGTCAGTCGCGATCCAAGACTCGCATCCTGTTCAACAGCGCGTGCCGCAAGCACAGCCTTGGCCACGACCTCTGTCATAAGAGGAAAGCGGGCGGTGTAGTCCTCCAGCTTGATCGTCGCACCATTAATCTGTCGCAAATGAAACTCCTCCAGCAGCAATTCCTGGAGTAATTCCTCTTGGCGATGAATTGGCAGTAGGCAAAGATAGTCCTCGATCTGTGGCATCTCGCCGTTGCAACACGCTCGGTAAAACTTGTCACACACGGCGTCAACATCGGATATCTGCTGATCCGCTCTCTCCGAATGCGCACATTTGTATTGCCCCACCAGATTCTTAAGCAGCCTCAGGTTTTCGACCGACAATGCCTTTTGCTCGTATAAAATATTTTCCAGGTCCTGCTCTTCGTGGAAGGTCCAAGGATACATGGCGGCGAGCAATTGGTCGCTTCGGATCAAGCCTGCCTGCAGCGCGAACATGCCCACGAGAAAGTTACGATCGTTATGATTTGACATGCGACGGATCACCCGGTCGATTTGGAACCCAAAGACGAATGAGCCAACATCCGGACAGACGCGTCCGGATTTCGGAGCCATCGAGTTTAACATTGTCGTGGTGACCTAACCAAGTTCAGCGCACATCGATGGAGGCCGGGGAAAGCAGCGGATTACTCGTTGATCCATCGGCGTCTCCCAGCAGCAAAACGTCTGTCGCCCAGCCCCTGCATCAGCAACCGCAGCCTCGCTGCGTCGACGGCGAACTTTTCAGAGAACAGCCATCTAAACTGGGTTACCTCACCACCTTTGTGTATTATTCGTTGAGGGACAAATCAATGCCGTGACTCTACCGGTCGCGGCAACCCGAACGACGCAAAGTATTGACCCCACCCACATCAATGATGCCAGAGGGAGACGCCAGATGCCGGGATTTGTCGACGATGAAGCTTCGCTGCATAACCTTACAGAACGCGAACTCACCGAACGCTGGGCGGTGTCGGGAGACCAGCAGGCAGCCAGTGAATTGTGGCGACGATATCTCGAAATTCTTCTTAACGACGCCAGTCGCCAGCGGTCAACTGGTAGCGATGACAGTGTAACTGGCTCGGCGTTTCGCTCGTTCCTTCGCCAAGCACAAACAAAGACGTTTGACTTTGACCGTGATGACTGGCTCTGGCGTTTCCTGGGAAAGATTGCCTATCGCAAACGACAAACACGTCTGCGAAAAACGCATCTGACACAGATGCCAGGAGTTCTGTCCGATCCCCCACCCCCCGTCGACCGCAACATTGGCCCCGAACAAGCTGCGGCCTACAATGAGGTTCGTGAAGCGCTTTTAAAGGGCCTAAGCCCACGTGAACAGCAGTGGTTCGAATGGCGGGAAACTGGCATGCCACAAGTTGAAATTGCTTTGCACATGGGAATTGGAACTCGCCAAGTACGTCGGATCACCCGCACCGTTGAACAAAAGGTCTCTCGATTATTTGGAGACCATACGGATAGAGATGGAACCAACATTTCTGAAATCAAATTCGAATGATTGACCGCACAGAGGATACTACAGATCGCAATCCATGACAGATTAATCATTTTAAGCTGGACACATATACACCTGCCCACATTCACTGCCTCTACGGTTTACCATTTGTAAAATCACCCTCCGACGATCCGCTCGATCAGGCTGCGAAACCTCGAATCGCAGCGACTTTAGAAAACCGCAAAAAACAGTGTCCGCTTTTCGGACATTCGCGCGATAAACAAATAAGTCGACTGCCAAGGTCGTTCACCTCCAAGTGACAGCGGTCACAATCTTCTTTCACGACGTGCTTGGATCATGAATCTCAGCGACAAGTACCGGACTAACATTAAGCGATGGCCCGATCTCGGACGACGATCGGATAATCCGCCGTTTTTCAGCCGTTCGAAACATCAACGCTCCTGTTGTGACCCAGACACAGACCTCCTTTCAGCTTATCCTATCGCACAATCTTTTGGAGGAAGACCTCCGAACCGAGGGGCTTGGAGAGCATCATTTCCCGGTCAGATTTCCGGGTATTTGGTCCGTATTGAGAACTTGAGAAAAACCTTCCAGCCATCAGGTGGTACTTGCCGCCCCGCTCAATAAGTCTGATGCGGCTCTTACAACCTCCGCCAGGCAGGCATACTTCTCCGATTTCGCTACTTGTCTTCGTCCTCCCGAGTCAACCGATTGAGGTCTCTTCACATGCCGATTTGCCCCTCCTCTGTCTTTTCAGTTTTGTTTCGCATTGCTTATCTTCTTCGTATCATGAACATTACATGTCTCATCTTAGCCATAGACTTTTTTAGTCCATCAAATGCTTCAAATGCAGCATCGATGCGTTTGGTTGCTCTTCAACAACCAAACAATGCCGTGAGCTGGTCACCTGTGAGAATCAGTCCAAACGGCCACTGGGTCTGTGGCAACTACACTGACGTCAACGGGGTAAATAATGCCGTCGTTTGGCACGATCAAAAGGTCGCCTTCACGATTGCTCCCTCTGGCGATGCCACCGAAGCCAGGATTAGTGACGTGAATGATTCTGGCATTGCGATTGGGAATTTTATCGCGCCAGGCCCCATGTTTGGAACATATGGCGGCGAGAAGACTTGGGGGTTCACCGCGAGCCTCACAAGCACACAAATGCTGAACGGTTTCATCTCGCCAAATTTCTCGGGCACTAGCGCCATCAACAACAGTGGACGCATCGTGGGCTGGGCGATTGAGGGCGGATGGCATGACGCCCCAAGAAGCGCAGTGTGGCAATATGGGGTGACTACATCACCATTCAATCTGCACAATGCTTTGGGTTTCCAGGATCGATACGTTAGTCTTGAAAGTTCGTGGGCATATTCGGTTACCGAATCAGGTCAGGTGCTAGGCGGTCATTATCTCCCAAATTATTTCGCCGCGTACTACGCGTCATCAAACTACTCCTTAGAGTGGTACGGTCTTATGGGTGATCCACCGGATTGGGGCGGATTTGTTGCAACCAGCTACCATGGAGATGGAGCAGCTGGATTCAAGTATGGAGTTATCAACTCCCCGTTTGTGAATGGACTCTTTACAAATTCTGATCAGGCATTTGCTAATGGGAATCTAAATGGCTCATGGATGAATCTGGATCTTCGCCCCTCGGCTGTTGATGACCACGGGAGGGTTGTAGGCTCACGATGGTCCGAAGGAGTCATTTATGCTAACCACACCTATACTTGGCTAAGCGAACTTCTTTCGGAGCAAGATCGTGCGACCGTGGTCAAAATCATAAACGCAAGCGACATGACAAACAGCGGCATCATCGCAATCCAGACCAGTACGAAGGAAGGTTATCTTCTGGCTCCTGTTGCAGCCACCTCCGTTCCCGAACCTTCTACTTTTGTAATGGCCCTCATTGGAATGGCCCTTGGCGCGTTGCCTTTCCGGCGTCGTAGTCGATTGAGTTGACTGGATGCGGCCGAAACACTGATCGAACGAGGGGAGCAGGTCACAAATACAAACCTGCGCCCCTCGTGTTATTGGAGACCACTTTACAACTGACGGAAAAGCACGGGGCCACCCTTTGTTTGAGAACGCGGCAAAACGCCATAACATGCTTTTTCATAATGGTTTATGATCCAATTCGAAAATCGACCAAGAAGTATCCGTCCGATCACAAACCCAGTCCCAGCCAGCCCCTCTGAAACCAGTCCTTTCCAAACGCCACCGTCAACGGCCCACCGCCGGCTCGCGCCTGGGCGTTGACACCAGGGTTGGTTCGTCGCCCCGGATGCGGGTTGGGCGGGCCGAGTTGCCGGAGGGTGCCTGCGGCAGGTGGGCCTCGCGACAGCGGCGCCGGGCCGGGATGTCGAGGAGCGGTGCGTGGAGGGGACGTGGGGCGGGCCTGGGGTGGGGAAGCGTAGCGTGGTCGGGCGGAGCTGGTTCAGACGATCATGGCCCGCCTCGGATTGCGGTGACGGACGGCTATCGCGAGAGCCAGCCGAGCGGGCTGGAGTTGCTTCCGGACCTCCCGCCCCAGGACGTTGTCCTGGGGGGCCTGGAAATGATCGTGTAAAACGGACCCACCTGAGCGCCGAAATCAGACCCACCCGGGTGAGGGGGTGGAAGGTGCCGAGGGGAGGTCGGCACACGGGGGTCATTCAGGAGGTTGAAGCGGCTGCTGACGGTTTGTTATCCGCTTCAGTCCTGCTTCTTGCTCCGCCTCGTTTTCATCGACTCACGGAACCGAAAACTTTCGCCATTCATCTCGAAGATATGGCACCGGTGGGTCAGCCGATCCAGCAGTGCCGCCGTCATCCGTTCGCCCTGGAACACCTGCCCCCAATCAGCGAACGCCAGGTTGCTCGTGATCAACAGGCTTGACCGCTCGTAACGCTCTGCGAACAACTGGAACAGCAGCTCCGCTCCGGTGCGACTGAATGACAGGTAGCCCAGTTCGTCACAGATCAGCAGATCCAGCTTGTCAAGCTGTGTCAGGAACCGGTCGAGCTGATGCGATTGCTGGGCGGTCTCCAGCTTCGTCACCAGCCCCGCCGCCGTGTAGAACCGCACCCGGCGGCCCTGTCGACAGGCCGCCAGTCCCAAGGCGATCGCCAAGTGCGTTTTGCCAGTACCCGGTTCCCCGATAAGACAGGTGTTGAACCGCTGATCCAGCCATTCGCCACGTGCCAGCTCCAGCATCTTCTGCTTCGACACGCTCGGCACCGCCGTGAAGTCGTAGGTGTCGAAGTCCTTGTGCAGGGGGAATGACGCGTTGCGGATCCGGGTCTGCAGGGCGTTCGCTGACCGTGACGCCACCTCCAGCTCGGTCAGACTCAACAGGTATTGCTCGTAGTCCTGGTTGCTCGTCGCCGCTTCCCGCGCCAGTTTCTCGAACTCCGCGCAGATCGTCGGCAGACGCAGCAGTTTCAGGTTCGTCTTCAGTAACAGGCTTTGATTCGACATCACGGGGTTCTCCAGAGAACAGGAGTTGGTTGTACCGGTGCAGGTCAGGTGCCGGCACCCGCACCGGTGGAATGGACGCCGGCCGTTCCGTGAATCGCGATTCGCACGGAGGCGAGTGATCACGCAGCAGTCCCAATCGAAGTCGGATTCCCGCCACCGTGATCAAGCCCAGCGACTGCGAACTCTCCTGGTTCACTCCCTCCAGTACCTGGGTCAGTCGTTCCAGGGGATGGTCTCGCAGGAGCATCAGAACCTGGATGAACTCCCGCGCAGCGGTGTGCTGACCCAGTCGCTGCTCCAGCGCGGAACGCAGTGCGGCAAATACCGGGGGCAGCTTCCAGTCCCGATACACCGCCGAGTGATCCAGGCACGCCGGCTTGCGGGACAGAGTCACCAGATAATGCAGTGGATCCAGCTCGGATTGCCCCGGATCGTAACGCCTCGGATGCGTGGCCACACGCACCCCTCGGCACACGATCTCCACGCGATCGACATAGGCCTTCAACGTCAGTGCCTGAAACGCAGCCTCATGCGGTACGCTGTACGAGACTTTGTCAAACCGCACTGTCTGCAGCTTGTCCGCCTTCGTCTGGCGCATGAGACAGGCCTCGAACCGTCGCTCGGGCAACGGAGCCGAGACGCGTTGATCCTCCTCAAACTGAGCGGCAATCGTCACACTTCGTCCCGTCACCATCCGTTGCCGGTCCTCACGGCACCGTTGCAGCAGGTACGCATTCAGCGCGTCCATGTCGGCCATACGCGGTACGGGAGTCGCCCACTCCCGCTCCAGCCATTTCACGCGATTCTCGACGTGTGGTTTCTCGTTCCCCCGCGCCGGCATACAGAACAA
>Ga0315899_10009568_pt1 | contig 10410 bp, 4 predicted proteins | sample LakEriMetagenome_2_FD_203518 | JGI IMG/M metagenome (GOLD analysis project Ga0315899, IMG submission 203518) | Freshwater fungal communities from buoy surface, Lake Erie, Ohio, United States - Buoy 4 MA112 | ecosystem: Environmental > Aquatic > Freshwater > Lake | place: USA: Lake Erie, Ohio...
CCTCAAAGATATTAAGCGCGCTAAACCCATCGATGATTGGCGCGCATTTCTGCACAATTTTCTTATGCATATCCTCGAGTTCGGTAAGAGTAAATGGATCGGTCGGCGAGCGCAAACCTTCGAGCGGCGCCGGAGGCGGAGGCGGAGGCGGTACGAAATTGTCCATGTCGTCGTCCTTCTCTTCTTCAGACGTTGTCACGTCGTATTTTCCAGGGGAAAATTTCGGCTTCCTCTTCTTCTGCTCCTTGACACTAGCAACGCCAGCAGCAGCACCAGCAGCAGGAGCACCAGCAGCGCCAGCCGCGATGTCGAGAGATTTTTTTACCTTCTCAACATCCTCCACCCGGTCAGCGTGACGCTTCATCCTCATGAATCCATTCTTCCTTGTCATGCTTGTCCCTCGCTCTTCCCCATGGTTTATAATGATCGGGATCAAACCGAGCGCGAGTAGCGAGTAGAGTACCAAGCGCGGGAGCTTCATCTGAAGCTGCGAGCAACTTATCAATGATGTCAGCCACATCTTCACCAGTTACGGCAGCGGTATATGGGGCGTTATAAACGTGGTACTTCTGCTCTTCGTTAAGGTCTTTAAAACCAGGAAGGGCATCTGCAGCAGCTGACGCTTTAAGACAGGTCAAATGTGTCGCAATAGGACGGCCGAGGGCTTCTGGACAAGTTGAACAGCCTGAACGCGTGGTGCAAGGTGACTGTGCTGCGCCTCAAAAGCTGCGGCTTGGGAGAGGGCGGAGGGCGGGCGCTGGCAGAGGCACTGCGCCTCAACAGCACGCTCAAGTCGCTCGACATTCGCTTGAATGACATGGGAGAGGGCGGAGGGCGGGCGCTGGCAGAGACACTGCGCCTCAACACCAGGATCACGTCGCTCAACCTCTGGAACAATGACCTGAGAGAGGAAGTACAGTCAGCACTTGGTCAGGGATAGGGGGTTTCTACGCCTCTGGCAACGTCTAGCAAACCAGCCGAGGAAGGGATAACGTGTAGGCGTGACGCCTCGCCTATCAAGACAAGGCATGAGATAAGGCCAGGAGAGAGAGAGAGAAGTTTATTGACAATCAAATAGATGACTAAAGGTCGGTAAGTACAACGCCTCTTCAGGGTGACACCGCCGCTGAGCACTCGTGGCCCAGCATTGGCGGCGAGTACTATACCCCCACTCTCCGTTCGGCCTTGTGGCACGCATTTCAGCAACACACAAGAGGGACCGAGAGAGAGAGAGAGAGAGAGAGAGAGAGCTTTATTAGGAACTACAGTCCATAATATATATATATAGGGCGGCGGTGAAGGCAGCGACAAGCCATGAGATAAAGACACCAAGACGCTCAAGACGCTCAAGACGCTCGAACCATCAGATAAAGCCACACGTTGAATCCGAAAGGGATCCAACATCAGATTCCAAAAAATTAAGCGGAGTCGAGTCGATAAAGCCCATTTTCCCGTGCTGGTCCCTCCACGTCACCTCTACGCGTACATCTGGCAGTATCCACACAGATCTCCTGGCTCCATTCACATTGATGTCCTCGCCCCTGACCCGCGACACGCTTCTCTTCAGAACTGCATTCCCAAGCTCGAAGTCGACGGAGAGCGCTTTATGAGCCGGCAACCCTTCAGAATCCTCGGCCAAATTGAGCACGAGAGTTCCAGTGGCCTGAAACCACCGCGCGTATGAGCCCATGACGGGAGGGCGCGCAGTGATAGGCACTTTGCGATTGAAGCCACTTGTGGTGCTGTTGCCAAGCCCGCGGATCGTGACAATGGTGTGGTAACGCGCATCAAGGGGAACCAGGCCCACCAGCGTCACACTGATCACGTTGGTCTCATTGCAAGCGCTCGAAGATTGCCAAATGGTCTTTTCCGTGAAGCCCGCAATGACGAGGGGCGAGTGAATGCCGCCTGGTGTCAACATGTCCGTTCGCGGTATCACCTCTTTACCAAGGGCATCCTGCGTCTGGAGAAGAATAGGGGACGGCGACAACTGCCCTGATGCTGGGTTCTCGAGGGCAAAGTGGAGCGTGTAGATTCCATTGGCGTCGGAATCAGCCGTGAGCTCAAACTCTATACGGCCCACATCGTTTGTCCACCTGGCCGTGCTGAGCCAGACGGCGTCCGGCTGGGCGTGCACCTCTAGACGTCCGCTCCGTGTAATACTCCCGCTCAACCCCGAAACAATGACCTTGGACCCGGTGAAAATCTGGGCAGGTATCTTGAGGGATACTGTGATGGTGTTTATCCCTGAGGTAGCGCATGATGATTGGCGAATTGACTTGATCTGCCATCCCGTTGCAAAGAGTGCAGCCATGTTGCCCTTTCCGAGAGACACGTTGAAGATAGGTAGCTCAATGCGCCCGTGAGCTGACACGTATGACGTCCCAACTCCCTCTCTTGCTTCCAGAGGATTCTGGACTTGTATAACAATCCCGTAGTGGGTGTGCGCAACGAGGTCGGCTGTGAGTGAAACGAGGATGAGCCCTGCGCGTGAGTCCCACATTGCATCTCCTGGAGCCCAGGTCTCGCTGGTGGAAAGCAAGGAAGCGTCGTGCACGATAGTCAGCGCCCGTGCGGAGCTGTTGCCGGCGGCGACGAGGGCGGAGGTGTTCGGGAACCCCGTAATCGAGAGCAGAGTAGCGTTGGGCAGCCACACGTTGGAGGAAAAGGAAAAATGCAACACGTTGGAGGCACCTACAAATGGGTTGCTCTGTCTCAAAGATGCCCAACGCACGTGCCCAACAAGGAGCGGCGCTCCATTCTCAGCAGCTGGCGCCACAGGCGTTGGCAGATGTATGAGGCCAGACGATTGGAGGGAGACGTTTTGAGGGTCTTGACCTGTGTGAGGATTGGTTACGTTGAAGCTGAAATTCGTCGCGCTACCCGCGGCGATGTCGCCTGTGACTTCGAACGCCAACTGCCCGGCACGCCTGTCCCACCTCGCAACGTGCGCCAGCAAGTTCTTGTGCCCAGGACCTAATTCGATGTACACATGGGTCTCGACAGGCGCAGCAGCTCCGCGCAGTCCAGAGATGGTAAAATTTACCCTATCGGCAGCATATATGGCATCCCGCGACGTAAAGCTCATGCGCAGCGTGTTGAGTGCGCCGGCGTTGGGGGTAGTCTGCTCTATTGACGCATTGAGCAGTTCCGCCACCACCGCCAGCGGTGCACGCAGCGCCGACGAGACGGGCACTGCCGGAGGTTTCAGCACAGGCGCCTCAAACACCGCAATTGCCCCCAAAACTTGGATCCGTACTTCCGGGGACGCCTGCGCTGAGGGTGGGTTGCGCAACTGGAAGACTAGACGATACTGCGCATGCGCCTCCAGAGCATGCGCGATGCGCATGTGCACTTGCTGATAGGAGCTGCTCCAAGTAGCAGGAGTGGTGGCGTAGTTCGTGGCGCCGTCTGCCAGGCTGTCTTCTCCTCTCTGGGAGAAATTGCCAACCCGTACGTTCGCGGGAATTGTTACACGTGAAAAGAGGGCCGAGGGAGAGACCTGTGTTTGGTTGAGATGGAGAAAAACTGGCGCGGCGCCAAGCAGATTGACCAAAGCCACTGTTGAGTTGCAGGGAATGTCAACATTAGAAATGAAGTCGAGGGTGAGCTCATTCACGGCAGATCGCTGATAAGAGGACTGGAACAATCTGGCCACAAGTCCCGCAATCACCAGAGGCGCCGCGTTGGATACGCCCTTGTCCATAGCGGCCGCCGCAATCCTTACAGGCCCCGAGCTCTCAAGGAAGACTCGAGGGCTTTCTTGCGGGTGGCGTCCGTTGAGCAGAGGGACGTGCAGCACAAGGAGTGCCTCGGGTGGAACGGATAGGGCGCACGTGATGTTGAGTGTGCCCTGCGCCTGCTGCCATACGCCTTGGCGAGTGGTGTATTGTGTCATGTTGCCCTCCAAGTCAATGAAACCGTCGGGGCTCTCACAGCCTGTCAGGCCCGAGACGTGAAGCACTGAGCCAACCGGGAGCGCGGCGCGCAGAGCTACAACAAGGCGGAGCACATTGCGGGCCAGCGCTCCAGGCGTGTCCTGCGAAATTGAGGCCACCAGAAAATCTGCTACCAAAAGCGGCGCTTGGTTTCCTTGCGCACTGTCCATCTCGGATGGGAGGATGCGCGCGCGGCCGACGCACTCTATGCTCACCACTGGGGCATCCTGGCCTCGTGCAGGGTTGAGCAACGAAAAGGAAAAGCTGACCACCTCATGAGCGCCAAGATCATGGTTCAGGGTCAGGCGCAGTTGCCCTGTGTCTTGCCTCCAGATGCCAGATTGGTTGCAGGCAGCAACTCCGAAGAGAGAGCCTCCTCGTGCTCGCGTGCAAGTACACTCCTCCTCGCTTAGTTCGTACCCAGAATCACAGAATCCCCCGGATGCAGGCGGGGCCGACTCGACCGGTGCGGTGGTGAGTGCGGGCGAGGTGGTAGTAGTAGAGGACGCGGGAGGCGAAGGAGGTGCCCATGTGGTGTCGATTCGAAGCTGGTGCGTGGATCTGGTGTCAGAACCCGTGAGCCCAGTCATGACAATCACGTCGCCGCGGGTCAATAGAGAACGTGCAGCAAGCACCACGGTGATGGTATTGTGGCGTGAAGGCGAGGGATTAAGCTGCGAGATGTTCTTCACGGTGAATCCCGTCACAAGAAGCGGCGCTTGGTTCCCGCTACCCCCCTCCAGTTGGCATGCAGGAATGTGATACTGGATGCTGCTGAGGGCCAGAGACACATTCACCGCGTCATGAGCCCGATGCGCGTTTAGGAGTTCAAACTCAACTTGGTACAAGGCCCACGGCTGCATGCTTTGCTGGACTTCTATCTCGAGAATACCGCTGGAGGCGTTCCATGCCGCAGCCTTTGCACCAAACACGTCACTGGCCTCAGATTTATTAGACAAAATGCTTTGGTCCCATTCAACAAAGCCTGATTGTTGCACATCTTGTGGAGCCTTTGAGGACACATGGTCGGCAGACCGGGCGGGAGAAGGGTCCGTGACGTGCGCTCTCAAGGCAAGCGCTGACAGGCCGACGTCGAGAGAGCCTGTCAACCCCTGGAGGGTGATGCGAGCGGGCGGCGTAGTGAGGACGTTTGTCGCAAAGCGGAGAGAAATTGTGTTGACGCTGCAGGCGTCGCATGTGCCCTGGCTGGACCTAGAGCAAGAAGACGATGACAGCGCAACAGCTGCAACAGCTCCCTTGCAGGTCCCGGCGCTTTGGGCCACGCTCGATTGACGGATACTAGTTGTGAGCAACCCTGCCACCAACAGAGGAGCTCTGTGCCCCAGGGCTCTTTTCATTTCAGCCGGGCTTGCCAGTGTGACATTGGGCCCTTCTCCGTCTTGCATAGTCGCCGACGCGATCATGACACCAGAGGTGTGCGCTCTCGTGGGATTCACCAGTTCGAAGGAGAAGCCCATTATTTCACCAGGAGCCAAGGAGGCATTTTGGAGGACGGGAATCTCGAGTAGCCCGGAAGCTTGTGTCCAAAACGCACTGCCTGCAAGCACGTGCCTAGAAGAGGTTTCGCTCACGGGCAAGACAGCTGTTGTCGTCTGAGCGCCGAGGAGGCCTTGGATGGCTATGACAATTTTCCTTCCCGGCACCAGGCTGCTTGGCCAGACAATGTTGGTGCAAAGAGTGACCGAGATGGAATTGACGGCGCCAGGCGTCGACGAGCTCTGCGTGAGATTCTTGATGCTGAAGCCTCCTATTAGCAGTGGCGCTGCGTTGCCCAGGGCGCCGCGAATCTGGCGGCGTAGGACGGCAATTGACCCGCTCAGCTCGATGCTGATCGCAGGCGAAGCCTGCATTGCAGCCTGGTTGCGCACTTCGAATGACAGAATATACGGAAAATGTGGCTCAAGGAACGAATTAAATCGGAGCACAAGGCTGTCAGTGTCGGCAGCAGTAGACCAATCTGCTGCAAATTGCACTCCGCAGCGGATTTCACTCCACTGTGGCGCGGGTGTCGAAGTTGCGATGACAGACGTGTTTGCTATAGGCGTGGTAGTTGCTGAAAGTGATGATGCCGCGGGCGAGCTGCCTGACGCTGACGTCGTGTTCGTTGAGGTGTTTACACTGCATACGACATTTGAGGCGTCGATCTCAATGGGTCCCGATGCTGTGTCAGTTCCAGACAGGCCAGACAGTGTGATGCGCGACTGCATGTCGTATATTCTTGATTCCAGGCCAATGGTGACAGTGATTGTATTGCGGGAAGCAGGGTAGGGCGAAGACTGGGAGATGGAAACGTTCTGCCACATGTTGGCGAGGAACAATGCCACTCCAAGCGGCGCGCCGTTACCTTCTGCGCTCTCCATTGCCGTTTTCGGGATGGAGCTGGCACCAGAGAGCTGAATTGAAATGAGCGGAGGCTTCTGCCCTGTAGCTGGGTTCTGCAGAGCAAACTGCAGTATGTAGGGCACGTGCGCCAGCAAAGAGCTCTGAATATTGACTTTCAGTGACCCGTCGGCGTTGGTCCACACTGCGCATGACCGCAAGCCCGGGCCCGTCGTTCGGTTGCACGTACCGCTCGAGGTATTCCATGCCCTGACACTCTGCGCAATGCTCGAGTTTTGCAGGTACATCGCGGGTACGTGAACCGCAAGGGCCAAGTCATGAGTGTCTCGAGTCAACGTTCCTGTGAGCCCAAAGATGACTAGCTGTGAGACAGCCTGGACTGCCGTACGAAAGACCAGGGACACTGAAATGGTATTGAATGCCAGCGCCGAGGGTGTGGATTGTGCGACGTGCTTGACAAGAAAGTCCAACACCAGCAGAGGCGACGAGTCTCCTGCCGCGTTGCCGACGAGACTAGGTGCAATTTGCAAGCTATCAGGACTGACACATAGAGGCGACGCCTCGCTCTCCAAATTGTCAACAAGAGTACTATCGTTACCTGCAATTTGCAGTAGCGGGCAGGCCACGCTCTGGCCAGGTATGAGGACTGACACAAAGATATTTGGTGAATCCTGGCCTTTCTCGGGATTGATGAGGGCAAACGAGATTGAGTAGTTTGCATTTGCGTATGTTCTCACCGAAAGGACTTTGAATGCAAGGGTCCCATGGTCTCTATCCCATTCCGCGGTGTATCCAAAGTCGTTGACTCTCAATTCCTTATTCATGTTTGGTCGCTTCATGTAGCAAGAGATTGGTAGCGAGTCCGTGGAATTTGTACCCGTATTGCGCAACCCCGAGAGTATGATAACACTGCCTAACAGGAAATTAACATTTGCTCGCAACGTCACAGTGAATGTGTTTGGACGAGCACTTGATGTTGTGCTCTGTCCCATAGCAGCTTGCGTGAAGAATGCAACCCGTAACGGAAAACTGTTGTCATCTCCGACGACTGACATTGCGGTGGGCGTAATGACCACCCCGCTGCCAGCTTGCAAGTCTGCATGGCTAGTGCTCCAGCTGGGAGAGTCGAGGAGCAGCGGATCAAAAAGACGCGACTGAATGCTCACTGTCACTGGCTCCTGGCCATGCGGCGGGTTGAGCAGACTGAAATTCAGAACCCACGGCCCCTTCCCATCAAATGCCAGCTCGTCGCTGTCAGTGCTGGAGCTTCCACCGCTGACCGCCGTCTTCGCCACCAACGCCAGCTCGCCGAACCGCTGCCGCCACACAGCCGTTGTCCCAAAGAAAGACATGCCAGCGGCGTTGCCTCCCAAGGGCATCGCATCTGTGTCATTCGTCAAAGCGCCCACTAGCCCAGAAATGAGCAGCATGCTTCCCGGCTCCAATTTAGCGCGTGTGCGAAGCGTCACGGTAATGGTATTCAAGGCCGCCATCCCGCATTGCTCCTGTTGTGTGTTTTATGTAAATGTGTATGCGCGTGAACACACACGTGCATACACGTGCACGTGTGTGTTGAGTGTGCGTGCGAACGAGCTTTTGCGCAAGCACAGATGACAGATGTACATGTAGAAATAGAGATAGACTTCGACCTGAGATGACACAGAGAAAATCATAGACAATGACGTATACGTGTAGATGAACAGAAAAACGAAAACATTAGGTATGCATATGGTGGTAGGATGCAGATGCTGAAATGGAGTAGACAGAGACCACAACCGCAATTTATCGCAAGCATAAACGTCTGTACAATTTCAATGTTGGCAAACCTGGCCGATATCACGCTGCAGGAAATCAGCGACCAGCAGTGTCCCGTCCATCTTTGTTCTCAAGATCAGCCCCGCCACTTCCAAGCTGGCCTCCACGCCATCTTGTCCGAGCTTCGAATTGCGCACAGTGAAGGCGAAGGCGATTATTTTTTGTGAAGGCAGGTGGCTCGTCAAGTTCACGGTGAGGGAGCCTGTGGATTGGTTCCATGAGCCCTCAGCGCTCAAGGGCGACGGCAACACAGTTCTGTTGACAGCCAGGGATATCACTGAAGTGTTCGTGAGCGTGTCTAGAAGGCCGCGTATCGTGATTGCTGATGTAGCAGGAAGGGTGCCGAAAGATTGGAGAGAAACGGTGAGGGTGTTGAGCTCGCCCGCTGATGGCGAGCTTTGACGCATCTCTACCAGCCTCCAGCCGTGTACAAAAAGGGGCCTTTGCTCCGCCTCTGCAGGTGAGACCATGAGTGTATATTCACCTGCGCGCTCGGACCACAGAATTAGTGACGAGATTTCAGGACAGGGGTCCGATTATGCAGAGCAAGGAGGTCGCAAACACCGGAAAGCAAGACATATTGTGATATTTGGAACTGGTTGATAGTGCGTCACGAGTATGCGTGTGGTGTAGATATTGCCCGCGTGCTTCTTAAGAGACCTGTGATCGCGCCCGTAAGTTGCACGCGTACTTCAGGAGCTGGCTGCAAGCTGAGAGGATTCAACAGCTCGAAGTTACAAGTCAGCACCTCTTCCGCCTGCACCTCCTCCCTGAGACTCATGGTGAGAGTTCCCCGGGTCCGAGTTGCTTTCCATATGGCATTTTGAATGTATACGGCACCGGGAATGCTTCCCGAGCACGTAACCGGTATGGAGTCGGAAGACGCTGTCCGCGATCCCACAAGCCCCGAGACCACAATGACGGTTTCGGGATCCGTTAGCAGAAGGTCGAGATTGAAAGAGAGGCGCAAAGTTATTGTGTTCCTCTCTCCCTGCCCGCCTGAGCTCTGTGAAATGTTTGCTGCAGAGGAGCCGGCTATCAACAGCGGTGCTTTCAACTTGTCCAGGCTGCCAGGCTGGACAAGTTCGGGCGTGAGAGAGGAGGCGCAGCAGCATCCCATAAACAACTTCGGAGACCTCTGTGCAACGGCGCCATTCCTAAATTGGAACTTGATCACGTAGCGCACGCCAGGTGGGACGTCTTCGAGGACGCGCAAAATTAAATGAACCTCGACTAGATTGTTAATGATCACCCGGCGCCACTGAGCCACCTCCGACCACCTGCCGTCAGATGGGGAGACGGACACAGGGAATTCACAGATTGCTGGGAGAAAGCACAACGTATCTTCAGTGATCTGGTTGAATTTAACTGGCTCAGATCCCGCGAGACCACTGAGCGTCACGAGCGTCGTGGCATACAGCCCCATTGCTGTCTCCACTGTCAGGCTCAGGTCGTTGACGGACTCGATCGACACTTCGCTCTGCAGCAGAGTGGCCTCCAGACCGTTGATAGCCATGGGCTTCTCGTGATCGATCCCTGCATCCGGAATAATTGGAGCCATCGAGACAGGACCCTCGCCCGAGATTCGGATGTTTCCGGGGGTGGTTTGCCTGCTCTTGGGATTTTGGATAACCCAAGAGATGGAGTAACTTGTGAGGGGTTCCGTGGGTGTCAGCACCTCAAATCTCAGCTCGCCAAGCGTCTGACTCCAAGCTGCGGTCGTTGTGAAGGGGCTCGAAGCGCCGGCGAGCTGTGACCATTGCGGCGTGTCGGTTGCGTTGTAACGGTATACTGATATCGGCATGTTCTCATTGTCGGTGGTCGCAGCACCGGTGACACCCGAGATCACAAGCAGAGATTGCGCAGGCAGCAATGTCTGCAGAAGAATGGTGGCCGTAAGCGTGTTGCTTACATTCTGAGACGGAGTGCTCTGCGTGAGAGAGGCTGACACTATACCTGCCACCTCAAGTGGGGCCTCAAGATCTGCCGATTTGTCAACCGTAGTCCAGATGGGGGAAATGTTTGCTGCCCAGAATCTAACGACCGGCGAGCTTTGAGGGCGAGCCTGGTTGGTCAAGTTGAACTTGAGGATGAGATTCTCTTCTGCCGCCAGACTATGGTTGCCCACGTTGACGTGGTAGATCAACGTGCCCGTCGTTTGATTCCAGTGTGCCACGACATCTTCGGGACGAATTCCCTGACTCTGAACTTGGAGACGTCCGGAAGGGGTGATGCTCCCAATGAGACCGGAGAGGGTAAGCTTGACGGAGGGGTCCAAAGTAAATCCGTATTTTGT
>Ga0315899_10009569_pt1 | contig 10408 bp, 10 predicted proteins | sample LakEriMetagenome_2_FD_203518 | JGI IMG/M metagenome (GOLD analysis project Ga0315899, IMG submission 203518) | Freshwater fungal communities from buoy surface, Lake Erie, Ohio, United States - Buoy 4 MA112 | ecosystem: Environmental > Aquatic > Freshwater > Lake | place: USA: Lake Erie, Ohio...
CTGGTCACTGCCGCAAATTGTACCAGTGGACCTTAAGCACGCAGCTCAGTGATGCCGCCCATATAAGGCCGCAAAACGTCCGGCACCGTCACAGATCCGTCCGCATTCTGATAATTCTCAAGCACTGCAACAAGCGCACGCCCAACGGCCAATCCCGAACCATTCAAAGTGTGCACCAGTTCATTCTTGCCCTGAGCATTTTTAAAACGCGCTTGCAAACGGCGTGCTTGAAAAGTCTCGCAATTAGAACAAGAACTGATCTCGCGGTAAGTCGCTTGCGCAGGTACCCACACTTCAAGGTCATATGTTTTGGTTGCACCAAAACCCATGTCACCCGAACACAGCAACATCACACGGTAAGGCAAACCCAGCTTTTGCAAAATAGCTTCAGCATGGCCGGTCATTTCTTCCAGTGCGTCATAACTTTTTTCGGGATGGACAATTTGTACCATCTCTACTTTGTCGAACTGGTGCTGACGAATGAGGCCGCGAGTATCGCGCCCTGCACTGCCTGCTTCCGAACGAAAGCAAGGTGTGTGCGCAGTGAGTTTCATGGGCAAATCGGACTCTGCCAAGATTTCATCGCGCACCACATTGGTCAAGGTCACTTCTGAAGTGGGAATTAAATAAAGCGCCTGATTGTCAGCGCCTTCATCAGATTCTTGCCCACCCTTTTTGGCAGCAAACAAATCGCCTTCAAATTTAGGCAATTGACCGGTGCCGCGCAATGTGTCTGCGTTCACGATATACGGCGTGTAGCACTCTGTGTAGCCGTGCTGCTGTGTTTGGGTGTCTAACATGAACTGCGCCAACGCGCGATGCATGCGTGCAATTTGGCCGCGCATGAATGTGAACCGTGAACCAGCTAGTTTGATACCAATGTCAAAATCAAGACCAAGTTTTTCACCGATGTCTACGTGGTCGCGCACTTCAAAGTCAAACGTCTTGGGGCCTTTACCATCCACACTCCATTTGCGCACTTCTACGTTGCCATGTTCATCGGCACCCACTGGCACACTTTCGTGTGGCAAGTTGGGCACGGCCAACAACATGTCTTGAAGTTCTGCTTGCAATGCATCTAAGCGCAGGGCAGACGCATCCAGTTCAGTTTTGATGCTGGCCACATCGGCCATGACTTGGTCGGTGCTTTCACCTTTGGCTTTCAACATGCCAATTTGTTTGGACAAGCTGTTGCGCTGACTTTGCAATTCTTCGGTGCGCGTTTGCAATGTTTTGCGCTCTGTTTCTAAAGCACGAAACTTTTCCACATTCAAAAATACTTGTGGTTTTTTACGAGTCTCTAAGCGCGCTACAGAAGCGTCCAGATCTTTACGAAGCAAAAGAATGTCTAGCATGTTGTTAAATATTTAAAAGGCCCAAAAAATCAATGGCCATCGTCTAATTTTAGTCCCTTGGGCAAGGGGAATTTAATGGTTTCAGTCACGCCGTCCAATTTGCGAATTGACGTAGCGCCCAAGGCGCGCAATCGGGTGATGACATCTTGTACCAGAACTTCAGGCGCAGAAGCACCCGCAGTAAGACCCACTCGGTGTTTGCCTTCAAACCATTCGTTTTGAAGTTCGTCGGCACTGTCAATCATGTAGCTGTCAGCGCCCAAGCGGCTTCCCAACTCACGCAAACGGTTGCTGTTGGAACTGGTGGGACTGCCCACCACCACCAACACATCAACTTGGGGGCTCATGAGTTTGACGGCATCTTGCCGGTTTTGGGTGGCATAGCAAATATCTTGCTGCTTGGGTTCACGCACACTGGGAAAGCGCTTCTTCACTGCCAATAAAATTTCTGCTGCATCGTCCACGCTCAAAGTGGTTTGCGTGACAACAGCCAACAGTTCTGTCTGTTTAGGTTGAACCTTGAGCACATCGTCCGAGTCTTCTACCAAGTGAATGCCATTGGGCAATTGGCCCATGGTGCCTTCTACTTCAGGGTGGCCTTTGTGACCAATCATGATGAACTCGTAGCCCTCTTTGTGCAGCTTGGCCACTTCGACATGCACCTTGGTGACCAAGGGGCAGGTGGCATCAAAAATAGTGAAGCCGCGAGCCTCCGCTTCCGCCTGCACTGCTTTACTCACACCATGCGCGCTGAATACCAAGGTGGCACCTGGGGGCACATCGCTCAACTCTTCAATAAAGATAGCGCCTTTGGTTTTGAGGTCGTTCACAACGTAAGTGTTGTGCACAATTTCATGGCGCACATAAATAGGCCGGCCAAACTTGGCAATGGCCGCTTCCACAATGTCGATGGCACGGTCGACGCCGGCACAAAAGCCACGCGGCTCAGCCAATAAAATTTCTTGCACGCCCATATTTGCTTTCATTTTTTAACTTGGTTTTACAAAATGCCAATCACATGCACTTCAAACGTGACAGAGTGTCCCGCCAAGGGATGGTTGAAGTCAAACAACACAGCACCATCATCGGCCACTTGCATCACAGCACCTGCATATGTGCCATGGCCGTCTGGTGTGGGAAATTGCACCACATCGCCAAGCACATAGTGTTCTTGCGCTGCACCCAACTGGGCCAGTAACTTGCGAGCGACCCATTGCTGCATGTCCGGGTTGCGGTCGCCAAAGGCTACACCCGGTGCTAATTCGAAAGTGGTGCGAACGCCCTCTTCCAAACCCATGAGACACGATTCCATACCGGGCGACAACTCGCCAGAGCCTAGCGACAAGGTGGCAGGCTTGTCTTCAAACGTATTGATGAGCGTACCCTGAGGGCCTGCCAACCGGTAATGCAAGGTTAAAAAAGAGTCAGCTTGGACGGTGCTCATAAAACTTAATTCTCAGAAATGCGCCTTGAAGGCGCTAGAAGCGCAATTCAATGCAGGCTAATGAAAATCCAAACCGCCCCTTGAAGAGGGCATTGGGTTCAGACTTCAAGAGTCGAATGCGCCATTGTAAAAAGCTTCTGCGGCTTTCGTCCCCAAAAGCCTGAATCTGGGGCATTTATCTCTTCAGAAAGCCCATGAACATCCAAGAATTACCCCCAGACACCCGTCCCCGCGAAAAAATACTCACCCGCGGGCCCAGCGCTTTAAGCGATACCGAGCTTTTAGCCCTCTTGCTCCGAACTGGGGTGGCTGGTCGCAATGTGTTGCAATTGGCACAAGACATGTTGGTGGCCAGTGGCAGCTTGGCAAATTTGCTGCTTACTCCCCCGGCCCAACAACCCGCCATCAAGGGCCTAGGGCCCGCCAAACAATCCGAGCTTTTGGCTGTCATGGAGTTGGCCAAGCGCGCCATGGCCCAGCAACTCACCTCGAGGGAGGTGATGCAAAGCGCCGCCAGCGTTCAACTTTATCTGCAACTTCATTTGGCACACAAAACTCACGAGGAGTTTGCCATGCTGTTTCTAGACGCTCAGCATAAACTGGTGTGCATGGAAACTTTGTTTCGGGGCACGCTCAGTCAAACCAGTGTGTACCCCCGTGAAGTGGTACTTCGAGCGCTGCATCACCACAGCGCCGCAGTGGTTTTGGCACACAACCATCCCAGTGGCTCTGTGCATCCCAGCTCTGCTGATATGCATCTCACCCAAAGTTTGAAGACTGCTTTGGCCATGGTGGATGTTCGGGTCTTAGACCATGTGATTGTGGGCCCAGGCCAGGCCTTCTCCATGGCCGAGCAAGGTGTTTTATAGGGTCGCGGTTAAAACACGCACAGCTTGTGGCAACATTGGCTGGTGAAATTTCAATCGCTTCAAGATCTCAAACAGGTTCAAAAGCAAATTGCGGCGGCGCAGGCCAAAGCAGCTGCTGAGAAAGCCGAGCGCGCGGCAGCCATTCGCAAAGCCGAGGCCGATAAAAACCTCTTTGCACGAGCCATTGGCAAGGTGGCGCCATTGCCTGTCCACAACAAAGCCAACCTTCCCAGCAAGCCGCGTGATCCTGTGGCTACGCAGCTTCAAAAAGACGAAGCCAAAGTCATTCAAGATTCATTGAGTGATGAGTTCGACGTGAGCACTTTGCTAGACACCGACGATGCGCTTAGCTTTCGCCGGCCCAGTGTGGGCACAGAAGTCACGCGCAAGTTGCGCAAAGGCGACTGGTCTATTCAACGTGAAATTGATTTACATGGCTTGCGCAGCGATGAAGCGCGCTTGGCTTTAACCACTTTCATTCGCGAGGCTCACAAACAAGGCATTCGATGCGTCCGGGTGGTGCACGGCAAAGGCTTGGGCTCTCCAGGCAAAACGCCGGTGCTCAAATCGAAAGTGCACAGTTGGTTGGTCCAAAAAAATCAGGTGATGGCTTTTGTGCAAGCCAAACCGGCTGAAGGCGGCGCTGGTGCCTTGGTGGTGTTGCTCACACCTTCTTGATTTATTCAGAAGCCTGACGCAGCGTTTGCGACACAGGCTGCCTGAGCACTTCTGCCAAGCCCCACCACCCAGCCACCCAGGCCAATATGGCGCCTGTGAGTGCCCCAGCAGCTGGCACCCAAAGTGATGCAGTCCATTCAAATTCAAAGACGAACCGAGCCAAACCCCAGCCTACCAACTCGGCCACCAAGCTGGCCAAAAAGCCTGCCAACAGTCCAACCCCCATCAACTCTGCTGTTTGAACTTGACTTAACAAACGACCCGTCGCACCCAAGGCCCGCATGATGGCGAATTCTCTTTTTCGCTCCTCGCGTGTGGACGTGACAGCGGCAGTCAGCACCAACAAGCCAGCCATCAAGGTGAAAGCAAATAAAAACTCAACCGCGCGAATGACTTGGTCCAACACTTTTTGAACTTGCGTGAGCGTGGCTCGCAAGTCGACACTGGTGACATTGGGAAACTGCTGAAGCAAGTTGCGCTCGAAGCTTGGCTCGTCAGGTGTTTTAAAAGCTGCCATGTAACTCAAGGGGACATTGGGCAAATTGTCAACCGGGTAGATCACAAAGAAGTTGGCACGCATCGAGCCCCAGTCTACTTTGCGCAGAGAGGTGATGCGCCCTTCAGAGATCACGCCGCCCACATCAAATCGCAAACGATCGCCCATCTTCAAGCCAAGTGTTTTGGCAATGCCAATTTCTACACTGACGGCATCGCTCTCGCCTTCTCGCCATTGACCTTGAACCACTGGATTGTGCTCGGGCTTGGCAGAGCGCGCAGACAAGTTAAATTCCCGATCGACCAAACGTTTGGCGCGGTCATCGGTGTAATCTAAAGGGCTGACAGCGTTGCCATTGACGGCGACCAAGCGACCTCGGATCATGGGGTACCAGTCGTAGTTTTTCACTCCCTCTTGCCTCAGCGTGGCTTGAAATGCTTCCGTTTGATCGGGCTGGACGTTGATGACAAAACGATCGGGCGCATTCACCGGTGTGGCATTTCGCCAGCTGCTGATGAGATCGGTGCGAAGTAAAACCAACAAGACCAAGGCTAACAAACCAACCGACAATGCGCTCACTTGAACCACCGCATAAACGGGACGCGCCATGACTTGGCGTGTGGCCAGCAAAAGCCATCGGGGGGTGGCGTCGGATGGCACCCACTTGCGCAAGAGTTTCAAAGCCAACCAGGTGGCGCCAGCAAACAACAGGGTGGCGATTGCAAAACCACCGACTGTCATCAGGCCCAACTTCAGATCCCGACTGGCCCACAGCAAAGCGCCTGCAAAACCAAACAAGCCCATCAGCAAAACACCGACAGATGCTGGCTGCAAACCACCGACGTCGCGGCGTATGACTCGCATCGCCGGAACTTTGGCCAACTGCAACACAGGTGGCAATCCAAATGCCAATAACAAGGTCAGGCCCATGCCCAACCCCAACAGCGCAGGCGCGATGGAACTGGGCGGAAGTTGAGCATCGACCAAACCCGCCAACAACCATACAAAAGCGTGATGAATACCGAAGCCCAGCAGCACGCCCATCAAACTGGCCACCATACCGGCGGTAATGAACTCAAAGGCGTAGGCCACAGACAGTGTTTGTTGACTCTGCCCCAAGACGCGCAATAAGGCGCACGCATCAAGGTGCTTGCTTGCAAAGGTTCTGGCTGCCAAAGCCACCGCCACCGCACACAAAAGGGCAGCAAGCAGCGCAACCAAATTCAAAAACTTTTCCGCACGGTCTAGAGTTTGGCGCATTTCAGGGCGGCCACTTTCCATCGACTCAATTTGAATACCGCGCACTTCTGGCTTGTCCACTTCCGCTCGAGCCCATTTTAAAAACTGCTGCACATTCACCTGCGACGCATCACCTGATACCGCCATACGGTAAGAAATACGGCTTGCTGGTTGAATCAAGCCCGTGGCAGGCACATCGGATTGGTGAATCATGACCCTCGGTGCAAAATTCATAAAGGCGGCACCGCGGTCTGGCTCGCGGTCAATGAGTGCGGCAATTTGAAAAGACTTGTCACCCAACCAAATCGCATCACCCATCTGAAGGTTCAACACTTCCAGCAAAGCAGGGTCAACCCAAGCTTGCCCGGGTTGAGGCACATCGCGGGTCAAGCGTGAAGTTGCTTCATTGTTGGACGCAGTCTGACTTTGAGGGTTCAACAAGCTCATTTGCCCCCGCAAAGGATAGCCTTCGGACACTGCTTTCAAAGCCACCAATTTGGTTTCGCCGCCTTTGGTATCGTCTGCGCGAGCCATGCTGGGAAAGTTCAAGGTGGCATTGGTTTTGAGTCCGAGTGCCAAGGCCTTCTTTTGAAAATAGTCGGCTGTTGGTTTGTCGCTAACGACCACCGCATCACCGCCCAAGAGTTGTCTCGCGTCTCGCCATAAGCCAGCTTGAAGTCGATCAGAGAAGAACCCAACGGCAGTGAGTGCAGAAACTGCCAACACCACCGAAACAATGAGCAAGTTCAACTCGCCAGAACGCAAGTCTCGCCAAAGATTGCGCCACCCCAATTGCAAGGAGCGCAACCACGAGTGCTGACTCACGACAACTGACGGAAGGCTCATGAGCGCTTTAGAAACTTCAGACGGCATCTTGAAGCATGGGCTTGCTCAAGGAGCCTTCAGCCAGTTCGGCTTGCCACTTCAATCTGTGCGGTGCGCTGAAACACAAGAACCGCTTGTTGGTCGCACGTCCAATGGCGCAAAGTTGTACGCGCTCGGCCACTTCCAAACCCATTTGGGTAATGCCACTTCGAGACACAGCAATGGGGACACCCATCTGGGCTGACTTGATGACCATCTCGCTGGTCAACCTACCCGTGGTGTAAAAAACTTTGTCGTGGCCGCTGACATCGTTCATGACCATCCAGCCAGCAATGGTGTCAACGGCATTGTGCCGGCCTACATCTTCGACAAACATCAGCATGTCTGAACCCTTGAACAAAGCACAGCCATGGACCGAGCCCGAAGATTTGTAAGTGGTTTCTTGAATGCGAATGGCGTTCACCAAGGCGTACAAAGTAGCCTGAGAAATATGCGCATCAACTGGCAATTGAATGGCATCAATGTCGCTGACCAAATCTCCGAACACACTGCCTTGTCCACAGCCTGTCGTGACGACACGCGCTGCCGTTTTAGGTCCCGCTTGGCTGTGGCCCTCGCGCGTATTGATGGCCGCCACACCAGGCTGCCCCATTTCACCTTCACCTAAAGTCCAATCCACGGTGATGGATTCAATTTCATTCACGGATTGAATCAAGCGTTGGTTGAGCAGAAATCCCAGCACCAACCATTCTGGACTGGCGCCCAAAGTCATGAGGGTGACCAACTCTTTTTTGTCTAGGTAGACGGTGAGCGCACGCTCCGCCGGAATATGCACTTGGGATGTTTCACCAAACTCGTTGACCACACTGATTTGACGCGTCAATTCTGCGCGGGCTTGGGTCAGTCTGGGCTTGAGGGCAGGCGTTTGCAACATGGGTCAATCAAAGATTCAGGTCTGAGCCTAACGCAAAAAGTCCCACGCCTTTGCAGCGAGGGACTTTCAACCTGATGAATTCAGGGAAAAATCAGGATTTTTTAGCGGGCGCAGGAGCGGCGGGAGCGGTAGCTGGAGCAGGCGCTCCAGGCTTAGTGCCTGATGCGGGTGCTGCGGCTACAGCAGCAGGAGCGGCCGGAGCAGCTGCCACATAAGGACCTGGATCTGCACATGCTGGTGTTGCGACAGGCGGGTTAGTGGGTTTGCCGCTGGCCTTGGCTGTCTTGTAATAGTGGGCAGCCACTTTTTCACGCGACTTGCACAATTGAAAGTCTGCCACTTTGTTGCTGTGGGCTGTTTTAGCAGCAGCTTCTGCAGCCTTGGCTTTTGCTTCGTCGCTAGGCGCTGGCAACTTGGCCATTGCAGAAAGACTGAACAAGGAGGCCAGCGCCAAAGCGGCCAAGCTGATCAATGATTTTTTCATGATTTGAGTCCTCTTACTTCAGGCAGATGCCGATGTGGATGCCGCGCCGCCGTGGGCAGCAGCTTCTGGAGATCTTTGTGCAGGAATTTTGCCTGCCTTGATGTCGTTGTACCAAAGTTCGTGATGCTCTTTGGCCCAAGTTTCATCGACATACCCTTCCCGCATGGCGCTGAATGCGCCTTGCATGCCAATGGTACCCATGTAGATGTGGCCCAAGAACATGGCCATCATGAGCACAGTGGATACACCATGAATCATGTTGGCAATTTGCATGGTGCTGCGCTCATAGATGAGACCAGGAATGAGCATATCGAGTACCAAGCCTGAGGCCACCACAATGACTCCCAAGCCCAGGACACCAAACCAGAACACTACCTTTTCACCGGCATTGAAGCGGTGTGATGGCACTTCGTGGCCTGAGAACATGCCACCACCCTTTAAAAGCCAAGTGATGTCTTCCTTGCTAGGCCAGTTGTCCTTCAGGAAAGTGACAAACACAATGATGAGCGACACAGCAAACAAAGGCCCAGCGAAATTGTGAACGTTTTTCAGAAAATAAGTGAAATAACCAAACAAGGTGGTGCCAATGAGGGGCAGGATGAAATACTTTCCAAAAGCAATGACTACACCTGAGACGGCCAACAAAACAAACGCAATCGCGTTGGTCCAATGGGCAGCGCGCTCTAGCGGCGTAAAGCGCTCAATCTTGCGACCTGTTTCTGCACCATGCAGCTTCATGGTGCCTTTACCGTAATAGAACAAGGCAATAGCCAAAGCAACAATCAGCAGCAATGAGCCACCGTAGGGAATGATCCAGTTGTTGCGCACTTGGCGCCATGCCTCTCCCGCTGTGGTGAGCTTGGAGCCGGGGTATTGCACAAACGGTTGAATAAGGTTGCCCGCTTCAGGCGCTTTTGATGCAGGCAAGCTGCTGTAACCGTTGGCACCTGCGCCAACTTGTCGCCACATGGGTGCGTTGTTACCAGGTTGAACCTTGTCGCGCTCACCATTGTTTTGGTCTGCGTATTTGGCATCGGTGCTGGCATCGGGAGCGATTGAAAAAATATTGGCGCTTTGAACGCCAAGAGCACCCGTCTTGGGGCTGTCAGCGGCGGCTGGGGCTGCAGGAGCAGTTTGTGCAGACACACTCAAGACCCCACTCAACATCAAGCCTGCGGCCAAGAGACCCGACTGAATGCATTTAGTTACCGAGGATCTGTTCATGGTTGATCTCCCACCTTCAGTTGGATCGCGAGTGATCGTTTTGCCCATATTGAGCGCGCGTTTTGAGTTGCTGAGCCCAGCTGTTCTTGTCGCCTGCTTTCCAGTCAGCCTCCGTGAACACCTTGACACCCGTACCGGTATAAGGCGCGGCGTCAACCTTGGGCTGGCCCATCAATTCTTGGGCTTTGTCGCCGCAAGCGGTGAGGCCTGCTGCCAATGCCAAAGCAATGGCAAGACCTGTCAAGCGTTTGAAGTTGCTCATGATTTAGCGCCTTTCGCATCGGTTTTGCTGCCGTAGGCAGTGCCCCAACCCCAAACCTCTGCACCTTTGCCGCGTTGCACCACGCGGTTGCGGAAAATATCGGCCACCACATCACCATCACCAGCGAGCAGCGCTTTGGTAGAACACATTTCAGCGCACGCAGGCAACTTGCCTTCGGCCAAACGGTTGCGGCCATATTTTTCAAACTCGGCTTGGCTGCCATTGGCTTCAGGGCCACCAGCACAGAAAGTGCACTTGTCCATCTTGCCGCGCACACCAAAGGTGCCAGCGCTTGGAAACTGAGGTGCGCCAAACGGGCATGCATAAGAGCAGTAGCCACAGCCGATGCACACATCTTTGTCGTGCAAAACCACGCCCTCTTCGGTGCGATAGAAACAGTTCACGGGGCAGACCGCCATACAAGGCGCATCGGAGCAGTGCATGCAAGCCACAGAGATGGATCTCTCACCGGGCACACCGTCGTTCAAAGTGACCACGCGGCGGCGATTGACGCCCCAAGGCACTTCGTGTTCGTTTTTACAAGCCGTGACGCAACCATTGCATTCAATGCAGCGCTCTGCATCACAGATAAATTTCA
>Ga0315899_10009571_pt1 | contig 10406 bp, 7 predicted proteins | sample LakEriMetagenome_2_FD_203518 | JGI IMG/M metagenome (GOLD analysis project Ga0315899, IMG submission 203518) | Freshwater fungal communities from buoy surface, Lake Erie, Ohio, United States - Buoy 4 MA112 | ecosystem: Environmental > Aquatic > Freshwater > Lake | place: USA: Lake Erie, Ohio...
TACATCTCTGTGAATTCAGACAACATGCCCGAAATCGCAAACTGATTGCAACTTTACATTCAATTCAACAGTGAATAACATGAAAATAAAATTATCTTCAATAGCACATGCCAGAAGTGGCGATAAAGGCGATGCCGCAAATTGTGGTGTCATTGCATTCAAAGAAGAATGGTACCCGATCATTCGAGATGTACTGACCACCGAACGCGTGAAAGAATATTTTACGGGACTGACTTTGGGGAAAGTTGAGAGATATGAAATCCCAAATTTATGGGCAGTGAATTTTGTATTGAATAATACTTTGGGTGGCGGAGGAACTGTCTCACTCAAACTTGATGCTCAAGGAAAAACAATTGCCTCCGCAATATTGATGATGGAAATCGATGTCCCGCAAGAATATGAACATCTGATTTAATCAAAAAGACTTTTCACCTCACCGACGCTGATGACAAGTGTGCTTCTCTTCACATCTTGTTGAGGATCAGATGCTTTGTCAATGATGAAATGCATGCGTTTCATCTGTGCTGAAGCATCAGGAAAAGATGCCAATATTCCATCCATTCTTTGCTTCAGTATATCTGCGTTCAATGCTTGACGCTCAGTGGGATTTAGGAGTTTTTGCTGTGGTGGTATTACCGGTTCATTTCCCTTTTTCTTCTTTTTGTCCTGCTTTGGTGGAGCAATCGTTTCATAACGAGGTGGAGCCATATCGGGATATAATGTGACATTCACATGTAAATTACGATTGCCTTTCAACATTGCAATTGCTTCGGCCATGACTTTTTCACCGCTGATATTTGTCTTGATTATCCCGGGATCAAAACCTTCAACTGAATATAACTCCATTCCCTTCACCAATTTGTCAACCGTGAAATCCATCGGGACTTCTTCATATTTTGTAGCCGGTTGAATGCTGATAGACTTTGTGGACTTCAAAATATCAAAGCCATAAAAAAACATGCTATACTCCGCACCTGGCTTTACAGCTGAGGAATATTCACCTGTTTTGGGATTTGATTTTGCATCAGCAACTTTATTGCCTTGCATATCAGAGATTTCATAATTCACGCCGACAGGTTTTCCCGTCAAACGATCTGTGATGATACCTTTGAGCAGTACGGTTGTTTCTTGAGCATTGACCATTGAAAAGGTGAGTAAGGTCAGAAAGGCGATCAGGATACTGTTCATCATTTGCCTCGATTATTTCTTGAGAAAGGATTGTATGCCATTTTTACAATCATCGGTCATGCGTGTGAATGCATTCATCGATGCGGCATAATTGAGTCCGACTTCGAGTGACATTCCATGGAGATTCGCGAGCATGTCTTTGGTCAATGCCATCGAAGAGGCGCTATTATTTTGTAGAGTTTTTGCGAGTTGATCAACGGCATTCTGCAATTCGCCATCCGGAACGCATTTGGTGATTAATCCCAATGTTTCGGCTTCCTGAGCGGAGATATTTTCAGCGGAAAGAAGAAGTCGCCTCGCTTTTGTATCACCGATTTTTCTCAAGAGATAGACCATTACGATTGCAGGTATGAAACCTATTTTCACTTCGGAATATCCAAACATTGCCGATTCACCAGCAATCACGAAATCACATACTGTTGCAAGTCCACAACCACCTGCTATGGCCGGTCCATGTACTTTTGCAATGACGGGTTTTGGACATGTATATACAGCATGAAATGCATTCTTGAGATGCAAAGAATCTTGATAATTCTCTTGAATGGAAAATCCTGATAGATGTTCGAGATATTCCAGATCGGCTCCCGCGCAAAATGCTTTACCATTACCCTCAAGAATGATCACGGAAATGTCTTCTCTGGCACCCAAAGACACAAAAGCATCATGGATTTCTGTCAAGAGTGCAGGACTCAATGCATTGCGCTTTTCAGGTCGATTCAAACGAACAGTAGCAATACGCTCATGTTCAATAATCTCAAGAAAATTCATGGGATGTCAATACAAACGGTGAGTAAATTGTAGTTTTGCCAAGTAATATTGCACTGCAAATATACCAACAATCAATGCAAACGCGAGACAGTTTGCAGACTTCTTGAGGAAATCATGAAAGCAATCAAAACCCCGAAAATACCCTCATCAATCAAATACCCGGACTTTGGCTCAAAAGAGATTTGCAATCTTTTTTTGATCGACAAGAATATCACATTTCTGAATAATGGTTCATTTGGCGCAACACCGGCTATTGTACTGGAATATCAGGATGCCATTCGTCAACGCATGGAATCACAACCCGTGAATTTCGTGGTGCAACAATTGCCTGTTTTACTCAGAGAATCTCTTCAAAAGATTGCTCCATTTCTCGGTGCGAATGCAGATGATCTGGCATTTGTGGACAATGCCACAACAGGTGCGAATACGGTTATTCAATCGCTGATGCATACATGGAAGAAAGGCGATGAAATCCTCACCACAAATCATGTATATGGCGCCGTACGAACAACGCTACAACATGCCACATCGATCATTGGAACAAAACTCATTGAAGCGCATATTTCATTTCCTCTTCAGGATGAACAAGAATGTGTGGATGCAATTATTCGACATCTCAATAAGAAAACAAAGCTTTTGGTTATCGATCATATCACATCACCAACGGGAATCATCTTTCCAATAAAAGCAATGATCCTTGAGTGTAAAAAAAGAGGAATTCCCGTATTTGTGGATGGTGCTCATGCACCTGGCATGATACCTCTTCATTTGAATGAACTTGATGCTGATTGGTATACGGGAAATTGTCATAAATGGCTCTATGCACCAAAAGGATGCGCCATATTGTGGACACATCCCAAGCATCAACACATGATGCATCCTACAGTGATTTCTCATGGGTATTTGCAGGGCTATAAGCAGGAATTTGATTGGACAGGAACAAAGGATCACAGTGCTTATATCTGTGCTCCATTCGGACTGGCCTTGCATAATACCATGGGCTCGGAATTTCTCATGCAGGCTTTTCATGCGAAAGCAATTGCGATGCGCAATATGATAGCTGAGTCATGGAAAACTCCAATTCCATCACCCGATTCTATGATTGGTTCTCTTGCTTCTATCGAAGCACCAAAACATCTGCAATATGATGGCGAAGATGCATTGCTGTATGCTCAAGCTTTGCATGATATTCTGTGGAATGAGCACAAAATTGAAATTCCGGTGATCCCATTTCAAGGGAAGATCTGGATTCGCATTTCAGTGCAAGTGTTCAATAGATTCAAAGACTATCTACATCTTGCTGAGACCGTTCCGACAATCAAGAAATCAGAAGTGAAGAAGATGTTGAAAACATTGAAATCCTGACAGTACTTCTTCTTCGTAAATTGCACGCAAAAATATCCGAGAAATACATGAAACGCCTCTTTTCCTTCTTAATGATTCTAATCGGTTCATTATCAATTTCCTCTGCTCAGGAATCTGTTTGGATGAGATATCCCGCAATTTCCCCTGATGGATCCATGATTGCATTTGCTTTTCAGGGAGATTTGTGGGTTGTATCCACAAAAGGCGGAAAGGCAGATCGCATAACGAATAATGATGCCTATGATGTATCACCGGTTTGGTCACCTGATGGAAAGAATATTGCTTTCGCTTCAGACAGACATGGCAATATGGATATCTTTATCATGTCGAGCAAGGGTGGCACTCCGCGCAGACTCACTTTCCATTCATCGAATGAAGTGCCTTCTGCATTTTCTCATGATGGATCTTCCATGTATGTTTCGACGCATATTCAAGATTCTCCAAAGAATAGTCAATTTCCATCCGGTGGTATGGGCGAGCTTTATTCAATATCCGTAAAGGATGGAAAAAGGTCGCAAGTATTCACAACACCTGCGGAAGAAATTGCAGTGGATCCTAAGGGGAATTTCCTTGTCTATCAAGATAAAAGAGGTGGAGAAAATTATTGGAGAAAACATCACACATCATCTATCGCTCGCGATATTTGGATGGTGAATCTGAAGGACAAAACACATAAAGCACTGATAGAGCATCCCGCAGAAGATCGCGAACCAATTATCACTGCAGATGGAAAAACATGTTATTTTCTGTCAGAGCGATCAGGGTCATTTAATGTATGGTCTTTCCCATTGGATAATCCTTCTAATGTGAAACAATTGACCACATTCACAAAGCATCCCATTCGCTTTTTGAGTGGAGATAATCAGGGTAATTTGTGTTTTAATTATCATGGTGGAATCTATACTTTTGATACCAAGGTTCAAGGCGCACAACCAGTTCGTGTTTCGATTGACATCATCAATGATTCACGAAGAAATGACATTGCATATAAAATGATGAATCAAGGTGCGACAGAGATGGCATTGTCACCAAGTGGGAAGGAAGTCGCATTTGTGATTCGAGGTGAGATTTTTGTCACGGCGGTTGATCATGATGTCACTAAGCGGATCACGAATACTCCGGGACAAGAGCGATCCGTGAGTTTTTCTCCGGATGGTAAATCTTTGCTCTATGCCGGTGAGAGAAATGGCTCATGGAATGTTTATCAGACAAGTTTGACACGCAAGAGTGAACCATTCTTTTATCGTTCAACGGTATTGGAAGAGAAAGCGATTGTGGAAACAGCAAAGGATGAATTTCAACCGCATTATTCTCCCGATGGCAAAGAAGTCGCATTTCTTGAAAGTCGCGTAGTGTTAAAAGTGAAGAATCTTGCCGCGAATGCTGTGCGACTGATTCTGGACAGCACATATAATTATTCCTATAGTGATGGTGATCAGTGGTATGAATGGTCACCCGATGGCAAATGGTTTCTTGTTTCGATTATTGACAAAGATCGTTGGGTAGATGAAGTAGGCATCATTGACGCGCAGGGGAAAGGTCCGATACAAAATGTGACACAAAGCGGATATAGTGACAATCAACCCAAATGGTCCAAGAATGGAAAGCTATTTATTTATTCCAGTGATAAAGCCGGATTTAGAAGTCATGGCTCTTGGGGTGCGGAAAGTGATGTATATGGTACATTTCTCACGCAAGATGCATTCGAGCGATTCAAACTCAGTAAAGATGAATTTGAGTTATTAAAGATGAGAGAGAAGGATGAGGAATTGTCTTTTGATGAACAAAGAAAGAAAGACTCACTTGAAAAAGAGAGAAAAAAAGGTAATGTAAGTGTTGAAGTATCTGAACCAATTGCGATTGATTTTGACAGATTAGAAGAGCGCACGATGCGATTCACGATTCACTCTTCAAATCTTGCAGATTATGTATTGTCACCTGATGGCGAAAGACTCTATTATCTTTCTCGCTTTGAAAAAGGTTATGATATATGGGTACAAAAATTTCGAGACAAAGAAACTAAGCTACTTGCCAAATTGGGAGCGGGTTCGGGAGCACTAGAACAAAGTCCTGATGGTAGATTTCTGTATGTGATTTCCGATGGAAAGATCACTCGCATTGATACGAGCAATGGAAGTCAGAAAGCAATTGGCTTCAAAGCGGAGATGGAACTCAATGCTCCTGCTGAAAGAGCATATATGTTTGATCATTCATGGAGACAAGCCCGCGAGAAATTCTATGTGACTGATCTGCATGGTGTGGATTGGAATTTCTATCGACAGGCTTATGAGCCATTCCTTTCTTCCATCGATAATAATTATGATTTTGCGGAATTGCTCAGTGAATTATTGGGCGAATTGAATGCATCACATACGGGAAGTGGGTATCGCGCGCAGTATTCAGATGAGATTCGCGATCAAACAGCTGTATTTGGTGCATTTTGGGATGAGCAGTATCAAGGAAATGGAATCAAAATACTTGAGATCATAGCAAAATCACCACTTGATCATCCCAAAAAAATATATAAAGCAGGAATGATCATTGAGAAGATTGATGGCATTCCCGTGAGCTTATCTAATCTTGATAATATGATGAATCGGAAAGCGGATAAAACAGTATTGATTTCAGTATTCGATCCCGAAAAAAATAAACGCTTCGATGAAAGCATTAAAGCAATGTCATTCGGCGCACAAGAAGAATTATTATACCGAAGATGGGTGCTGAATTGTCGAAATATGGTCGATTCACTTTCCAAAGGCAAAGTAGGTTATGTGCATGTCAGAGGAATGAATAGTGAAAGTTTCCGCGAAGCATATTCCGAAGTACTCGGCAGACATGCAGACAAAGTTGGAATCATCATTGATACGCGTTTCAATGGTGGTGGTTGGCTGCATGATGATCTTGCAACATTGCTCTCCGGAAAACAATATGTGAAACTCGTTCCCCGCGGACAATTGATTGGCTCTGAACCACAAAATAAATGGCAAAGAAAATCAGTTGTATTGATGAATGAAAGCAATTATTCCGATGCACATTTTTTTCCTTGGACATATAAGCAATTGAATATTGGTCCGCTCATCGGCATGCCCGTTCCAGGTACTGCAACAGCAGTATGGTGGGAAACACAAATCGATCCGACAATCTATTTCGGTATTCCACAAGTTGGTACAATCGGCAATGATGGAAAATATCTTGAGAATAATCAACTCGAACCGGATATCAAGGTCATGAATATGCCCGAAGATTATGCGAATGGAATCGATAAGCAGATTCGGGTTGCGGTGGAACAGCTATTGAAGTGATGCTCTCCTCGGCTTCGCTCGGAGAGCACTGTTTGGATTGGAAAGAAAATGTTATATCTGACACCTCCGGTGTCATTGGTGAAGGTGGGACTTACACTGCTAAGTTTATTTGACACCTCTGGTGTCTTAACACCTTCACCTATCTCGTTCAAATGGAGCTGCACTGTATATTGACCCCAGCGGGGTCAGATAACCCTAGCCGTGAAAATCCAAGATTCATCGATTGACCCCAGCTGTGTCAGATAACCCTAGCCGTGAAAATCCAAGATTCATCGTTTGACCCCAGCGGGGTCAGATATTCGGGCATTGTCGAGGAGAGAAGATATGACACCGTTTGGGTCACCATACAATGCAGCTCCTTCGGAGTGACATCAGAATATAAATCAAACCGTCTGCTCACCGCACGAAGTCACTGCTGCTCACCGATCGAAACCGATGAATAATACATCTCCGGTCTTCTATCTACAAAAATATCATTCACTGAATTGAACGCTTTATTGCGTGTTTCTTGTGGATTGATTTCGGCATGAAGGATTTCCTCATTGCCGAATGATGCCATAGCGATGCGTTCACCGAGATAATCATAGATTGCGGATTCGCCTCGGAAGAGCAATGTTTCGCCGTCAAGTGATTCTTCTCCCACGCGATTTGCGACTACAACATATACTCTATTTTCAATTGCTCGTGCTGGAAATACTTTACCGGAAAGTGTGGTGACGAGATTTGAAGGACATACTATCACATCAGCTCCTTGTAGTGCAAGAGTTCTTGCGGCTTCGGGGAATCGCCAATCATAACAAATCATGATGCCAATCTTACAATCATTTTTGACATCATGCACACAGAAGAATCCTGTATTTCCCTGCTCAAAAATGAGATGCTCTTTATAAAATAAATGGGTTTTTCTATAGACTCGCGATTGGCTTTCATCAGGCATGAATATACCTGCTGAATTATATAGTGTATCTCGTTCCTTTTCAGGGAAACCAATCACGATGATTGTATTGGTTTCTGTTGCTCTTTCTTGAATGTGTAGCAATTCGGATGACTCATTCCATATCAAAGCATGAGGTATGAGTTGCGACTTCTCCGTAAAAAAATATCCACTCGTGGCAAGTTCCGGAAATACCAAAAGATCTGTTTTAACGCTATCGATTGTTCTATGTATGAAAGCTAGGTTAGATGCAGTATCTGCATATTTCGGAAAAGATTGTACTATTGTAATGCGCATGAAAGATAGCTCCTAATGACACATGCAATATAGCAAAGTGGGATGCATCGCATGATAAATATCATAGTTTGATTGACATATAACGCTGAATTTAGCAGGGCAATACAAAGACAATATCATGAAACCTCATTCTATCACTCAAGGAGTACAATGCGCACATTGCGGAGATCAATGTGAGAGGGATCATGTCATTTCAAAAGATTTGCACTTTTGTTGCGAGGGATGTAAAACCGTCTATGATTTACTCGATAAGCATGATCTCTGTGCATATTATTCGATGGAAGTACCGGAAATTCAATCCTTGAAACATCTTGCTCATAAAAGCATGGCAAGATTTTCTTTTTTGGAAGATGCGAGCATCGAACAATCTCTTCTTGAATATGATGTGAATTGCAAAGCGCAAGTGACATTCACTTTACCTTCCGTACATTGTGCATCATGCGTATGGCTTCTTGAAAAACTCCCATTTATCAATTCCGGAATCATTCGCTCACGATTGGAACTTGCCGGGAAGCGCATCACTGTATATTTCGACAAAGAAAAAACCACATTAAGAGCGATAGTAGAGTTGTTGACAATACTTGGTTATGAACCCGATTTGTCACTTGCATCAGTGAGCAAAAAACAACAAGACATATCAAATAGACCATTCTATATTCGACTTGCCATTGCCGGTTTTGCATTCGGCAATACGATGCTCTTCAGTCTTCCCGGCTATTTCGATGAAGGTGTGAATCTGATGGGCTCGCATTTTTCATTACTCTTTGCCGGACTAAATCTTCTTTTTTCATTGCCCGTGATTTTCTTCAGCGCGCAACCATTTTTCAAAAATGCAATTGTAGGTCTAAGAAGCAAAACAATGAATCTGGATATTCCCATCGTAATGGGTATCACAGCACTCTATGGAAGAAGTCTCTATGAAATTCTTTCCGGAAGCGGTCCCGGTTTCATGGATTCATTCACAGGACTCATCTTCTTTTTATTGATCGGCAGACTCTTTCAAAAGAAATCTTTTGATGCATTAGAATTTGATAGGGACCATTCTTCATTTATCCCCTTGCAATGTACTGTCATAGAAGATGAACATGAAGTTAGTAAACCTGTTTCTACTATCAGAATTGGTGATACACTGATTGTACACAATCAAGAAATTGTCCCAGCGGATTCAATTATTCAATCAGGGGTCGGTCACATAGATTATAGCTTCATCACCGGTGAATCAACTCCAATAGAAATGATAAAAGGTGGGATTATCTATGCTGGCGCGCGTGTTCTTGGTCCAACACTTACAGTCGAAGTACAAAGAGAAGTATCACGCAGTGCACTGCTTCGCATGTGGAATGGCGAAGAAAGTCCAAAAACACAATCAAGACTCCTGCATGTTTCAGCAGTCTTCGCGAAATATTTCACCATATTCACAATCGCACTAGCAATCATCGGCGGAGCATTGTATTTGCCAAACATCGAAATGGCAATTAATGTGTTCACGGCAGTACTCATCATTGCATGTCCATGTGCTTTGACATTGGCGGGACCATTCACGATTGGCAATATCATGCGACTCTCCGCTAAGAAAGGAGTATACTTCAAAAATCCTGAAATGGTCATGGAATTTGGATCAGGCAGTTCTATTGTATTCGATAAAACCGGAACATTAACTTCAAGTCTTGAAGGTCAAGTTGAATATGAAGGAAATGTATTGCTTAGAGATGATATTGAAATGATTATTTCCGGTTGCCTTACTTCAACTCATCCAAAAAGTAGAATGATAGCTGCTTGGCTTTCGAAGAGAAATGACATAGGTAATCTTGATGGAATTCGTTGTGATATGTTCAAAGAAATACCGGGCAGTGGTTGGATCTCTCATTTTCGTGGACATGAAATACAAATCGGCTCATCAGAATTCATCAAGCAAACAAAAGAGAGTGGCGTGTTCTTGTGTATCGATGGAATTCAATATGGTAGATTTTTGATTCACGAAGGACCGCGCAAAGGCATCCTTCCAATGCTCAAAAGATTAAAGGATGATCTCGAAGTAACAACCTATTTATTGTCGGGTGATGATGATAAACATGCATATCATTATGCATCAGGATTTGAGGGTAAACATTCATTGCGCTTTCATCAAAGTCCTGAACAAAAAGCACAATTCATTGATGCATTACATGCACAATATGATGATGATGTGATCGTGATGGTAGGCGATGGAATGAATGATGCAGGCGCTTTGAGAAAGAGTAATGTAGGAATTGCTGTCACGGAACTGATCTCATCCTTCACTCCCGGTTGTGATATTGTGATGAGTTCAAAAGCTCTACCGTATTTTGACATGTTCAAACAGTATGCGCAATCAGGGTCTACAATCATCATTGGTGCATTCATCATATCGGTGATGTACAATGCAATTGGATTGACCTTGGCATTGATGGGAATACTCACGCCACTGTTCACTGCAATACTCATGCCGGTAAGTTCGCTTACCGTGATTGGTTTTTCTTTGGGAATGACTTCATGGAAAGCAAGACATATTCCAAATGCGGAGTCTGAATAAT
>Ga0315899_10009575_pt1 | contig 10403 bp, 10 predicted proteins | sample LakEriMetagenome_2_FD_203518 | JGI IMG/M metagenome (GOLD analysis project Ga0315899, IMG submission 203518) | Freshwater fungal communities from buoy surface, Lake Erie, Ohio, United States - Buoy 4 MA112 | ecosystem: Environmental > Aquatic > Freshwater > Lake | place: USA: Lake Erie, Ohio...
TGATGCAGCTGTAACTCAAGGAAAAAATCTTATCGCTTTTGGTGGCAATACCGCTTATGCCATTACAGAAATTAATGGAAGAAACATCAGTGGCAGAACTCCGTATAGAGATATTCAGCGACCTGAATCAATGTTGTTGGGCTCTCAGTACTTTGCATTAGGAATCAGAAAAGATCTAGTCTCGAATAATCTTTGGCCCTTCGTAGGCTTGGGACAGGATGCGGTCATCAAAGGTATTTATGGATATGAAGCAGATACAGCGTTGGGAACAATTGGTCCGGGCGTTCAAGTCTCTGCCCGATCTGCAATCAGCCCCACCGAAAAAGGTTATGTTGCAATGTCCACTTATTACACCCATCCAAGTGGGGCTTCTGTCCTGAACATGGGCACCAACGGCTGGGTTTGTGCCATAAACAACCGCTGCCCGTGGGGTCATACATTTGATCGGGATACTCAAAAGCAGATTCAAATGGTGACCGCCGAGGTGCTTAAAGCGGTCAAAACTTCAAATTGGCCAGTGGCGCAGATTGATTTTCCTGCGCGACCTTAAGCAGATGCGTATAAGGTCACACACATGAGTGAAGACGAAGGCATGGAAGAGCTCGTCACCGAGGAAATGTTGTGGGATCGAATCCCCGAAGTTGAAGGCGAAGAACGTGCCAGTACTTACTACGAATTAAGTGCACGAATTTATGCTCGTGGTCAATACGACGAAGCGCTTGCTCTTGCAGAAACTGCACGTGATATCTACTCACAACTTGGTGAAACAGTTTCTTCAGAAGGTTTAGCCCAAGCGTATTCGGCTATTGGCTATAACTTAAACCAACTCAAGCGCATGGATGAAGCAGCTAATGCCATGAGTAAAGCCGTTGAGATTTTACGCGAAAACAAATCTCCTATTGCGTTAGAGCTTGCATGCACTCTTGGCGAATGGTGGTACTCATCTAAAAACTACGACAAAGTTGTCGAGACAATGAATGAGTGTGCACAAGAGCACCTTGTTGATGGAAATGAAATTGGCGCAGCAAATGATTTGCATTTGATCGGTTGCGCAGAGCGTGAGTTAAAGAACTATGAAAAAGCCATTGAAGCATTTAAAGAGGCGCGTTCATTGTTTAAGCGCAACAAAGAGGTAATTCATGTAGCTAGATGTGATCAGAAAATGGCATCGTGTCTGATCGAATTGGGCGAAGGTGAACTTGCATTAGAAACTGCTCGTAAAGCCGTTGATGTTTTTGAAACAGGCCATGATCACCGTCGCGAGACCTTTGCTTCATTTGAATTCGGTAAGGCCCAAATCTTGCTTGAAAAATATGATGAAGGCTTAGCAACTTTAGAAAATGTCTTAGCAATCGTTAGCGAAGACGAACCCAAGGATTTTGAATTCATTGTTGATATTGAATCTAGAATCGCCAAAATCCTGCGCATGCAGGGACGGGCAGACGAGGCCGATGAAATTGAGCGTCGCTTGAAATCAGTTCAAGAAGCGCTAGAAGATGAACCTGAGCGTGATCTCCTCAATTAAAAATCGAGACCAGATCAGTATCACCATGGTCTGCATGGGCAATATTTGTCGCTCACCGATGGCGGCCGCGGTTTTGGCAAACAAAAAACAGGCAGTTCTGTCGCCAGTTATCACCGTTGATAGTGCAGGTACTGGCCCATGGCATATTGGACAAGGCCCGCACCCATCCTCAAAAAAGATTTGGGAAAAAGCTGGCTACAAGCATGAACACACAGCCAAACAGTTCAGTAGTAATGATTTCTTCGTTCATGACTTAATTCTTGTTATGGATTCCAGTAATTATCACAGCGTTATTTCCTTGGCCGAAACCGAAGAACATCGCTCAAAAGTTTTTTACTTGAGAAGTTTTGATCCAGCGCTTAAAGAAATTGATCCACGCTCTGCTGATTATTTCAAGCTAGAAGTTCCAGATCCATATAACCAAAGTGATGAAGCCTATCAAGCAACTTTGGCCATGGTAGAGCGCGCAGTTGACGGATTACTTGCCGAGCTAAACTCTTAACGAGGCAAGTGCTGTAAGGCCCAGTGATACATTGCTATAGCTCCAGCAGCTGAAGCGTTCATTGATCTAGTTGAGCCATATTGATTGATTTCATATAAAACTTCGCAAACTGCAATTCCTTCATCTGACATGCCAGCACCCTCTTGTCCAAACAAAAGAACACAATTTTCAGGCAAATTTGCTGACTCTAATTGCTTTGAGCCAGGGACGTTATCAATACCAATGATGGGCAAGCCTTGTTCCATGCAGTATTTTGCGAAATCTTCAATTGTCGGATGATGCATCACGGTCAGGTATCGATCTGTCACCATTGCACCGCGCTTGTTCCAATCGCGTTTTCCGACGATGTGAACCGCTGAAACATTAAATGCATTTGCAGTTCTGACGATTGACCCAATATTTAGGTCATGCTGCCAATTTTCAATCGCAATCTGCAATTTATGGCGCTTGGTGTTTAAATCTGCAACGATTGCTTCAACAGTCCAATAACGATATTGATCTAGGACATTTCTGCGATCACCATTCAGTAATAATTCAGGATCATATTGATTCCCTTCTGGCCATGGCTTCTCGTGAGGTCCAACACCAACAACAGGAAAAAATTCACCTGGGCCAATACTGGCGGGGGTTGTTGGAGAAGACATGTATGCACTCTAAACTGAATACATGTCAGCTATCAACACAGTCGTTTATGGCGCTAGAAAGTAACCATGCGCTCCCTGTATCGTTTAGTTGCGATTGCTCTTGTCTCAATTCTTTCGGTACTCCCTGCTCATGCGGTTTTAGGACCAGAATCATTTCCAGCAGCATTTGATGAACTACTAAAAAACCAAAATCTGGCAAACCCAGCAATGATTGTTATAGACGGCAATACAGGTGCGATTCTCTATGAAAAGAATGCTTACTCACAACGAAAGCCAGCATCTGTTATGAAGATTTTGACTGGTGCAGTAGTGCTTGAGCACTTAGCTCCGATGTCTACATTTAGCACTACTGTCAATATAAATCCTGAGTTAAAGACTGTAATCGTTAGAGGGTCTTATGATCCCTGGATCAGTTTGGATCACAACACCGCCCGAAAGATGAGTCGGGCATCGCTGCCGTTCATTGGTTTCCGCACCATGAGTTTTGTTAAAGAATTCAACGGGGGATCGTTGAAGAATTACAAAGTCATTTACAGTGGATTGTATTCAAAAGATGTTTCCAACCTAAAGGCCTTTTGGGCCAAGCGAAATTTTAAGCCAGTCATGAAATCAGTTTCCGATGAAACAGCACTTATGGCACTTGGTGAGCAGGTTGTGGCAGAGAATTCACCGACAGTGGCAGCCTTGCTGGAATGGATCATGCTCTGGAGTGACAATCAAATATCTGAGCGATTAGCTCGTTTATCAGCCAAAGCAGCTGGGTATGGCATGGATGAAAAAGGTGTCGATGCAGTCTTCAGAGATATTCTGGCCAAACTCGAAATTGATGATTCAAAGTTAATTGTGGCCGATGCCAGCGGGCTATCTAGAAAAAACAAAATTACTGCAAAGTTAATGGGTGAACTGCTTTATAAACTTCGCCAAGATGAGAAGTACTCCTTGATTTATACAGGCCTACCAATTGGTGGAGTTTCTGGAACTCTTAAAACCAGATTCCTTACTACCGCTCCGACAGCAGTTGGTTTGGTAAGAGCGAAAACTGGAACCCTAAACGGAACTGCAACGCTTGCTGGTTATGTTCAAGCTACAGATCGTGAGTATGTCTTTGTGACATTGGCTGATGAGATTCCAAAGGGCAATACTGCGCTAAAGAAAGCTCGAGCAGCAATTGATCGGGTACTTGGTCGAATTGCTGCCCCCAATATTCCAGCAGAAATTTCTCCAGCTTCTTAATTGTTTGAGAAGATCTTTACCTGTCCTTTGTAACAAGCAACCCAAGTGTTTCCAGTTGGAACATCGTAAGTAATACCAATTGGCTCATCACATACCTTGATGTTTTGGGTAACTTTCATATCACTAGTTCTAACGCGAGACATAGTGTCACTCTTGTAGTTCACGACGTATAGAGCAGAACCATCTGCTGAAATCGCAAGACTCCGTGCAGCCTCACCAGTCCTAACAGATTTACCTGGCTTGTTACTTACTAGATCCCACGAGGCAACCCGGCCCGAAAGATTCATCGTGACATACATCGTCGAGTTATCAGGTGACAAAACAATTGCTCGTGGATTGCTTCCAATAGGAATAAATGTGGTTGAAAAATCCTGCAGGTTGATCACATGGATTCGATTGCCACCCATTTCAGCAACATAGGCTTTTGAAGAATCATTATTTATTGCTATTCCTCTGGGATATCGACCAATTTTCACCGTCTTTACTACTTTATTTTGCTCAATTGAGATAACTGAGACTGTATAAGAGCACCAATTAGCAACTAGAACATATTTGTTGTCGGGTGTAATTTCAACAACTTTTGGCACCGATCCAACGGAGTAAATAGAATCTATCTGGTAGTTGCTCCGATTAATTCTGTACACGAAACTTTTGTCGTATCCATCTGCGGGCGAGCACGTGTCGGTACCCTCTTTGTTAAAACCCTTGCCATACATCGCATAGTTACTTACATACAGGTACTTTCCGTCAGGTGAAAAAGTGCCTTCTACCGGGGCTCCCTTATACTTTCCAGAGTTCTTTGAGAATCCAAAATCTTTAAGTGACACTGAATCAGGGATTGTTTGCAGGAGCTCAAAAGATTTGGCGTCATAAACTGTAACTGAGTGTCGGTACATCATATTGTGCGCACTCACAACACCATCACCTGAACTTCGGACAGATTTTGGCGCAATTGATCCATTTATTGTGTGAATTAACTTCATTGATGGTGTTACAACTTCAGCCTGAGCTGGTGCTCCAACTACAGACAAAGAAAGTAAGGTAATGAAGATAAAGAATTTAGAGCGCATTTGCTAACTGTACTAGTTAGTCGTCATCGCCTTCTTTATCTTCATCGTCGTCATCGCCACCGGTAGGTAACATTGAGATTGAAGGATTTGCCAATTTATTGCTTGCAATTGTGCCAACATCTGCTGCTGCAATAGTTGTTGGATTGGTATCGGGGTTAAAGCAGAGTTTGGCGTTACACCCTGGGTCTGAGCCGTAACTGCACCAACGCCCAGAATCAACGCAGTAACAAGCACGGCACTTACAGGTAGAGACTTGAAACCCCTCGTTGAGAGCAAGGTAACTATTACCTCTGTGAGAGGTCTGGGAGGCGTACACCTAAAGGCTGGGTAATCTTGGCGCGTGAGCAGCGTTATGCGGGGATACCTCGATCTGATGAAGTTAAGAGTGGTGGAACTCTTACTTGTATCAACATTACCTGCGATGGTTTTAGCTGCTAAAGGATTACCAGAGTTTGGATTAGCTTTTGCAACAATTTTCGCCGGAACTCTCGCCGCTGGAAGTGCCAATGCTTTTAACATGGTGATTGAAAGTGATCTCGACAAGTTAATGGCGCGTACTGCAAAGCGTCCGGTTGTTACAGGACAAATTTCAAAGAAGAATGCAACAGTATTTGCATCCTTAATTGGAGTTCTTTCTTTAGTTATTTTCTGGATTTTCACAACCCCGCTCGCAACACTGCTTACTTTGATTGCAATTGTTTTTTATGTTGTTGTTTACACAATGACTTTAAAACAACGCACGGCACAGAACATTGTTTGGGGTGGAGCGGCAGGTTGCATGCCAGTACTAATTGGCTGGGCTGCGGTCACTAATTCATTGTCACTAACCGCATGGGCTTTTTTCTTTGTAATCTTCTTTTGGACTCCACCACATTTCTGGGCATTAGCAATCAAGTACAAAGATGATTACGCAGCTGCAGGAACTCCGATGCTTCCAGTTGTTGCGACAAAGGGCCGAGTCCTTAAAGAGATGTGGTTTCACACCATCTTGATGATTGCATCATCTGTCTGGTTGATCATTGCTGCTGAATTACCTGTGTGGTCTTTGGTTATTACGGTCGCCCTTGGTTTGGTTTTTGCAATTCAATTGATCGCGCTCAAAGAGGGTTCATCGGAGTACGCAAAAGTTGCTGGCACAATTTTTCAGTGGTCAATAACTTACTTAAGCTTGCTATCTGTGTTGCTAGTCGTTGCACAACTACTTAGCTAAGGCTTGTTGTCCAGCGCGAACTGAATGTGTTTGTGGATGTAATTCCCAGTCAGGTCCCAGAGTTTCTGGACGAGACTGATAACCCCAAGGTCATTTGCACATAGGATAAATGTGGCAGAGTACGGCCATGACTAATACTGCTATTTCAGTCTCAGATCTATCAAAGAAGTACGACAATCGCTTAGCTGTCTCGCACATCAACTTTGAAGTACCGCTTGGTACCGTGTGTGGCTTTGTTGGGCCAAATGGTTCAGGCAAAACAACCACAATGCGGATGCTTCTTGGCCTGATTACCCCAACAACTGGGCAAGGCCACATTCTTGGGGAGCCAATTGAACATCCGGAAAAGTACTTAAGCCGAGTTGGTGCGATGATTGAAGGCCCAGCTTTTTATCCAGCTTTGTCAGGTCATGAAAACTTAATGGTCCTTGCACGACTTGGTGGCTTTCCTGTCGAACGAGTTCAAATTCTTTTGGAAAAAGTTGGACTAGGCGAACGTGGAAAATCGAAGTACAAGACTTATTCATTAGGTATGAAGCAACGTTTAGGAATCGCCGCAGCTTTATTGCCAGAACCTAAATTACTGATGCTGGATGAACCCACAAATGGTTTAGATCCCGAAGGTATTCAAGAAGTTCGCGCCTTGCTGCGGGATCTTGCAAATGATGGAACTACAGTGTTTGTCTCTTCACATTTACTGTCTGAACTTGAAATTATCAGTGATCACATCGTGATGCTGCGTAAAGGCGAGATAGTTTTTGCTGGTCCAATCGGTGAATTGATGGCGCAGCAGCAACCAACGATCATTGCAAAGTCCCTTAAGAAATCTGACCTAAAGCGCATTGTTAAAATTGCTAAAGAAGCAGGGCATCATGCTGTTATTCGGGACGATTCAGTTCATATCTTGGCTGATATGAAATGGGCTCCTGTGCTCAATGAAGCCGCCTTTGATGCGGGTATAACTTTGGCGCAACTTGCTCCCCAGCTTCCAAATCTTGAAGAAACTTTCTTTGAAATGACAGGGGACAAGTAATGTTTAATGTCGTCAGATCCGAACTTCGTAAGTTGCGTCGCCCCACACTATTTTTTGGCACCATGGGCGCAGTTGTTTTCTTCAGTGGACTCTTCTCTGCGTTGCTGTACTTACTTATTGACTCACCGCAAGGTAATGCCGATCGCGGACGAGTAATTACTCGCGAGGTATTAGCCCTCTCAAGTGGCGGCGTTCAGGGTTTTGCAAATGTAGGTGGCTTCTTAGGAATCATCGCACTGTGTGTTTTTGCAGCCCAAACCGCGCAGGAATACACCTACGGAACCCTTCGCAATTTGTTGGTCCGTCAACCAAGCCGAATGAAAATCTTGTTCGGAAAGTTAATATCGATGATCATTTTTGCTTTAGCGATGATCACAGTTTCCGCAATTGTAAGCATCGGAATTTCGGCGATTTTGGCACCAACGGTTGATGTCTCAACCAAGATGTGGTTCACAAGCGCTGGTATTGAGTTCATTTACACAACTTTCGTTAATGTAATCATTTCTGTGATTGGCTTTGGAATCATCGGCATGGTTCTAGGACTACTTCTGCGCTCACCAATAAGTGCCATCTCCTTTGGTGTGCTGTGGTTATTGATTGTTGAGATCTTGCTGATAGCGGTGAAGAATTCATTGCAATCGTGGCTGCCTGGTTACCAGTTAAGCACTATCGCTTCAGGTGGAAGTGCCGATGTCACCTATTCGCACGCCCTTGCTGTCGGGGGCGCATATGTCGCAGTTGGTGCGGTAGTGGCATCAATACTCTTTGTTCGTCGTGATGTAGCTAATTAAGGACACTCTCACCTAAAAACATGGTTTTCCAAGGTTGGGCATTTATTCTTGAACCCTTCCCTTCCGAAAGGTAATAGTGAAAAAGAGTTTTAGGGCCATTTCGCTTGCGGTAATTGTGGCTCTGGCGATTCCGTCAGTTCCGGCATTTGCAGCCCCTAAACCAACGGTTGCTGAGATTGAAGCCGCAAAAAAAGTAGAAGCGGCAAGAAAAAAAGCTGCAGATGCTCAGGCAAAGAAATTAGCCGCTGCTAACCAGAGTTTAAGGACACTAACTGCTAAGGCTAATGCTGCGACAGCGCTGTACAGAAAAGCACAAGCAGAGTTAGCTGTTGCAACAACTGCAGCAAATATCGCGGCAAAGCATGCAGCTGAGACTGCTGCTGCTGTATCAGAAGCCCACAAGACCATCGGAAAACTTGCAGCAAATGCCTACATCATGGGTGGCAGCCTCACAGATGTTCAATCACTACTAAGTGCTAATGGCCCACAAGATTTAATTGATCAGCTTTCAACTCTTGGAACTCTTGGTTCGCAGAACTCTGTTGCGCTTGATCGATTCAAGGTTGCAGAAGAAGAAGCACGCAAAGCCAAAAAAATTGCTGATGATGCAAAAGTTGTTCAGCAATTAGCGACAGAAAAAGTTGCTGCAACAAAAAAGGTTGCAGATGATGCTAAGGCTGAACAAGCTAAAGAAGTAGCAAAACTTCAAAAAGTTCAAGATGAATTAATGCGCCAATTAATGAGTGCTAGAAAAGTTAGAACAACTCTTGAACAACAACGACAGCTAGCATTACTTGAAGAAAGCCAAGCTAGTACTGCAACGCAAACACCTGGTCAGAAGAGTGTTTGGCCTGATCGCGGATTCAAGGGTAGATCCACAATTAGAACTACCCAAGAACAAAGAGACAAGGCAGTTGCATTTGCTAAAGCTCAGGTGCTTGCACGTAAGCCATATATTTGGGGATCAGAGGGACCTAGTTCATTTGATTGTTCCGGACTTGTTTATGCTGCATACAGAGCTGCTGGCTTGGGTTGGCCCAACTGGGATCGACTCAATTCTGCCCTTTATTCAGGGTATACAAAGCATGTTTCCCTTAAGGAACTAGTTCCAGGCGACTTACTTTTCTACTCCTACAAAGGAGATATCTCGACCATTCACCACATCACGATTTATGCCGGAAATGGAATGATGTGGGAGGCTAACTCAAAGGACAAAGGCTTACTTTATTCAAACATTTACAGCGTCAAGGGTCTGATGCCATTTGGTGGCCGCGTCTAGTTCAGCACTACTCTTAAGCCATGACTACAGCGGTCCCAGCGGTTCGGAATGCTGTACGCACATGGCTTGAAAACTTCGAAGCTGGCGACACAATTGTTGTTGCAGTTTCTGGTGGTGCAGATTCTTTGGCACTAGCCCACGCACTTTCTATTGAAGCAAAAAAGTTTGTTATCTCGATTATCGGCGTGACAATTGATCATCAACTACAAGAACAATCTGGCACACAAGCTGAAAAAGTCAAATCTCAATTAAATGCATTTGGTGTGGATTGCATCATCAAGAAAGTTACAGTTAATCTTCAAGATGGTCTAGAAGCATCTGCTCGCAAATCTAGATATGAGGGATTGCAAGAAGTTGCGAAAGAACAAAACGCGGTCGCAGTTTTTCTTGGACACACACGCGACGATCAAGCCGAAACTGTTTTGCTTGGTTTAGCTCGCGGATCTGGAACACGTTCTCTTTCTGGAATGGCTCACCACAATGGTCTCTACATTCGACCACTACTTGAAATCACCCGGATTCAAAATGAAAAATACTGCGAAGAAATGAAGTTGCAATTTTGGAATGACCCACACAATCAGAACCCAGAGTTTTCAAGAGTTCGAGTTCGAAAGGTTGCATTACCAATTCTTGAAGAAAGCATTGGTCCTGGAATTTCAGAAGCATTGGCTCGTAGCGCTCATCTTTTGCGCGATGATGCTGACGCTCTCGATCATTGGGCTAAACGCGAAGAGATTCATTTAGACCTGGCAGATTTAGATTGCGCCCATCTCGTAGAACTGCCTCGCGCCATCAGAACTCGAATTATCAGAGCGGCGGTACATGCCGCAGGTGCCCCTGCCGGGACGGTCAACATGGAGCATGTGAGCGCGGTTGAGGCGCTCATTTGTGCGTGGAACGGTCAAGGTGCGCTCAATTTGCCCGGCGGTGTGAAGGTTGAGCGGATTTCGGGCAGACTTTCGCTCTTACAGCACCGACCTTAGGGAGAACCGTGGACTTAGAAGCAGTCAAGGGCGATATCGAACGCGTAATCGTTACCGAGGAGCAGTTGCAAGCACGAATCAAGGAGCTTGCTGCACAGGTTGATAAGGATTACGAAGGTAAAGATTTGCTTCT
>Ga0315899_10009576_pt1 | contig 10402 bp, 15 predicted proteins | sample LakEriMetagenome_2_FD_203518 | JGI IMG/M metagenome (GOLD analysis project Ga0315899, IMG submission 203518) | Freshwater fungal communities from buoy surface, Lake Erie, Ohio, United States - Buoy 4 MA112 | ecosystem: Environmental > Aquatic > Freshwater > Lake | place: USA: Lake Erie, Ohio...
TATTTTTTCATTAGGACTATTGCTTAATGGGCTCATTTCACCAGGCTGTGTAACAATGCCTGCAATCTGCTTGAAACGTGCTAGATCGTCATCGCAATAGCCCTGAGGTGTATCGTCAGGTTGATCTACGGCAGTTTCAGGCTCGCTGTCTATCTGATCAATAACGTCCATCATAGATCTAATAATATCTTGTATTCTCATAAATTTTCCAATGTCTAATATTTAGTGTAAATACTGCCATGATCAATAAAGAACCCTTTGAAACTCTAATTGCAGAACTAAAAGCCAACGGCAAATATCGTGTGTTTAACGATATTGTGCGTGAAGCGGGCAAGTTCCCCACAGCTATTTGGTATGGCCCGTACAATATTAAAAACATTGTAAACTGGTGTAGTAATGACTATCTGGGCATGGGTCAGCACAAAGTTGTACTAGACGCTATGCACACTGCCCTAGACCATACAGGTTCGGGTTCAGGCGGTACACGCAACATCGGTGGAAGCAGTCACTATCATAAAGCATTAGAACATGAGCTAGCAGTATTACATAAGAAAGAAAAAGCCTTGTTGTTTAGTTCAGCCTATGTGGCTAACGAATGGACATTGATTGCATTGTCTAAGATCGTTCCTAACATTGAGTTTATCAGCGACAGCAACAATCATAACTCAATCATTGTGGGCATTCAGCACAGTCGTGCTAACAAACAAATTTTTCGTCATAACGACATGCAGAACTTAGAAGAGTGCCTACAGGCTGCAACTCTATGCGGCAAGACTCCTTGTATTGTATTTGAAAGTGTTTATAGCATGGATGGTGATGTAGGTATGATTAAAGAGATCTGCGATCTAGCCGACAAGTACGGTGCTATGACCTACATTGACGAAGTACATGCTGTGGGACTCTACGGAGCAACTGGTGCAGGCAAATTAGAGCATCATGGACTGCAAGATCGTGTTGACATAGTTAACGGTACACTTGGTAAAGCATACGGAGTACAGGGCGGATATATTGCAGGCGACTCCGTTGTCGTTGATGCTATTCGTTCAGTGGCCGCTGGGTTTATCTTTACAACATCTATGAGTCCAGTGAGCTGTGCCGGAGCACTGGCTGCTGTTAAGTATCTTAAGGCTCATCCTGAGATAAGAGAAAAGCATCAGGATCGTACTCGCAAACTAAAATATCGACTGCAGAAAGCAGGCATACCTGTTATGGAATGTTCAACTACACATATTGTTCCTATACTAGTAGGCGATGCTAAACGTTGCAAGGCAATGAGTGATGCATTGTTAAATGACTACGGTATATATGTACAAGCTATCAACTACCCTACAGTAGATGTGGGAACGGAGAGGTTGCGATTTGCCCCCACTCCGTTTCATGATGATGGTATGATCGAGGACCTTGTTGAAGCCCTCGTCAAAGTGTTTAACACATACTAAACACTTGGTGGCTCAGGTGGTTTAGCTAACTGGCTATCCCCTGGACTAATTCTATAGTTATCTTCAATGCTATCAGCTGTACTGACTTCAAAGATTATACTTTCAGGTTGTAGTGCAATCAGCTGATGCGGCTGCAACGGAGGGTTGTGCCATGTATCGCCCTCTTTAAGCAATACCTGTTTAAGCTCTGCTGTTTTAGTATCAATATATCTTAAATGGAATTGTCCAGCATTAACAAACCAAGTCTCTTCTTTCTCTCTATGAAAGTGCATTGAAAACTTTGCACCTACTCGTTCAAATACCATTAGCTTTCCGCAGTACTTGTCGGTTGATGCCCAAATGATTTCGTAGCCCCAACCTTTATCAACTTTGCCTTCAAGACGTTCTGACATGTTGTCTCCTTTAATATATTTTATACTAAAGAGACAACAATGTCAATCAGTTCTGGTTAGCACATGCTGAGTACTTGCGTTACACCAAACACTAGTGCTGCCCTAAGTTGCAAGTCAGCACCAGCAGCTTCTAGCTTTTCAGTGTTAATCAAATCTTCAAGTAAAGCACGAGCTTCGTCTTGAGTGATTTGATTGTTCTGCAGAGCTTCGGCAATAGTCAATGCATATTGAGCACGTTCTGCTGCCCAAGGTTGTCCTGAGTTGATAACTTCGTGTAATACGTTGCTCATTTACTTTACTCCTAACTTTTCTAACTTACTAATATAGTTGGCCATCAAGTGATCAAACACGCCAATGAACTTTTGTCCTTTTGCTCTAGCCTTTATTCTACTTCGAGCCATGTCCTTTACTCGCTGCCATGGAGTCAAGTTTCTAAACTCACCGTAGTAGTTCATATACACATGTGTGCCGTGATGATCAAATCCCATGGCTCTAAATGGAACTTTGGTTACATCATCGCAGTTGTTCTGTACTCTATAATGTTCTACATTCAAACTCTTAACAAACTCAGTGTTGCCAACTCTAGGTGAACCAAAGGTTATCAATGCAATTACACGATCCTGCATACGGCTGGCAGCAATGGTAGCCATGGCAGCACCTAAACTGTGTCCTGTTACGTATAGGTTACCTGGATTAGCTGCAAGTGCTGCAGAGATACTGGGCCATAACTTGTTGATCTCACCTTTGAAGCCTACGTGTACTTTGCCACCACAGGCTTCCAGATTCTTACCAGCTTTCAAATCTGCCAGCACATCTGACTTTTGTGTTACTTCGGTGCCTCTAAACGATAATACTGTAATAGTACCATTGGTCAACAAGTATGCCTGTGCTCCGTCTATGTCAAAGAACTGGACAATAGTATAGCCCAGTGCTTTAAACTTAGCCTTAGAGTCTTTAGGGTTATCATAGGTAGTTGCCGCTAGCTTGGCAAACTCTAGTAGTAGTTCTGTTTTCATTAGAATCTTCCTTGTACTGTTTTAGCAATGATGTCAGCCTGTTGAATCATCAGCTTACGTTTGATATCACAATAGATAGGACTTACTGGTTGCGGCCTATCTTGAAACTCTTTAACTGTTGCCTGTAGAGTCTTGCCTAACTGAGCAACATCTTTAGTACCTTTGCTTTCTGAGTATAGAGCAAACCATTGTACTTGGTCAGCAATAACTTTTAATTGGGCTCTTTGATCGTTCTTGCAATCAAAGTTATGTGTAGCCTGTCTTAGGTCGGTAGTAACCTTAGCTTGATTAACATCCCACTTGCTGGGAATCATATCAACTATGCTGGCACAACCTGTTAAGGTTACTAAGGCAGTAATAGCTAATAGGCGTTTCATTTAGTTGCACCAGCTTTGTTTAGCTTCGCCATAGTATTCACGAGCAAAGCCGTTAGCAATTAATCCAGCACGTAGACTTTGCCCATTGATTAAAATATCGCCTAATACTCTTCCACCAAACTTGTCCCAACCATACATAGTAACTTGAAACTTGCCGCCTTGTGCTGCCGCTTGTGCTATAGCATTCTTAGTAAACGCAGAGGCTGCTTCGCCACGTTGCGCTTCACTAGGACACATTGCTCTATGTCCTTTCTCAGGAGTGTCTACTCCGAACACTCGAATAGCCAATTCTGGTTTCAGTGGGGCAGGCAGGAATGGAGCGGCAATAACAACTGTATCACCATCTGTTATACGCAAAATCTGGGCGTCATATGTTGCACCCTTGGGTGTCTTTTGTGCAAATACTAGTGTAGGAACCAGTAGTAATATTGCTAGAAATTTGTTCATAGTAGTCCTTCGTTAAACTACTAATATTTATGATTAAAAACTGTTGTTAAACCAACCAACCTTTTTACCGTCAGCAATACGTTTATCGTAGTCTTCTACTGAGCTAGGGAAACGCCAGGCCCAAATAGCTACTAGGGCCATAAAGATACCTGTATAAATGATGCCACGGGCAGGTACACCGCCTGTAAACATTAACAGTAAACTAACACTCATCGAAGCTAACATAAAGAACTTTAACTTTAAGGGAAAAACACGTTTTTGATTCCAGTTTGTAATAAACGGACCAAATGTCTTGTGGTTCATTATCCAGGCATGCATACGTGGACTGCTCTTAGCAAAGCAATAGGCTGCAAATACTACAAACGGACTGTAAGGCAAGCCAGGAGTGATAACTCCGATGTAGGCCATACCTAAACTTAAAAATCCTAATATTTTCCAAAAAAACTTTTTCATGCAAATCCCCAACTTCCTTTGCTCTTATGAGCTTGTAAATCAAAACCATTCTTACACTGTCTTTTTGGACAGGCTGCTGGTTGCTTATCTAATAATACATCGTGCCTAAACACGTTACCTAATGAGTTTCCAGCTTTACACCATCCACGATAAACATCACCAAAGTTGTCTATAATAATCTGGTTGTACCCGGACCAACACATATGACCGTAATAGTTGTTTAAATGATTAACACGTTTAAACTCTACAGTCTGTTCTATTTGAGCAGTATTATGTATATCAATACCTTTCTCTGTATAGTATTCATCCCATTGCTCTTGTGTATATTTAAGATATGTGTCATTGCCACGTGTAAAGTTTGAATATAGAAGTTGTAAGTGTACTTCGTAACCTAAATCTTTCAATACCATATAAGGAGTTAAATTCCAAGTATCGGGAGTTAATGGTACGTATATCTTTGGACGTATAAACTCGTTGATAGCTTTAGATACAGTTAAGAAATGATCAAAGTCTGTTGCTTGATGATAGGTAAGCGTTGCATCATATAACTTATGTGCAATCCACTGCCACCAATCTACAGGTGCTTGTGCATTAGAGTTTATCTTAAACTTGATACGGTCATCTTGATTAGTTAATACAATGTGTTGTAGAGCTGAACTCTGCGTAGGCTCACCGCCTGAGAATTCTAAGTTCACTCGTGAAAAAGCCCGGGTCTGCTCAATTAAATGAGCAAACGCCGGGTCAAATTTGTCTAACGGAGGAAATGGATTAGCACCATCATGTAGTTCCTTATGACAGTAACTACACTTTAAATCACAACTATTTCCAAAGTTCCAATCTATCGTTATTGTTTCGTTCACTGTAAGTAATCGCGCCAGGCTTCGTGCCTTACTTGAAATGGCATCCTCTTACGCTTATTTACTAGTTCGTAAAAGTCAGGCTTATGCGGCTTATACTTAGGTTTGATCTTCTTGTTGTTACCTTTGCCTGCATTACAAGGACCGCAAGCTGTAACACAGTTTTCAAAAGTAGTCTTGCCACCATGACTGGTCGGTAACACATGGTCAAGAGTACAGTGTTTCTTTTCTAATAAATCACCGCAGTAGGCGCAGGTATAGTTGTCTCGTAAGAATACGTTGCCCTTAGAAAACCTAATGGTTGTCTTTGGCTTCATGTATTCCCTTAAGATTAAAATACTAGGAACGGCAGTTTCCCATGTTGCACTATGCACGATCCAATTGTCGTGCCATTCCAATACCGTAGCCTTGTCTAAGACCATGTATTTGATTGCGTCCTGCCAAGTAATTGTACTAAGTGGCAGAAAGCTGACTGGTGCGCCGTCGGCGTTGAGTAAGAGCGTATCTGACATTTTGGGTAATCATTTCTTTATTGTGTGAAACAGCTTGTATTATACAGCCATTTTGTTATTTAAGCAAGTATCGTTTGGACGAATTCCAATCCCGATTGCTCAATTGATGTGGTCCATTGCTCTGGACCTTCAAGCTCGAACACATTATTATGATTTGGTGTTGCTGTTAACCAACTCATATTATGATTATATGGTTCGATTCCTTTTAACTCATTTTCGAGTTGCTCAGGTGCCCATGCACATAGACCTAGTACTAGTCGCCATTTGTGCGGTAAATCGTTAGCTGATAGTTTATGCAGTAAATCGTGGCTAGAGCTTATACTAAATTCATTATTGATATGCATTGTATTACTACAAGACCATTCTGAACTGTGTATTAAAGTTAGAGCTTTAACATTTACCGGGCCACCTACATGTACAAACCCCTCTATGTTACATTCTACACCACACTGTTGTGCAAACTCCTTAATAGGCATCTTGGAACGCTTGTTAATAACAAGGCCCATACTGCCGCGGACATGATTCTCTGTAACATAGATTACAGTCTTCTGCCAAAAGTTTCCCTTCACACTAGGGGGAGCAATTAAAAGTTTACCAGTTAAATTCATTATGCCGTTCTAATATCTTGTAGGGTATTTAATGCAACATCAGACTTAACACCTGCCTTGTTGGAACCAACTCCTGCATGAGCAGATTGGCCACTTGTTTTAGGTATGCTGGCCCAGATTTGAGCAACCTTGTTTAAGAATGCGCCGTCATCTAGCTTACCTTCAAGCCATTTTTCTAAGCCTATAGTTCTTAATGTTTGTATAGCTAATGCATCTTGTGTCTTTTCATTAAACTTAGTACTACCAACATCTATGCCCATCTGAGCAGCAGTGTCGGCTAGTGTACTTCTAATATATTGATATCGTCCAACAGCAGTACTTTCATGCCCTCTTGCTCTCATACCTTTTTGCATGTCTAATACTTCGCCTACTGTCATGCTGGTTAAGTTGCCGCGTTTGCCGCCCACCATAATATTGTAGTCACCACCTGATTCGTATCGAGCGATGAAGTTTAACAGTTCACCAACTTTACCAGAGGTAGCTGAATCCATTTTTAATGGAGGAAGTTTTCCACCTGCTTGTCCACCGCCACTTGCTGAAACTTTAACATCAGCAGGCGTACTCTTAGTAATTGCAATACCTTTGCTAGCAATTACCTTATTAAGAGCAGCTACAGTTTCTGGTCCAGGATCTCCATCAACTGTTAGATTATTAGCCTGTTGGAATTCTTTAACCGCTGCAACAGTTTCTGGACCACGTATACCATCAGCACCGTGTGTAGGTAACTTGTAACCTAATGCAAGCAATGCTTGTTGAACATCACGTACAGCAGGACCTCGTCTACCAGTTGGTACATCTAATGTAGCGGCACTAGGTTTAGTACCTGCACCTTTTTTGTCTTTAGTTGTAGGTGCGCCCGGAGCTGCGCCTGCAGGACCTAATGTAACACCTGCGCCGCCTTTGACCCTAACTTGATTAGCAACATCTTTGTATACTGCCATAGTAGCATGTACACCGTCCGTTAGCGGCTTACCATTAATGTCAATAATAGGCACACTGATTGCAGCCTTGATAGCACTTCTAACTTCTTCTTGATAGTCACCGCCATAATACTTTGCTAGTCCTGCACCTCTGCCTGGACCGTTAGGGAACAACATAAAGATAACATTCGCACCTTGAGCTTCTACTTTGTCAACTACGTTAGCTACATTGGCTGCAATAGCTTTAGGATCTTTAGGAGGCTTTTTAGTATCAATTGCTGCTCGCATAGCATTAGCAGTGTCGTTAGCACCCTGGCTAACTAGAACTGTAGCACCCTTTGGTACTTTAGCAATGTTTGCTAGCATGGCGGCATCTGTACTGCTGCGGCCTCCAATAGCTAAATTAGTCCAGTCTTTGCCGCCAGCAGTAGCAACAGCAACAGCATGACTATCACCGATAGTGTAAAATCCTTCAGAGGCCTCTTTTATAATTCTAAATTCGTTAAATCTCATTTGCGTGTGCCCCAGTCTGGTATTTTCCCGCCATATTTCTTGCCCTTAACCTTGTGTCCGCCCATGACCATACGGCTTTCTGGACCTTTACCCATTAAGTGGCTTTTGTTGCCTTCTCGGCGTCTTAAACCTTGACTTTTACAACTAGCTAGGTTGCTAGCACCTAAGTCGCTATTTGGTTTCGTGCTTAGGCACAGCTTGCGGCTAGCTTTTTCGTCGAGAGCAGCCAGTTCCTCGTCGGTAATAAATTCGTTGATTAGCATACTGTATTTAACTGTTTAGCCAGTCTTCTACAGTAATCCATTGTTGCGGCCCAATAGTAGCCGTTAGTTTAGTTAGATCAGCACAGGTATATGCTTGGTAGCTGTTTTTAAGTATATCAGGCATTTCTATGTACTCTAGTTGTGAATTGGTTTTAGTAGCAACTAACTTGGCTACATACTCGAAACTAACAGGTTTACCTGTACCTATGTTCCAAACACCCGATTCGTTAACCTGTACAAACTTAACGTGTGTACGGCAAACATCTTCTACAGCAACAAAATCGCGGAGGTACTTGTCGCTGTCCTTAAACAGTTTAATCGTGCCTGTAGTACTCTGCTGTCTAAACTTAGTAACAGGGCTAGCTTGATCTTTCTTATGATCTTCTAGATTACCATAGACATTAAAATATCGGAAACCCTGTACCTGGCATCCATATGCTGGCTCTTGTTTTGCTACCCAACGATCGAATAACAACTTACTCCAAGCATAGGGATTTTGTGGGCTAGTTGGACTGTCTTCTTTAAAGTCGCTGACTAATCCGTAGACGCTGGCACTGCTAGAGTATTGTAGGTTTACAAAGTTTATCTTACAGGCATTGAACAACCACTGACTGAACTCAAGGTTTTGTTTGATAATCTTGTCTACATCTTGTTCTACGGTACTGCTGATAGCGCCTAGATGAATAACCCAATTGTAGCCACCTACTGTAGGATAATTGCTATCTTTCCATTCCCACCCGTCAACTTCCCAATCGGTGTGTTCATGTATATATTTGATTAAATTTTGTCCGATAAAACCACGGTGCCCTGTTACTAAAACTTTCATTCAATTTCCTGCAATGTCGGGGCATAGACTCCTAAACGTTGTACAGTAACCGCACTCGCTTTTACTGCAAATCGTATAGCTTGTTCTATGCTCCCTGTATTTACATACTGATAAGTTAGAGCAGATAAAAATGTATCTCCTGCACCAGTAACATCTACTACTTCTACTTGAGGTGCAGGGACATCTATACTATGACAAACAGTCTGAGCACCTCGGCTACCTTTAGTAACAATTAGTCCACTGCATTCACTCTTAATTTTGCCATATTCTAATTCGTTGATTTTAACCCATGCGCCTTCTAATCGTGCTAGATCTGTCTTCTTAGTATCAATAAACACAGGACATTTAACTGTAGCAATAACTTCTTCCATCAGCTCGTATGACACTGTACCTTTATTATAGTCACTGATGACTACAGCATCGTATATATCAGGTATAGCAGTATCAAATGTAATAGTGTCTGATATAACATCGCTGTCTATTCGAACTATTTGTTGTTTACTACGACTGTCAATAAGTCTAGTCTTAGTTGATGTTTCACCAAAGAGATAATTTACATAACAACCTAATGTTTCTAGATTGTTGAAGACATTACCGGCCATGCCCTCACGTTCTTCTTTGTAAGTAGGAACAAAGATAGGAACTGGAGCTTCTGGACTTAGGCGATCAATTATGCCGTAGTGGTATATGTCTGTACAATTATCTCCGATCAATAATATCTTGTATTGTTTTTGTTGTTGAGTAGGGTTCAATTCGGTCATAGTATATTACTTTTTTACAATATTGATGTGCAGTGGATTCTGTATCATGTTTCCAGTCACTGCCTTTAACATAGACATCGGGCTTGTATCGTTGCATTAACGTGATTAGTTCTTCCTTGCTGTCAAAGATTTCTACAATGTTTACAGCCTTAAGATTACTCAGCATGATCCTGCGATCGTACTGATTGTTAATAGGACGATCTTCGCCTTTGAGTTCTTTAACACGGCGGTCAGTATCAATAGCTACAATGAGATGATCACCGTAGCTACGTGCGGTGTTTAACAAGGCAACGTGTCCCGGGTGGAGCACATCAAATGTTCCGTTAACCATTACTGTTGTCATTCTAGATCCAACCATTCATATACATTTAGCCACTTACGTTTGCCTATAGTTTCTTTTAGATGCGTAAGATCAGCACAGGTCTTTTGACGGAAGCGCGGCAACTCTGCGTCGGGCATAGGTATAGTACGTATCTCTACACCTTCTTGTTCTGCAATAGTTTCAGCAATGTCAAGGAATGAATGCGGAAGTCCGGCACCGACATTCCAAATACCACTACCTTTAACTTTTTTAATAAAGTCTAACTGTAGTTGGCAAATGTCAACTACATAAGTCCAATCTCGATAAATGTGTTCTGCGTTTTCCCAGACTTCGATATAACCTTGCTTACGGGCCTGTTCTCGCCACTTGTAGATAGCATTAGCACGTTTGCCTCTCAAGCCCATCCATTTTCCGTAAACATTAAAGTAACGAAATCCTTGTACAAAGTTTGTTTGTCTTTGCTGGAAGACCCAACGATCAAATAGATACTTACTCCATGCATAAGGAGTTTGCGGACTACACGGAGCATACTCAGAAAAGTCTTTAGTGTTGCCATACACTGAGCTTGAACTAGCATATTGCAAATTGACTCCATAGCGTTGGCACTCTTTGAACAGCCAACAACTAAAGTCAAAGTTTTGTAGCATTATCTGTTCGACATTATTGTCGGACATATCTGCGATAGCTCCCAGATGA
>Ga0315899_10009577_pt1 | contig 10401 bp, 4 predicted proteins | sample LakEriMetagenome_2_FD_203518 | JGI IMG/M metagenome (GOLD analysis project Ga0315899, IMG submission 203518) | Freshwater fungal communities from buoy surface, Lake Erie, Ohio, United States - Buoy 4 MA112 | ecosystem: Environmental > Aquatic > Freshwater > Lake | place: USA: Lake Erie, Ohio...
GAGCAGGAAATAAAAAACTATCCCGATTATACCCTGGCTCTTGGGCATATATCTCTTGTCCATTGGAATTATAAAAGCGGACCGCATTGGTATGCCGATTTTGTTCGTCCGTAAATCCCATAAACTGACGTGTAATACGAACTGATGAATATCCTTTTGCTTGCAATAGATTATTAGTAGGCCCCTGCCCCATGAATTGATAGAATCGATTGTAGGGATCATTCTCACTGATTAAAAAAGCACGTTTGACCAGATGCCCGATGGTTGAAATTTCTCCAGGTGCCGAAGCATCTTTATGCATAGCAACCTGACGGGAATAACTGCTGTCAAATGTAATGCGGGTATCACGATTTAATGCTGGTATTGCGCGCTCACTCTTTATTGGATTATTGAGTTGATGTAATTTTTCCAACGCTAAAAAAGCCAATGGCATTTTAACCATAGAAGCCGGATTAAAATATTTATCGGGATCAACCAGAAAAGTATGATGTGTAAATCGCGGCTCTCCTTTTTTATTTCGATCAATCTGTGTATAGATAATTTGCAAGCGATACGTATCGGGATCTTTTAATACCTGTTGTGCAGGACCTGCGCTTGCCTTTTCTAAAATTGAGGTTAAGATGGGGCTGTTTTTGCTTTGTGCCAACCCCGAAGTTGAAAAACCAACTATTACAAAAAGCAATGTCCAAGTTGGTCTTAGTAGTTGAGAGAAATCAAGGGAGCACTTGAATGATGTCATATGTTTCCGAAGTTTCATGTAGTAGTTTGAGATGAATTTAGAAAAAAACAAAACGCAAGGGGTATGAAAACTGTATCAAAAATTATGATTGCAATAGGAACCGGCCTAGCCATAGGAAGTGTGCTGGGGGTCTTATTTGCACCAGACAAAGGCTCAGAAACCCGCCGAAAACTCCGTGAAGGAAGAGAACGGTGGGTAAAACGAACAGAGGGGAAGCTGAAATGGGGAAAAGAGAAGCTCAATGAAAAAATGAAAAAGGCCGAGGAGGAGCTGGAAGGTGTAATCTGAAACCAGGCCTTCTTACCTTTAGTAAATGTCAGAAGAGCTCAACAAAATTGAGGAATTGGTCGGTCGTGTCAAAGCGTACCTGAACACCAGGTTGTCGCAACTCAAGTTGTCTACGGCAGAAAAAACAGCAAACGTTTTAACTGTCCTGATCGCGGTGTTGCTGGCAGCCCTGGTGCTTTTCTTATTCCTTACCATCGTTTGCATAGGATTAGCATTATTAATTGGCAGTTGGCTCAATAGCCTTTGGATGGGCTTTATGATCATAAGTGGATTGATCTTACTGCTAGGGCTGTGGGGCTGGATCTCCCGCGATAGATGGCTACGCATTCCCATTATGAATCTACTAATCCGCGCCTTATTCAAGGACGAACCCCATGAAAAAGATTAGACGCATTGAAGATATTGAGCATGCCAAACTCAAGTTAAGAGTACAGCAACTAGACCAGGAAAAAGAAATACGCGCAGCCTGGAAAGAGTTGAAATATTCATTTAGCCCCGGCGCCTTATTACAAAATAAAATTGGCCACTGGGCACAGGTGGGCTGGCGATTATTTAGCCGAAAATGGAGAGACCGTTCTAGTTAGTAGAGCTTATTGAATCAATACGCGTTGCGATTGCATGCCGGCTGTCAACACATAAACACCTTTACTATACGTATGAACTGGAATCGTATTACGTCCGGCAGGCAATTGTCCTTTCCATACGGTAGCACCAGCAGCATTTACTAAGCGAACCAATTGCGATTCTGCCAAGAAAATAGTAAGCTGATCCTGTACCGGGTTTGGGTATACTTGTAAATCAGCACCAGGCTCATTGAAAATAATACTGACAATCTTGCTGTAGCTAAACTTATCATCAATATCACGCTGTAGAATACGATAGTAATTATAGTTATTCCCTTTTAAAGGGTTCTGATGAACATAAGAATAATTACGCGTGGTAGTACTGTTGCCTGCGGCAGGAACTGTTGTTAACGCTGTCCATTGCTGCGCATTATTACTGTACTCTACCACAAAGTCTCGCGTGTTGGTTTCTGAAGCGGTTGCCCAATTAAGTTGTACGGTATTAAATTGCTTTGTTGCAGTGAAAGAGAGCCAGCTAACAGGCAAATTGGTGTTTGCATCGCCAATGGAAAAAGGTGAAAATGTTCCAGTATACCCCGTGAAAGTAAAGGAAGTAGAGGTTGGGCTGGAAGTAGTTCCGGTTTGCTTAACCCATACACCAGATTCAAAGTGGTAAAGCGCAGGGGTGTTTATAGTGCCAGCAACTTCTCCACTATTCCAGTTGAAAGTCAGATTAATTCCACTGCTTGCATTAGCATTTGCCTTTCCGATATTCCAGGTTCTTTTAACACGGGGGCTTGTTAGTATAGTAGTGCCAACACCATCGGAATTATAGTTAGCATATACCTCGTCAACAATGTTAACAGTAAAATCATCTGCAGAGCTATTATTGTTAGTAATTGTTATTGGATTATAAGCGATATTTCCCACTGGGAAAGTAAAACTGGCTCCATTAGAAATATTTTTCTTCACTTTCCCAATACCAGATATTTTAACATAAGAAGATGCCGAGGCATTAGTTGCAGCAGTACTAATGATAAGCTCTTTATCACCCAAGTCAATTTTCCCAGCAGTTAAATCGAGATTAGTAACAATAGCATTGGTCCCCATTGTCAGTGTTTGGTCTAAACGATTCATTTTTAAAGTACCAATCGTCTTAGTGTCTGTAGAAGTTTGATCCATGTTCAATGTGCCAATACTGCCAGATCCAGCAAACTCCAAAGTAGAACCTGATGCACCGCTTAATTCTCCAGCACCGGAAAGAGTTCCATTAATGATTAGTTTTCTTCCATTGAGATTAACTTTTGCATCTGTCCTTATTTCCATACTTCCGACACTGGCATCCTGACCCGTTAACTTAGGATATTTATTACTAGTCACTGAAGGAATCACAACATTAGAGCTGGCACCAGGCACGCTATTCTTACACCAGTTTGAGGGGGTATGGAATACTTCCGTATTTCCATTGGAAGTCCATTCGTCTGCTTGCCTTGTTGAAATAGTTCCAGGTTCAGTAGCAGTTCCGCAACCACCTGTAATTGAAACAGTATAATTAAAAGTTCCAGAAACAGAAGGTGCTCCACTAATACTGACTGCTCCAGAATTATAGGAACCAGATACCCCAGAAGGAAGGCCACTAAATACAGCACCAGTTCCTCCCGTAGAATTGTAGGTTAGCGTTGAAAGAGTGCTGTAAACGCAGAGAGTCTGTGAATTAGAACTAGACGTAGAAGAAAGGTTAAGTGTTTTAGCAGCAGTAACCGTAATGATTCCATTGGCAGTCACTGTTGAACAACCCCCAGTTAGTGTGACTGTATATGGATATGTACCTGCAACACTTGGGTTACCACTAAGCGGTACTGTACCACTTGAATAATTGCCGGTCACATTGGGAGGCAACCCGCTATAAGTTGCACCGGTAGCCCCGGTAGTTGAATAAGTAATATCGGTAATCGGTGTATTAATACAAGCCGTTTGTACATTAGTGCCAGTAGCGGAACTTAATGAGATAGTGTTATTAGGTGTTACTGTTATTGTACCTGTAGTTGTATAATCACAGCCACCCCCTGTTAATGTGACAGTGTATGGAAATGTGCCCGCAACACTTGGAATACCACTTAGCGTTACCGTACCACTTGAATAATCACCAGTAACACCGTTAGGCAACCCGCTATAAGTTGCGCCCGTACCTCCACTTGAAGTATATGTAATACTGGAAATTGCTGTATTTATACATTTGGTTTGAGTGGTATTAGCAGGAGAAGAAAAGGGATTGGTACTACTGTTACTTACTAGCACAGGCAACAACTGCGCTGTACTAGTGCCACACCCATTGCTAGCTGTTACTGAAACTGAACCACTTGATGCGCTGGCTCCCAATGATACGTTAATAGAGTTAGTTCCATCTCCTGAATTAATTGTCCATCCTGAGGGAAAAGACCAGGTGTATGAGGTAGCATTCAATACAGGAATAATGCTATAAGATTGATTAGTTAGCGAAGTACACTGAGTTGTATCCCCGGAAATAGCTAGCGGAGAGGCCGGAATACCTGGATGAACAGTCATTTGAATGGAATTAGAAACAACTGTATTAACTGAAAGACAGCTAGTTGAAGTTGAGAGCATTTGTAGTGAAATCACATCATCGTCAGCAAAAGTGTTTGAGCTTGCAGAATAACTACTGCTACTCGCATCACTAGGAATGGCTACGCCATTTTTAAGCCACTGATAATTAGGAGGTGACCCTCCTTCTGTTACTGAGGATGTAAATGTCACAGTTGAAACAGGTGTAGAACAGATATTACTATTAGTAGTAGAAATTGATACTGTAGGAGTAACTAAACTATTAACTGTAATTACGGCACTTCCGCTTAAACCACCACTAATTGCGGGACATTTAGAATCAGAAAGAGAGGTGAGGTAAAAAGTCTTATTTGATGTGGGACTTACTGAAATGGTAGAGGAGCTTGTAGTAACCGAAATAGGACTACTTGCGTCTGTATAATCTAAAACCCATGGCCCCTGCCCGGTCAAACTGACTGTTAAAGTTGCGGAATTACCTGGGCAAATTGAAGTAGTTCCGCTGATTGATCCTGTAGGAGCACTATTTATTACTACTTGCTTACTTATCGTGGAAACACAACTATTGCTGGCTGTTACAGTCAATTTTACAGTATAGGTGCCCGCTGTCAAATATCTGTAGTCGGTTGGGCTAGTTAAAGCAGAAGTACCAACCCCATCTCCAAAATCCCATGAATAAGCGCTAATAGTAGTACCGGTTGCAGCAGAACTACCGTTGATAAAGTTGAAACTATTTGAAGACAAACATTGTTCTTGATTATTGATTGTAAATGCTGCAGAAGGAGAAGCTAATGCAGAAACAGTAACAGCTTTTGTTGTAAATGAAGATTCTCCGCAACTATTTTGCGCTTTAACTCGGATATCACCTGAATTAGAGGAACTAATCACGTTGATAATATTGGTAGTTGAGGTGCCCAGCCAACCGGAAGGTATTTCCCAGGTATAGGTAGTAGCACCAGATACGGCTGCAACTGAATAAACTTGATCGGTGTTACTACACAAGGAGCTATTGCCCGTGATACTTACCGGAGCAGCGGGAGCGGTATTAATAGTCAAACTTGCGGCATCTGATGATACAGCTGATGAACCTGATGAACAAGTGCCTGTTACCACACATTTATACTTATAATTATTATACGATGATGATGCGGCAGTTAGTGATAATGTTGTAGTTGTAGCATTTGAGTAGGGAGCTGTATTGCTTATACTAGTGTAGTTGCCTCCACCATTAGTGCTAACCCACCATTGATAAGTTGGACTGTCTCCTTCAGCTGTAACACTGAATGTAGTGTTGCTATTTTCACAAATCGTCGAACTTGAAGGCTGACTGGTTATTGAAATAGGGCTTTTAACAGTTAATAAAACTGAAGAGGATGTAATAGTAGAACCACAGGCGCCAGAGACCAAACATTGATATTTATATCCATTGTAAGCTGTAGTAAGCCCGCTGGACAATCGTAATACAGATGTTGTTACTCCTGTGTATATGCCAGAATTAGTCAAACTGGAATATGTACTGCCATTATCAGTGCTTACTTGCCATTGATAAGTCAAAGAAGCTCCAGTGGCTGATAGAGAAAAGGTAGTAGCCGTTCCAGTGCATGGACTAGCTGGTGATGGCTGTACTGTAATAGCAGTATTACTATATACATCTCCGGAGGCAAACCAATGTTGTGTAGCAGCATTATTAGCAGAAACTTGTACTTCTCCAGAGTAGGTGCCAGTGCTTGATTGAGAAGCCAATCGTAGATAAACCGTACTGGGAGCTAGTGTGCCACTACCTGTAGAAAAAGTTATGGAAGACGAATAAGAAAGAGCGGCATTAGTTTTTGACACTTGAAAATTTGTAGGAGCAGTTACAGTAACATTAGTATTCGCAACAAGACGAGATCCACTAACTGTAAATGTTTGAGGCTGGGAGGGATTATCTAAACAAGCTGTAAAATTGCTAACCAAGTAATTCGTTTGTAGCACCGTCTGTGAATTGCGCATTGCATTAAGGTCATCAGCGATTTGTGATGAATTAGTCCTAATGATATCGCCTTGAGAAACCTGAGCGTCCCGAACGGGATCTGTTAAAAAAAATTTACTTGTTCCTGGAGATGCTTCCTCAAAAACAAATCCATAAGTTATACTACTTTCAGCGCCAACCTTATTTAATTTGCCATCAAAAATTACATTGTTCCCTGTGGTAGGTGATATATAGATAAACTTACCAAGTATCTCACCTCCAGTAGCCTGAAAAACACCCCCGGTACCTATAATATTCCCCACAAATCTGAAATTATAGCCCGAAACTTGTGTCCCCAAAACAACATTAGCTGTAGAATATGTGGCTGCGTATACTTCATTAAAGTAAACAGTAGGATACTGCGCCTTTACAGATACTGATGAGACAATAAATACTGCAAGGAAGAATAGATTAAACCTAGTTGATATATTTTGATTGATTTTCAATTAGTTGGATTGTATAAGCAGGTCAATTTGGGGAATAAACCCCTAAAAATTTATGAAAAGTTACAAATAAGACTACTTTAATGAAAATTTCTTTCTAATCTACCATTAAATAAATGAAAAAGGCCCCGGTAATTGGGGCCATAACATCTTGATTTGCAGTTAATTATTTTATTAAAAGTCTAATGGTTTGTGATTTAGTTCTTAAAAAATATAAGCCAGCACTGTACTTTTCTAATGGTAGTTGAGATTTACCTGCTGGCAGTTTAGATTTCCAGACTAATGCTCCGGCAGCATTTAGAAGCGAAACCTCCTGCTCCTCGGATATAAACACTGTTACAACATCGTCAGCTGGATTTGGATAAACTTGTATATCAGCACCGGGTTCGTTAAAGATGATACTAACAATTTTACTATAACTAAACTTATCATCGATATCACGCTGTAAAATGCGATAGTAATTATAATTATTTCCCTTCAACGGATTTTGATGAACATAAGAATAGTTACGCATGGTTGTACTGTTGCCTGCGGCAGGAACTGTTGTTAACGCTGTCCATTGCTGTGCATTATTACTGTACTCTACCACAAAGTCTCGCGTGTTGGTTTCTGAAGCGGTTGCCCAATTAAGTTGTACGGTATTAAATTGCTTTGTTGCAGTGAAAGAGAGCCAGGTGACAGGCAGTGTGACGGTAGTTATAGTTGCAGAGGTATTGCTCTTACAGGAGGAACCTGATAAATTATCAGCCTGTATATACAAATTGTAAGTGCTATTAGAGGAATTAAAAGACCCAGCAGTAGTAGTAATTGTAATTGAGCCCCCGTTACCAAATATTGAAGGGCCATAAGAAGTGCTAGATGCTTGATCAATGACTGAGTACAAGACCCCAGAAACTGAATTAGAAATTGTAAATGTTACAGTTTGATTAAGCGAAGTTAGACTTGCTGTCGTTGGACTTATACTTGGAGCAGTTGGAAGACTACAAGTTATGGTAGTAGTACTACTACAGTCTGTTTTGAGTGTTTTGCCTGTTTCTTGTACACCTATAGTCAAAACACCGCCAGCATATAAAGTGCCAGAAGTAATTCCGGTGATTGACCAAGAAGTAGAACTTGAAACTGAAGTGCTGCCAATTTGCGCACCATCCTGATACAAATAAACTGTTCCACTAAAAGTGCTGGTAAGAGTTCCGCTAACCGATGTCGAACTCTCTGTAAATGACCCGACAATAGTTGCACAAATCGTAGTAGCCGAAAGAGTGGATGCAGTACTTGAGCTACTGCTTACAGAACAAGTCCCATTTTGAGCAGTAGCGTAAATAGTAACACCAGATGAAAGTGCGCTAACGCTAACTGACCAAGTACCATTAGCCTGAACAGTAGTGGTACCCAGTAAAGTAGAAGGGGACTGATACACTTTGATGGTGGTCCCCTCTGGTTCGGATGACTTTCCGGAAACAGTTGTTGCTCCCGTAGCCAAATTTCCTTGTAAATCAGTAGTAATTGTTGGGGCTGAGGTAAAACACGTAACTGTTAAAGATGCTGCAGAGCTTACACAATAAACACTGGTTGACCCTCCAGAGCCTGTATTGGGAGCCTTAGCTCTTACCCCAATTACGTCACCAACACTTAACACTAAACCTGTAAAACTATAAGCATTACTTGCTGCAACCGTTGTGGAAATGATATTACCGTTTATGATTAAAAATACCCTATAGCCTGTAGTTGATGTACCGCTTACTGTTGTACTTGTAGAATATAAAATCGTTTGAGTGATTGTTGGAGCTGCAGTTGTTCCAGCAGCATTACATATTGAGGAAAAAACGAGTGGTGATTCACAATTTGGAGAAATAGTTGCTGTCGCTGCAAAACTCAAGTCGGCAATATCGTTAGACCCGCCCCCACATGGGTTGGATGTCCCCCCATTACTGTCTCCTTGGTACTCCCATACAGAGCCGGTAGTGGAAGATGAGCCGGCATATGTAATTTTTAAAGTCGTTGTGGCATCGTCAGCAAATAGAGTTTTAGATCCGTCATTGCCAATAGTATACAATTTTACAGAGCTGCCAGATGGCATTGTTCCCTTTAGTCCTTTGACAGTAACGCAAGTGAAATCTAAATCAGTAGTGGTAGTGGTATTAGACGTATTACACTCACTCAGAACTTTGACACTATTACTCGTCAAACACATACTCTCGCCGGAGGCCTGGGCTTTAGCAGTTATTACATCCCCGGAAGCAAGAGTCTGTCCAGAAACAGACCAAGTGCTACCTGAAGTGCATGAAGTTGTACCTATACTCGACCCATTTTTATAAACAGTAATAGTTGCAGTTGTGACACTTGATTCGGGAAGTTTTGTCCAGGAGCCCCTAATTGTTACACTGGCACCATAACTTAGATCAGTAGAAACAGTAGGGGCAGCTGTACAGGCACCTGAAGAAAATCCACTGCCGCCAGTAGCTACAGCATCAAGCGTAACGGATGGTGTGTTTTTAGCTACATATTCCCAAGCATAAGTTGTGTTTGAATAATTGGCATCATTAATTCCCATTATATCAGATCTTGTTCCCTGAAAGGCTGAACCAGGGTTTGTATTTGTCGTAGTTACAATTCTGAAGGATGTAGAATTGCTAAGACCCAATGCGCTAAGTGCAGAATAGGGCACAAAAAAATCGTAAAAATAATCAGCATCGCTAGATTCTCTACTTAATGCTACAGAAACAAGCGAGTTTGTGCTTGCATCATAGGAATTAACTTCTAAAGGCAAACTTCCTGAGCCACTAGCTTTACCATCAACATTAAATATCTTTACTGCTGAGGAAGAGCCCGTAACAAAAGCAATTTCTATTTCAAAACCCGGGTTACCATTACCTGCATTAGCAGCTCCAATATAATTTGGATCAGCACTAACACCACTGGCTCCCATTTTCAAATCGGCATCAATGAGAACATTATAAGCTTTGGCCCCATTAACAATACCACCAATTCTAAATCGAAATTGAACATAGCCACTTGCGCTATTATAAAATATATAACAACCACTGCCATCAACAACTCCGATGATATCTGAATAACCCCCATTGGGACCAGTTGCTAAATCTCCTGTTGGCTCTGTTTGTAATGGCGGAATTTTTACATAAGCAATTTCACTCTGTGTAATATCACTTGTAGTAAATCCAGCAGTTGTTGCGGAGGTGTAAGAATCACCGTTTGGATTTAAAACAACAGAACCTGGACCACCTGATGGACGTAAAATATAACCAGGTTGCTGCGCCTTAAGAGAGAAATATAAAAAATTGACTAATAATATTAAGAACAGTCGCATTATAATTGACTTATTATTATTGCAAAGCTAATTATTGTAGAATTAATTTTGGTCTTAATTAGATATATTTATTATGTAACTCAAAGTTATAAACACTTAAAAAATATAATACAATTTTGAATTCACTAGTTGAAAAACTCACTCTCGAAAATACTTCACTCACCCAGGAAGTCTACGACACCCGCTTCAAGCTGAATTTATTGTTGGAGATTACGGATGCGGTGCACTATATCTCGTATCGAACGCAGCCGGGAAAGAGCTTATATTCTGACCGTTGGGAAAAAATGTTGGGGTTTTCGCCACATGACGTTGCAGATCCATTAGTTGAAAAAAACAAACTAGTGGTAGTGGATTCGTTAGACGCATACGAGGCAGCTTGGGAAAGTTTTCAGCAATCAGGCCATGCTACCATAAAGTATCAACTACAACATCCTAAAACAAAAAAACGGATA
>Ga0315899_10009578_pt1 | contig 10401 bp, 7 predicted proteins | sample LakEriMetagenome_2_FD_203518 | JGI IMG/M metagenome (GOLD analysis project Ga0315899, IMG submission 203518) | Freshwater fungal communities from buoy surface, Lake Erie, Ohio, United States - Buoy 4 MA112 | ecosystem: Environmental > Aquatic > Freshwater > Lake | place: USA: Lake Erie, Ohio...
TTCGGGGCTGCCTGTGACTTGTCATCACCGGCAATCGCTCAGCTTCCCGCATCTGGGTGAAGTCAAAACGTTCGACGGGCGCCCGGTCGAGTTCCGTGCTGAAGTTGGCCTTCTGTCACGCAACATTGTCATCGAAGGTGATCACGATGAGACTCTGTGCCCTCAATTCGACATGGCCGATGACGGCGTGACAAAGCTCTCGTGCAATCAGTTTGGTGGTCAAATTTTCTTCCACTCTCCGGGCCACGAGAGTCTCGTTGCGCGGATCTCAAACTTTGAGATCCGCAACGGCGGTCAGGCCTTCAGATTAGGTCGTTACGCCATACACTGGCATATGGTCGGCAACATGCGCGACTCGTTCCAGCGAAATGTGTCCATACACCATTCATGGAACAGGTGACTGCACATAACGATTGTGACTGCCTCCCTCAATCCCTCCCTGCCTCCTTCCCACCCCCATGCCTCCCTCCCTCCCTCCCTCCCTCCCTTCCTTCCTTCCTCCCTCCGCTTGCCCTTGCTTGCCCTTGCTTGATAGCACTCTTTGGTATGCTCATACCTGGCGTGTGACGTGTGGCATCTGGGTGTGCAGGGGCGTTGCCATCCATGGTATCAACTACCTCCGTCTTGAAAACAACTTTGCTTACCATGTGATGGGCCATACTTTCTTCATCGAGGATGGTCCTGAGAATTTCAATCGTCTGGAGCACAATCTGGCCATCAAGACGATCCCGTCGATGAATTTGCTCAATACAGACCAGACGCCCGCGGGCTTCTGGATCGTGTCATGCGCAAACTACATTATCAACAACCACGCGGTGGCCTCCCGGCGATACGGCCTGTGGGTGCGCCCTGAAATCTCGGCTACCGGCACTTCTGTCAACACGCCCGGTGTGCACCCCATCAACATCCCAGTGCTTGAGTTCCGCGGCAACCAGGCGCATTCAAATGGCAAGTATGGCCTTCGCATCTTCGACATTTATGAGCCCAACGCGCCGTCTGTGATTCGCGATCTCTTTGTATGGCGCAATGGCAAGGTCGGGTGGACGGGGACCGTTATAGGCCAGATTGGCTTTGACGGTGTCGTTGCTGTGCAAAACGGTCAGCAGGTCGCGGAATTCCGGGCCACGCGGGTGACTTCGTGGGACGTCTGCTTTATTCGCAATGCCCTCTTTGTGGACTACACTGGACTGCCCCTCGCCCCCTCTTTCTCTGCAACGGAAGATGGATTCGATGATTTTATAGAAATGGGCGGTCCGGCGGGTGGCATTCTCTTCCCCTGGAATGAAAATGCCGGCGGTGGCATGTCTGTCTCAAATGTCACTTTTGTCAACTTTCACCTGCCCTGCCTGCGAGGCTGTGCGCACTGCGGGCGCGGAGGGTCGCCCTTCTTCGGCGACGGGGCTTTTGAAACACGCTTCGAAGGCATGCGCTTCGTCAACTCAACTCAGCGAGCCCTGTTCCGGCACCCCAACGAAGCCTTTTTCTACGACCTGGATGGCTCGCTGACAGGAAGTGGCGTGCGGGAGAATTGGTTGCGAAGCGGCACTGTCAAGGGTTCCTCTTTCGTCGGTACCTCGCCGCTGCTGCCGCCCGACAAATGCATACCGTCTTCCTTGTCGACGACCGGCACGGGCGGATCTGTATGCACTGGGCTCACCTTTCGGCGCATGTGGTATCACATACAGAAGCCCAGCACGTGGGTGGGGAAAGCGTTGTGCGTGCGCATGCCTTGGACTGCCAATATAAACACCTGCCAAAATCTCCAAGCGGAGTGCAATTGTCTGCCGTATCTGAAGAAAGTATGGAGGGGCAACGTATGGTTGGCGGCTGACGGCTATCGCTACAATGTGCAACAGGTCTCGTGCACGCCGTGCGCGGTGGCGGAGCAGCACGCGTGTGTGCAGCGAGAAGCATGATGTGCGCAGAAAATTGACACGTGGGGTTGCTTTCGTGCTCGCACGGGCGCGCGCGACATCTCCCTCTCTCCCTCTCTCCCTCTCGCCCCCTAACAGGACTTGATGCAGCACGAGATGGCCGATCCTCAAGAATGGGACTTCCAACTGTGGGACCAGTACCCCAATGAAAAAGTCATGCTGACGCATCGTTTCCTCCAGTGGCAAGTGGCAGATGAATATGGTCGCCCGACCTACTGGACAAAAGTTGGAAGCAAAACCACCCCGGAGGGCTGGCCACAGAATTACTTCAGGAATATGTCTGCGTGCTCTCAAGCCGGTGAGTGTCAGGGCTCCCGCAAGAGATCTGAACCGTGATGGATGATGGCAATTGCCTCTTGTCTTGTCTTGTCGTATGATTGCAGAGCTGACACAGACAAATGCGGCGGTCCCTCCTGTGTGTATGTATACGTGTATGTATATGAGCAGTGGGCTACTGCGGGAAGGTGACGCCGGTGGCTAACTGGGGGGGCACAGCAAAGGGCGCAATGGAATATGACATGAAAGGTACCTACCTACTGGGCATGGGCATGGGAGGCGATGTTCCGATCTTGAAAAATGCGCAGATGGATGACTATACGATCAAAATGGATGATGATGGGAGCGGAGCACTGCACACCCTCTTAATTACTCGCCAAGGTACGCCTGCTCACCAAAGTCGCAATGTCAAGTACATGCGCTGCCCTAGTGGAGGATGCTGGCCGCCGCCGCAGCCGCCGGAAGGCGAAGTTGACAGAGAATTTTCGCTCTGGTCCAAACGCCGCACGTGGTTCAACACGACGCATAATACCAGAAATCCGCTCAACAAGATCGAGATTGACATCGCGAAGAGCAACCGCCAAAAGACTGTCTACAAAATTGTCGAGAAGCAAGAGTGGGCGGCCGACACTCCCTCAGACTTTGACAATGTTTGGATCCCAAAATGGCGCCTGGTGGTGCTCGACGTGAGCTCTCCCATCCTCGGCCGCCTCGTGATCGAAGGCACGCTCCTCATAAATGCCTCCACCACGGTCAACCTGACGGCAACGTGGATCGAAATCAAGGGCGGCACCCTCATCATCGCCAACTGCGACAGTGTCGGTAATATCCTGGGGCCCTTCGAGGGCCGCACACATATCACCCTGCTGGGGACCAACGAGAAGCTGGCTTTGAAGCATGGGAGCGACCCGCGTCAGACGCCAGAGCTCGTGCTGGGTAAACAGGCGCTATCGATGGGTCCTGCTGTGCTGGGCGTCATGGGCACTTTTATTGCCAAGGTACGCTGCATGTGGGAGGAGATTCAAGTGTGTTTGAAGAATCGCTGAGAGGCTTGCCGGGTTTCGTCCGTGCGCACATTTTGCGCATGTCTGGATTGCGGATGGAGGATGCGACGCGTGTGTCTCGCAATCAACTAAACCTGTTCGGATCTTGCCCGACAATATCTTTCTTTGCTTGCAGGGGAAGCCAGTGAGCCACAACTTCCTGCCGCTGGAGATGACAGCAGCCAAGGGCGCGACCTCAGTGCAGGTAGTTTCGCGCGTTACCTGGGCTGTCGCCGAGGAGATCGTCATCACGCCAACAGATTACGGTGCAGATCCTTTCTTCGCTGCCCTCGATCTATCCTTGGCCTGTGCGTGCTGCACCGGATGCTTGTGCGATGGTGCTGACGGCAGGAGGCCGACTTACTGTGTAACCATGTGTGTCTGCGTCTTGTGTGTGCATGTGCCTCCCTATCTGTGTTGTGGTGATCACAGACATGCATGCCGCCGAGGTGCGCATCATCACCGCAGTGTCATTTACGGACACCGGCAAGTCGATCATCCACTTTGCCGAGCCCTTGCAGCACTCGCACTACTCGGGGCTCGAGACCCACGGGGTGCGCAGCATCGAAATGCGATCGCACGTGGGGCTGCTGACGCGCAACATTATCATCAAGGGCGAGGGACAAGGCGAAAAACAGACTTATCATTCATGGAATGTGCAGAATCCCAGTTCCTCTGCCACGGCCCGCTGCGGCAACGGCTACTGCGAAGTGGGCGAGAATTCGCTGACGTGCGAAGACTGCGTGGGCCCTGCGTATGAATTTGGCGCATCCATCTTGGTGGGCGGGTACGAGGAAGAGTACACCGCGTGCGACGCCTACTTGCAGTGCAGTAGCGGCTACCGCCGACAGTTTGCGGGAAACATGCAGCTCGATAATGTCGAGATGCGCTATTTCGGGCAAAATAATCTGCGCGCCGGCCTCGAACTGGTGAACTTGCGCGACAAGGGCGCCAACGTGAGCGTGACCAACGTCGCCATGAACCGCGGCTACTTCCGGGCCATCGACATTCAAAACAGCGACGGCGCCAAAATTGACGGCAACCTCATGTTCCGCTCCCACTTGCCCGCGCTGCGCGTGATGGGCGGCACAGGCAACGTCATCGCCAACAACCTGGCTACCGTTGGCATCTTCTGGAACACCCACCGCGGCGCTATTCAGGTGCGTGCTTGTGCTCTTGTCATCAGTGGGCTATTTTACTGATAATGGCTGGTGTAGATCCCGTGCTTGCCTCTGACCAACAGTGCCTTGCATCGAACCATCAGGGCAAGGGATTGAAATTCGCGAAACTAGAAGCCATGATTGGAATGTTCCATGACGCGGGAGTCAACACCATCCTGCGTCACAATGTCGCAGCGGGCAGCGAGCGTGCAGGCTTTTCCGGCAGTGGAGTTGCTTGTGGCGATACCACCTCGTTCGTGGGCAACATAGCTCACTCCTCACTGGCAGGCTACTGGTTTGATCACTATCGCACTCCTGGGCTGTACTCGTGCGTGCAGCTGACGGACTTCACTGCCTTCAAGATCTGGGAGTATGGTGTATATAGCGAGGTGCTTCTCCCTTACATGATTGTTACTGGGGCAAAATTGGCAGATGCCACTGTGGGAATCTCATTGGGCTTAAGCGGCGCCGACTCTCTGGGGCACACTATTCTAGATGCCAAGGCCACGATTCGAGACTCCTTGGTCGTGGGGCAGAGTAATAATGGACATTGCGGCACCACGAGGCCGAGTCTGCACACGTGCAACTTCTACATGGCATATTGTGATCATCTCCCGAAGAGACATGTTGGGATCTATATATCAAAATTTCAAGGCGGGGTGAACATGGCACCGATAATCAAGCCGTGGTCGGATGCTGGGGCTTATCCCGCGCTCTATGGGTACACGGAAGTCGAGGATGTGACCTTTGCCAGATTTCGCCAGCCGTGCAGCCAAGGTCCGCGGGCTAACTTGCGCGACTATGCTATTTCAGGCTCAACAGGCCCAATTAATGCTGATGCGTGGTCGCCTGTGCACACAAAGAGCATTCAGAAAGTTGAGGTTGCGCCTGAGTCGGTAGTCTTCTTACCCAAAACCGAGGCCTCTTGGATCAACCAGGTACATGTGACCGAAAATCATCACTTTGTTGCACCTACGTGTTCTCTTGCTCTTGCACCCACAGCGCGCTGTCATGTTGATCGTCTTCTTCCCGCTGTGACACAAGAGAACCCATGTGCACGTATGTAAATCCGTGGCAGGCTGATTGCATCGACATGGACTGTGACGGCCCGCGACAAGCGCTCATCAGCGATGAAGACGGGACTTTGCTCGACACCGTCGGCTCCGTTCTGCCGCGAGCTGACAATTTTTCAGAGGGGAGTTTCTTTGGCCTTCCATTCAAGGATGAAGAGAACAGGGCTTATATGCAGACATTTGTACCATCGTGGGTCATCGGCGCGCCAGACAGCAGCAGCAGCAGCGCGGTCGGCTGGGAAAACACATGGTATCCGAATGTGCCTGCCGTAATGAGGGTTGACAAGAGTGGCAAGCGGGTGAAAATGTCGGAGACGTGGCTGCAAAAGGGCTTTGGGATTCCACGTGATGGCTGTACCCTAATGGATGCTTGGAACGGCTGGAAGTGTCCCAGCGCCAGGTACACGCGCTTAGTCATCGAAAATATGGACAAAGACCACGAGATCCGCCGTATTTCGCCAGTTGCGCTGTCAAGCGACGGATACACGAACTTGCTCAACGGCTGCATGGACCACGGTGACTCCACACCCCCACTTTGGTGCATCTGCACATGTTTTCTCTTGCTCTTGCACCTGCGGCTCGCTGTCAATGCTTCTCCTCTCTTTCCGCCGTGACACACGATGATTCACGTGCATGTATGCAAATGAATGGCAGGCTGGTGCTTCAGCTACACGTGCTTGAAGCGCCTCATGACCTTCTGGTCTGTTGTCAAGGTTGCCTCGTCCAATACTGTTCATTTTGCGAGCACCAACCCGCAGAGCATGCGGCTGCACCTTCCCACAGCACAGGGCCAGGACAAAATCATGGTCAAAATTTATTATCAGTCGGCGATGCGCCTGCAGGTGTTCGTGGGCTCGACCTTTGTCGAAGACGTCAACACCCTGGACGGCAAGAGCAAGGCGCAGCTGGTCCGGGATGGGCGTCTGTCTCCCAACGACGCTCAAGGCGGTTACACGGACCAGCACGTCCACCTGACGCAGCCATGTAACATTGGAGGCTCCTCTGCGGACGTGATCAAGTGCATGACGCCATCGAATGTGCACGGCGCTAATCGCTTCAATCGAGCCGAGCAAATGCTCGAAATCGTTGTGGCAGCCCATGACCCCAGCTCCTATATCGAGATTCAGACCCTGCCCGTAGTGGCCGTCAGCATGGGGGTATCAGTGTCGGTCGCCGACTTCTACAAGGTGAAGGATTCCTTCATGTCTAATCTGGCCTCTACCCTGGGCATTGACGTGAAGCGCATTACAATCGTTGATGTCGTCGCTGGAAACGCCCGCCGTCGTCGCAACCTGCTCGGGACGTCGGCCACCGTCAATTTTGAGGTAGAACCATCTCCGGTTATTGAGCTACATACGTCGGCTGTCACTATCCTGGAAAACGTTGCAACGGTCACGGTCCAAGTGAAGAGGTCCGTCAACATTTTGGGTGTGTGCGGGGTGTCCTACTCTGTTGCAAACATGTCGTCCGACACGGCAGTGCCCGGTGTCAACTTCGTGGCCAATTCTGGATCGGTGAGTTTCAAGTCCACGGAGGTGATGCAGGAGATTACGGTCGAGATCTTGTCAGAGGCAGGCTACCGCGAAGAGGACGTGTACTTTACCCTCACGATTTCCAATTCCGAAAATGCGACCTTGGGCGCCACGCAAATGACGGTAATCACTGTGCGCAATGTTCACATGCCTGCACCTGCTGCCCCCATGTTGGCACCTTCAGGCATAACCTCTACCGCGATCATGGTGGCCTGGTCACCTGCTTCTTGGCCCGCTGCTCCATCAGAGGCCCTCAACACGACACTGGCCTGGGATCTCGAGTGCCGCCATCCCGAGGTAGTGCCCACCGACTTTCGCAAGTTGCCTGTCCCGCTTGCGTCATCATCGATGTCCCTTTTTGGCGGCCTGTCGACCTACCGCCGCGTCCAGTGCCGCATCCGGGTGCAGGCTGCAGGGGGGTGGAGCCTGTGGAGTGCAGTGAGCTCCGATATGTACACCCTTCCCGTTTGCGGCGATGGCGTTCGGCACGGCACCGAGCAGTGTGACGATGCAGGGACGACCGAAGGAGACGGTTGCTCGTCGGTGTGTAGTGTCGAGGCTGGCTATGCGTGCACGACTACTCCGAGCGGCGTCGACGCATGCAACAATGGCTGTGGCAATGGCACCGTCGAGGCAGGCGAGCTTTGCGACTATGGCAATGCTGAATCCGGGGATGGATGCGATGGCTCGTGCAGGATCAGGCAGGGATGGGCTTGCCCACTCTTTCCTCACCCTAACATCTCTGAGGCCAAAGTGAGCGCATGCGACGTTGTGCGCGGCGACGGCTTCCGTGTTTTGGGCAAAGAGGCCTGTGACGACGGAAACGCGATCAACGGAGACGGATGCTCCATCGCGATGGCGATCGAGAGCCGATACGACTGCAGCGAGGACTCAAGCGGGAAGTCAACGTGCAAAAATTGTGGCAATGGCGTGCTCGAAGGCGATGAAGCGTGCGATGATGCTAACGTGAGCAAGGCTTGTCTTAGCTGCAACAGCGTAAAGCCTGGTTGGGTTTGCTCAGGCACGGCCTGTTCGGCAGGTCCAGCTCGTGTGACGCAGCCTGTGCTGTCATCGGCGCAGGAAATGAGCCTGCAGGTCAGGTGGAACGCTCCGAACAGCTACGGACTTGCGATTTCGTATTATGTGGTCCAGTGGCTTGACGCCTCATCCAGCGACTGGGATCTGGCGGCGTCTGCCACCGTACCTCCGTCTGTCGGAACGTACACTATCAGTAATCTGACCTCGTCGACGTCGTACAGGTCGCGTATTCGCGCCTGCAACGCAGAGGGGTGTGGCGCTTACAGTACCGAGTCCACGGCGCTGTCAACTCTGCAACGCGTGGTTGCGCTCGAGGAAATAGGGGAAAAGGTCGGGTCCGCGGCTGCAACGGCGGCATCATCGTCGGGAGTTCCAGTGCAGAATGGAAGCATTGGTGTCGTGAAGCCACCGCCTGCACCCGAGGCGCCGCCACCAAGCACTGTCAATGAGACCGAAGTTGCCGCCGCGCAGCAAGCCCAGGCAAATCTGGCCGAGGAACAGCTTCTGGCCCTTGCGCCAAAGGGCTCGGACTATGCCATCGGCTTCTCCAGAGAAGTGCATGACATGACGGTGCTGGAGTCTCACGGCAAGATCGTCTTTCCCATACAGCTCGTGCGCAAGAGTGATGATTCAACAAATCACGATGGCATCCGTCAAGCGGTCAGCGTCGAGTGGGAGATGGTGTCATATGGCGCGGAAGTTACGCTGAATGACGTGTCCAAGACGAGCGGTTTCGTTGTCTTTAGTCCTGGCCAAGTGAACACGACGCTGGAAATCGAAATCGTTGATAATAATGCAATCAACTACAATAGAGCTTCAAAACGGTTTGAGCTCAAACTCGTTCGGCCGCTGGGAGGCTCATCCGTCCTGGAGGGCCGCAGCAAGGTGACGGTGACAATCACTGATAATGACGACCCCTCATCGGTAGCGCTGACACCGCAGGTCTCCGTCAAAGCAGGCGCAATTGTGCAGATCTCGTTCACGCGCACCACCTGGCTGGCTGGCGCGCTCAAGCTTAAGTACAAGATAATAGATGTCACTGCAAAGGCTAAGGAAGATTACTCAGTCGCTGCAGCACTTGTGGCCACGTTGGGCGCGGGGGTGGCGACAGGCTCAATCAGCATCCAGACCATCAACGCCCAGCGCGGCAAAGAGATTAAGTTCAATGTGTTGTTAGAAGTGGTGGAGAGCGAGTGTGCGGCGGGCGACGGACAGTTTATGTGCGCTGCTGTCATCACGGCAAAGACAGCTGTTGTGACGATCGAGCCGGTAGGAGGATCGTGCGGTGACGGGGTGCGGGGTTCCGGAGAGATCTGCGACGACGATAATGCGGAAAGCGAAGATGGCTGTTCTGACAAGTGCACGGTCGAGCCCGGATTCATGTGTGACCCGGGCAAGCCGGGAGGCAACGACGTCTGCACTCCGCTGAAAATTCCGCCTGAGGATTCAGTTTTTGTCAAGGCCAAGGCCACGATGGAGGGCATATTGGAAGCGGACTTTGTGGGGCATAAGAGAAAGATTTTCCGAGATGCCATTGCTGAAATTGTCCAGGTCGCGGTCTTAAACGTTGTGATCACGATGGTCAAGACGTTGGGTGCACGCCGGGCCGGGGCGAAGCTCGAGGTATCGTTCCAGGTACAAGTGCCTGAGGCTGACAAGGACAAAGTGGCGCAGGCAGTCGTGAATGCAGCAGAGCTCTCAAAGAGTCTGAAAGAGAAAGGGTTGGATGTCAAGGTGTCTGCCATCTCGCCACCTGACTTTGTAAAGAGCGGCGCCTCTTCTGGGCAGGTTGGCGTCGCACCGTTGAATGAAGTAATAATCATTGCAGTGGTGGTGGTGGTCTCCCTGGTGTGCTGTGCTGTTGCCTTCTGCTTCCGCAAGGATCTGAGTTGCGTGTCGAAAGGCGGCTCGAAAGTTGCCAACTCGAAGGTTGTGGAGGCTTCTGCGGAGGTAAACACGTACGGAGACTGGGAGACGGAGGTGAAGCAAGACCAGGTGAGCGCGCGCGCCGATGCCAAGCTGCAGGATGCGTGCCCTGAGTCGATCAACGACGATGACATCGGCAAGATTCGCGCCGCTGATGCAGGGGCGGAGCGGCCGCAGACATCGCATCTGAGTGTTGCCGCGACCGATGAGGATTTCCTCAACGAGATGCGGCAGGCGATGAAGCCAATGTGGGGGCACATAGTCGATGACTTGATCACATTGGGCGAGACGAAGGGTCGTTTCCTGTCCGAGGACCAGATCGTCTCGGTCGTGCACGGGGCCCACGATCGAGCCCTCGAAACAGCCTGCTCCGTTGAGGATACGAGGCGCTTCATCAAGATTAATCGACGTGATTTCCC
>Ga0315899_10009579_pt1 | contig 10401 bp, 4 predicted proteins | sample LakEriMetagenome_2_FD_203518 | JGI IMG/M metagenome (GOLD analysis project Ga0315899, IMG submission 203518) | Freshwater fungal communities from buoy surface, Lake Erie, Ohio, United States - Buoy 4 MA112 | ecosystem: Environmental > Aquatic > Freshwater > Lake | place: USA: Lake Erie, Ohio...
ATTCGGAAATCTAAATATATAATCATTTGGCAAATTTGTATTATATATATTTAATAAAATAGACGAATTTGAAGAAGAAGTAAACAGCTTACCACAAATTTGATTTGTAGAAATTTCATTCACAGGCATGAAATAAGCTGTTAACTTGAGACCCTCATTTCCTTCAATTGAATTCTTTGCAACTATCTTTTTTTCTAAATAATTAAAAGTTTTTGGAGTCAAGTCTGAAAAAGCATTTGTATATGTATAATAAGCTATAGTTTGCAAACCTGATTCACCATAACCAGCTTCTGGTGAAAACCAATATCCCGGTTCGTCAAATCCAGTATATTCATAAACAACTTTATTATCTCTTGCTCCATAATTTAAACTTGTAACTCTAGCAATTGGTAGTTTCGTATTTTGTGAATTCACTGCTCCTTGAATAGGAAAGTTACCATTTTGAAAAGTATAATTTGTTCCAGCCCCTATTCGAGCCATCGTTCCTAAAAGGTTTTTACAAAATACTATACCAGCTTTTGAGCCTCCTCCTCCCGATAATAAAGATGAATTATTTTGTAGGTATAATTTATATTTTATATCAGAATAATTTTGACCGTTTATTGTCGTTTCGGCTGTCAATTTTATTACATTACCACCTATTTTAGAATCGCTATATGTTTTATTAGCATATGCAGCATTAGTTTTAGTTATCAAATCTTGTAAATCAGGAATAGATGGATCAAAATTATTTAAATTTTGATTTATTATTTGTCCACCACCTCCTTTATAACCTAATAATTTTGTAGTTTCTGGTATATATATATTTATTACTGTATCTCCTCCGGTTTGACCTGTAAAATTTTCAAAAACCCCATCTAATTGTAATGCATATCTATCACTATCTGTTGAACTAAATACACTATTTTCTGGCAGATACACTTCTATAGAATTAAAATAACTTAGATCAGGTTTTCCATAGTTAGCGTCTACTATATACTTAAACAAATCAAAATTTTGTATATCATATCCTTGTTTTAAATAAACTATTAAAGGACCTCTACTAAATTTTATATTTTTGGGAACACCACTATATCCACTAATAACTTCATCTGATAATTGTGTAGTTATAGAATTCACTCCTGTCGCATAAATACTTATTCCTGTATTACCAACAGAAGATGTATACATTCTAGCGTAATAACCAGTTTCTATTATAAAAGGATAATCAACTTTTGATACATTAAGATAATTTAAATTTTGATCTGTACCATAAAAATTTCCATAAACAGGAAAAGCATTTGTATTATTTGATACATTAATCGTTTTAGAAAATACAGAAGACGCAAAATTTGAATCAGTAGAAATATCTAAAGTATAACCAGTAAAAAAATAATTATTTAAATTTTCTGTTCCAGTTGGAACAGACCAATAAAAATCATAATTCAACCCATTTTTAGAATCATAGTTTCTAACTGCTTTGAAAGATCTAACGTAACCACCAGTTATATCAATAATTTTATCGCCTGTTATCTGTAAAGTAATTGCTCCACTTGGATCTGTAGATCCGTCTTCTATAGATTCGCTTGTAATTGAAATAGTTGTGGATTGTGTTCCTGATGGAGCGTTTCTAGATGGAACATAATATATATCAACACTATCATAAGAACTGCTATCTAATATTAAAGATGACTGAGATAACGCAAAATTTGTTTCATTACTATTTGTAAAAGTATATTCTATTTCAGAATTTCCACTATTATATATATATAGCGGATAAGAAATAGCAAAACCAGTTAAACATTGACCAATATTTTTACCAGTTGTATTTATGTAAGTCATAAAGATATTAATGTATTAAAATAAATGTCTGAAGAAGTTAAACCTTTAAACTCTAAAAATTTAACTGATATGTCATGATTATTATAAAATTTATAAGTATGATTCCACTCAGGGCAATAAACATTTATTGTTTTATTATAAGGATCTGGCAAATCTATTTCAAAAATCTTAAAACCAGCTTTATCATCTAAATATTTTAGCATTGCTAAAGCTTCTTTATCCGATCTGTTTGAAAAAGTTAAATTAAAATCTAAAACAGTTTTATTAATACCATCTGTTTCATAAACAGCGGCTGTCATCTCATATTCATTTTTAATATATCTTGGATTAACTGGGATTTGAAAATTTAAATCGGGCTTAAAATAAAATTTTCTTGTAAATAAACTGTTGCTTCCAGTAGGATTTTCATTCACACTTACAATTTTATTATCTATTCCTGTGTACCAATAATAATCCTCCAATGAAGAGCTTGTTGTTTTAAAAAATACAACGTCATCTTTATAGTAAGATTTAGCTTGATTGAATAATCTTGTTACGTTTTCTCCAGTAACCAAAAAACCTTTATAATCTAAATTAGAATCATAAGCTGAATCACACGATATAACAACTGTATTTAAATTCGAATCTTTACAAGAATAATCTAAAGAATTAAAATAAATTTTAGCATTATTTTTATATGGATAAAATAACTCAATATCAACAGATTGATATGAATCTTTAGGCCCTAAAGGTTCGTATTCAAAAGTATTTTGAAAAAATCCTATTAAAGATTTAGATTGAACGTCCGTTAATCCATCATAAACAAATTTAAAACTGCTTGTTAAATTATTAACATTTGATATCACATTTGTATAATAACCATCTCCATATTGCATTTTAGATGCTTTTGTTGTAAAATTAGATGAACAACCATATGTCTTATTAAAAATAGAATCAATATTTTTCGTTAAATAATTTGATCCTGTGATATTTATTGGAGCATACGAATAATTAAAACCCGTAAAATCTTGATTAGCTATATAAAGACCACCATCATTTGTGAAGTGTTTTTTAAATAAATATTTTTCGATCTCTAGTATTTCATCGTTAGTTGGGGCTTTTGAATATCCTAATATTTCATAATAAGAAATATCAGAAGCATCATAATTCCATATGTTATTTGCCCCAACATGTCCGTTTCCAGCGGTGCCAATTCTTAAACCAGCTGAACCAGTATAAAAGTAATCACTAGTTAAACTTAGTAATTCGCAACCATTATTTCTCAATTTGAAATTATTAGTAGTATTATTTTTTATAATCGAAACAATACTCTTTTTCTTTAATAATTTAGAGGCGGAAAAAGATGAATTTATTGGAGGTGGCGAAGTTATTCCATTTGCTGTTGTAGTGTCTACTATGAATTGTTGTGATTCTTTTGGAACAGTTGTGTTCCAAGTATACTCAATATTATTTCCATAAACCATTAACGCGCCACTTGTTACATAAGAATTATTTATATCTGTATTTATAATTGTAGAATAATTTGGATAAATGACCCCATAAGGACTACCAGCATCATAATTAAATAATCCATTTTTTAAATCATCATATTCAAAAACTATAAACCAACATCTATCTCCAGTTAAAAAACCAGAAAAATTTTGAGTCGTATATAACTGATTATATGTGAAAAATTCACCTAAAGACCTTTCGCAAACTACTGAATTTCTACTAGAATCATATTTTGGTCGAGAATCTAAAGTAGCAGTAGCATCAACATTTACTAAATTTTGTTCTGAAAAACCTGGAGCTGAATTATACCATTTAGATATTTTTCCTGAACCGTCAAACTCTATATTATTTAAACTGTCCAAATTAAACCAAGCATATAAACCAGATATATTTGCTGGATATGTAGAATTACCAGTATAATACTCATAATCTACTAAATCATATTTTTCATAACTTTGAGAAATATCAAAGTTTTTTATTCCTGTAACAGAAAATTGCGTATTTAAAAATTTACTCATAGCGTGTTTCTTAATGGAGCTAAACGTTGAGTTATCGCTAAATTGCTTTGCAATATTCCATTGTTACTAGCATTTATTCCTCGCGACTCTATTCTTCCAGAAATATTAAAAACATTTAAAAGATTATTGTTGTAATCTTTTATATATAAATCACAATTACTTATTTTTCCCTCTACATCAGAAACATTATTTTGTTTGAAAAAATTGCCATCAACGCTTACATTTTTATTTTTATTTGATTTGGCAACCCTGAAAGGAACTGTTTCACCATTTTTAAAAAATGGAATTCTTTCACATTGCTCAGAATATTGAAATCCAAATATTTCAGAAAATCCAAATACATTAGTCAAATCTGATATATAACTTCTATTTGAATGCGATACATTGTTTAGAGAAGAATTTCTATCGAAATAAAATGGTTTAAAATTATTTGTACTATCAACAGTATTTAATTTTCCAAACCAATCGAATTCAGCAGTTAAAGAAATTGGAGAAAATTGAGAAGCTCTAAATGAAATATTTTTAAGATAACAATTTTGTATTTGAACTCCTGCAAATACAGCATTTATTGAATCTTCTGAAATGCTTGTCGGAATCAAATAATCAGGATAACTGCCTGTTAAAAAAAATTCTGTAGTTAAACTACCGACCACCGCTCCTTGAGGAGCATATCTTAATAAAGATCCATCTGATAATAAAACAGGCTCTATGCTTGTTCTCAACGAAATCTGAACCGATGTAGAATAAAAAATATCATTGTTTATTCTAAAATCTAAATTCTCATATTTTATGAATTTGCTCATTAGCTTACAGTGTATGCAATTGTAGATATTACAGTAAAATCAACTGGACCATATACATCTTTAGTTCCATCAGTTTCGCATATTCTATATTGCAACATTTGACCTGAACTAAAAGAAGTTGTTCCAGTGAAATTAGCTTTTAATTTACTATATATATTATTATAATTTAAATTATTAAATGTTGTATAACCTATAATTCCACTTATTGGTAATGAAGTTGGATTACTAGGTGGACTTACATAAAATCCAGAAATATAACCATTTGCCACTGCTGGATTATATATGGGATTAACAGCAGATATTTCAAATCGATAATTAGCATTTATTGCAGCGTTATCTGATGTTATTATCATTACTTTTTCAATAGATCCTGGATACTGCGTTATACTAAATGGAGCTTCGAAATCGTTATGACCAGAAGGATTTGCAGCTGAACTATTAATCAAAGGGTTAAAATAAATATCCGCTCCAGTTACTCTTGTTGAATATATTTGAACGAATTTTCCTTTGCAGTAATTATTATTAGAAGTGTAACTTCCATCTATATCAAAATCTCCATTAACATTTAATTTGGCAACAGCATTTGGAGAAGCTCCGAAATAACCATTTTTCACAAAAACAAAACAATCATTATCTAAAATTCCTAAACTTGAATCATTATATAAATTTCCTATTGACCATTTGGGAGTATTTGCAGAACCATCAAAACGTGAAAAAGTTACTAAACTATTTCTATTAGCTGTTGGATCTAAAGAAGTATCTTTATTTGCTGCTACAACAATTTGTGTTGTTCCTTGTACATTTGTAGATTGAAATGAAGAAACAGTATATTCTGTAGAACCATTCGAGGCAACATCTAATTTATAAGATGGTCCAGTAATTCCAAGACCAAAATAACCATTAGCGTCAATTATCAAATTATCTTGATTTAAAGTATTTGAAAAACCTAAATAACTTTTATTTGCAGAAATTCCTAAATAAGCTATATTTGTAGAATTTCTCAATCCTAAAACTGCTCTTGAAGTATTAGTTTGAAATCTAGCTAATTCTCCAGATACGTTACCACTTACATGCAAATAATATGATGGCGCAACATGACCTATTCCAACTTTAGGGTATGTTAAACTATTATCTACATAAATTGCGTTATAACCAATATTTATATCTCCTATATTATTATAATTTAGAAACAAAGGTTCATCTATAGCGCTTGTTTTTATTTCTGTATTATATGGATCAAACAATAAAGCGTTTCCAGAATTTTGAAATTGAATTGAAACTCCACTAACTAAAAATTTATCAGATAAAGCTCCAGTAGAATCGGTTAAACCAAAATTACCACCCTGATCTACCACAAATAAATTACTAAATGTTAAACCACCATTAATAGACGATTCTAAATATAATTTAGTATCGTTTGATTTTTTACTGAATTCATAATAAGTATTTGGATCGCTTAATGAAAAAGCTATTTTTCTTCCAGAATTTAGAGTGCTTAGTCTAATTTGACCAGAACCATTTGCAGAAGCGGTATTATCTACAACATCTAATGAAACAAATGGAGTTCGATCATTTATACCAACAAAACCATTTGATCCACTAATTGATAATCCATAATTACCATTATTTTCAAAAATAGTAAAACCTTGTGAATCTTGAGCGTAAAAACCAGTAAATGCTTTACTAAACTCATCTCTTGTTATTTTATTATCTTGCGTGGAATCAGTATTAGATACCAAAAATATATCAGTAGCCGCAACATTTACGCCTAATTTATCAGATAATGATGATAGTGGTATTCCCATATTAATTGTTTAAATAACCTTTATAATTAAGTTTTACACTTAAAACGTCGTCAGCACTTGAATTAAATTCTTGAGATATTAGTTTCACATTGTTAAACGATTGATTAAACATGTTTATTCCAACTAGTTTTTTATATAATATCAAATCAGAACCTCCATTAACTGTTGAGTTTTGCCCATTAACAGTAAGAACTTCATCTGCAAAAACTGTTCCATTTATGCTTATTGAAAAACTAGCATCATCATCATTATTTAATTGAGTGTATAATTTTCTAGCTTGATAATCGTCTATTTCTAGATTAAAAGAAGCGTCTATTTCAATTGGCAACTCTAATAATATTTCATTAGGAACGTAAGCATAATTAGCTGTAGGGCCAGATGGACCAGATCCTCCTGAAGAAAGCCCAGATGGTTGAAGAAGATAAATTGGTTTTTTAGGACAATTTATAGAATAATTAAACTGAGTTATTCTATTTGTTGATGAACCACTGCATGATAGAATAATATCTTTTACTTGAGGAACGCTAATATATGGTGCGCTATAATTTCCAGAAGCAGAAATATTATTTCCTATGTCACCAAAAACTTGAATATCTATAGAAGTCTTAGGAATTTCTCCTACAGAACAATCTAAACTAAATCCATTTAAACAACCAGTTTGAAATCCAAATGATTTGCCAAAGTAATTTATACTAGCTGCAAAAGTTCTTGCTTGTCTAGAAAGATTTTCACCCGTAAAAGGCAAAAACGGATCATTATATAATAAATACTTATCTACTTTAAATTGAGCATTTGGAACTTCGGCCATTATTTGTTTATTATAACCAACTCCAATTGTGTTTATTGGAGCATAATTAAGATTATAACTACCATTAACAGATAATATTCCAGAAATAGCTGCGCCATTTAAATAAAATCTATTTTCGTAGTTTAATGCGGCATTTTTCATATTATCCTTGGCGTGTTCCAGCTAAACTTCCACCAAATCTTTGTTCATTTTTAATAGCATCTAATACTACAGCATAAACTTTACTATTCAAATTCTTAGATAACGCTACATCTTGTTGAGCGTAACTTGTAGAACTAGATCCAACTTCAATTGTTCCATCTCTACTAACATTGGTATTGAAGTTGAATGAATTAGTAGCATTTGTGGTATTAACAACATTAGAATTACTATTTGATATTGGAGACATACCTCCAGCTTGCATACCAACGCCATATCTCTTAACTATAGGAGTATTATATAATCCGCCTTCCATATAACCTGGAATTGTATCAGATAAACGAGAACCAATTAATCCACCAGTTTGTCTTCTTCCTATTTTTGGAGCAAATGGATTCATAGATCCTCTTTGATACCAAGGAAGTTGACCATAAGCAGTTGGACCAGTGAAAAACCCTTTAAATCCACTATAAGATTGTGTTGTAGCTGTTCCAGCACTGTTCAAATAACCTTGTTGCATTAAAGAATTTATTTGATTATATTGTTTTGGCGTTACAAATTGAGCTACTTCAGAACCAGCAAATTTTTCACCTTTACCTAAAGGCATAGAAGCCACATCTTTTGCCTCTTGAGTTCCACCTAAAGATCCAGCTTGCGCAGAAAGTTTATTATCACTTAAGTTTTTTAGTCCTGCACTCATTCCAATTGACGCTACAGCAGCAACCAAAGATCCAATTAGAGCCGCTCTTTGCTGTTTATTTGCAAAAGCCTTTCTTCTACGCTCTTCAGCAGCAGCTACTTCAGCGTCTCTTAATTCACCATATAACTTACTATTTTCCATTCCATAACTCGTCATATTAGCTTCCATTGATTTTAGATCTGTAAATTCATTGCTAAATGAACCTCCAGAAGCAAAACGAGGAGCCATAGCAAAATTTAATTGATCAAGTGAAGCTGGACCACCCATTGCCATTACCGCTCGTCTATTCAAAACATATTCGCCGTTTTCAAGTAATGCTGGATATTTATCTCCAGTTCCAGAACCAGAAACATACATTCCAGATTGAGCGCGAATCAGTCCTCCTTTTTGTTTTTGAGTCATTAATGCATATTCATTTCCTTTTATTAAACTAGGAGCAAAAGATCCCATTATTTGATAAATGCTAGATCTTAACATCATAGTGCTTATTTCATCAAGAAATTTAGCAGCTATACCCATTAATGCTTGACCTAAATTATCTGATTCTCTAATTGCGGCTTTGATACCATCAACTAAACCGTCAGCAAACATTTTTGGTAGTTGCCTTCCTATTGTTCCAATTAACATCTGCCCTTCAGTCGCTAAATCTCTGAATCCAGATCTGAATTGATAAGTAAAATTAGATAATCTATCAAACTCTTCAGCTGCTGATTTTATTTCTTGAGCAGCTACTATTAATTGATCTGCCGAATCTTTACTATTTTTTTCTAAATCTTCTACAGCTTGCGAAATAGCGTCAAATAAAACTTTTCCTTCACCAACCAATTGTAAAGGATCTGTAGTTTTATAAGTTTCACTTATAAAATCCTGCATTTCAGAAATTGTCCTTTCAGGATTATAAGGATTAATTCTTTTTCTTATATTTATTAAATTCGTTTTAGCTTCATCGCTTAAATTTGCTGGTTGAGATTTTAAAAGTTTATTTAAAATATCAGCGTTGTTTTTTATTTGTGTCAAATTAATTTGTTCTTCTTCAAATCCATAAGATATATCAAGCGATGCTTTTTTTCCAAACAACTGCTCATAACCGCTTATTACATTTTTAGATCTTATTCTCTCTAATTTTCCAACAGTTTCATTTTCTCTAGAAAGATCTTGAACTTTTCTATCTAAACTCTTTTCAGATTGTTTTAAAGCGTAATTCAAATTAGCCAAAGAAACGATTCTATTATTTTCCATTTTTATATTTTCTTTCAAAGAATTGTTATATTCTGAAAAACCTTGTGCTAAAATATTATAATCATCTTTATTAAATAGCGTATTTAATAATAAACTACCTTCATCTTTAGCCTGTCTTAATGTGGCGCTTAAAATAGTTTTTTTCTGTTCAGGTAAGTCTAATCCAGAAATAACAGATTCCAAACCGCCTTTCAAGTTTTCACCTGTTTCTGTAAACATTTTTTGAATAGCTAATTGCAAAACATCTTGTTGTTTTGTTGATAAATCAGTTATCAACTCAAAAAATCCAGAACTCTCAGCATATATTTTTTCTCTATTTTGCTGGGTAGAAACATCTAAAGTGCTTAAATATTTATTACTAGGCTGGCCACTTACCAAACTAGTTACATAAGTCATTGCATTTTGAACTGTTTTTATACCCATAAAACCAGATGTTGATGCTCCAGAAGTTGAAAATCCTTTTTCATTTGCAATTTTTTTATTCAAACCAACTATACCATTAGAAAATTTTTCTATATTTATTGTAACTTCTTTTTGTTTTAAAGAGTACTCCTCTAAAACTTTTGACATTTTTTCTATATCATTTCCAGCATTATTTAAAGCTATTTTTAAATTTGAATCTTTGATGCTTGAAAAAGCTAAAGCAGCTTCTCTAGAAATTTTTTTATTTTCTTCAAAATTAGTTGATGTTGAGTTTATCAATTTCGTTTGTAAAGAAATATATTCAGAGGCCGCTTGAGAATTTTCTTGTTGTTTTGAAATAGATTCTTGATATTGTTTAGTTAGATCTTCTAAATTAGTTCTAGAATCAATTATGGCTTTTCCTAACCCCACAAGACTACCACCAATGCCACCTATTATTGCTCCAGGTACACCTGCAATCATTCCGCCAACTGAAGCCGCTGTACCACCAAAATTCAAAGCAGAACTTAAAGCTGTAGATTTTAAACGATCTTCTTGAGACAATTTTTCTCTTGTTCTATTTTGAGAATAAAAACTTTCTATTTGACCAGCTATTGAGCTAGTAGCAATAGAAAAAAATGGATTTGTAACTATTCTACCAAGACGCTTGCCAAAT
>Ga0315899_10009580_pt1 | contig 10400 bp, 7 predicted proteins | sample LakEriMetagenome_2_FD_203518 | JGI IMG/M metagenome (GOLD analysis project Ga0315899, IMG submission 203518) | Freshwater fungal communities from buoy surface, Lake Erie, Ohio, United States - Buoy 4 MA112 | ecosystem: Environmental > Aquatic > Freshwater > Lake | place: USA: Lake Erie, Ohio...
TTTCAATACCCTCTTTCTGATCTAAAAACCACCAGCCCGAACCAAATTGCACTTTAGCTTTAACGCCACCTTCATTAAAATTACCACAGAGCGTAGCAAATACTTCATTGTCTGCAGGATTAGAATTATATAATATTGTTTTACAAAGCTCCCCTTTGCTGTCTAAAGTATTTAAGAAATGAGATAAAGTTTTTGCTTGAGCATAGTCACCAATAGAATCGGCACCTGCATCAAAACCTAGTTTCTCTTGCAATCTTGTGTTATTGTTTCTAATGGGCCCTAAATGAAATTGTTGCACCCAACCTTTTTTATAATACATTTTAGAAAGGGCCAATAAAACTACTCCTACAAAATTATCAGGCGCTGAAAAGTGAATCACCTTTTTGGATTGTATAAATTGGCTGAACTCCAATTCTAATGACTTCGTTAAAACTAAATTAGAGGGCATATGTTCTAAACCATGGTCGGCAATACGGCAGCCATGATCATGAAAATAATTAACTCTTTGCTCTAAAGCTGCTAGTAAATCGGCGATGGTTTTAATTTTACAATTGGATGCCTTTTCTAATGCATGCAGGTATTGCATAAAGGCTTCCTTATTTTGAATTTGAAAAATTTTATCGGGGCGAAAGGTGGGAAGCATTTTAGCAGTTGCGTTTATTTTATTCGACTTATCCCCTGCTTCTTTTTGCAATAGTTTATGGTATTGCAAACTATCACAAGGATCATCGGTGGTGCCCACTAGTTCAACTTTGTAACTTGAAAGTATACCTCTTGTACTCAAGGCTTTTTTCTGTAATTGCTTATTGGCATTTTTATAAATAGCCAAGGCATTATTTTTATTTAAATATTCATTAATCCCAAATGAATTTTTAAGTTCCATATGAGACCAATGAAAAAGAGGATTACGTAAGGTATTAGGCATACAGTCTGCCCAGGCTAAAAACTTTTGTTCCTTAGTAGCAGATCCTGAAATAAATTTTTCTGGTACACCCCAAGCGCGCATGGCCCTGTATTTATAATGATCCCCTGTTAACCAAATATCTGTTAAAGTGTCGTAGGATGTATTTTTGGCAATAGCCTTAGGCGATAAATGATTATGATAATCGATAATAGGCAAATGCGCTAAATAGGTATGATATAAAGTATTAGCCAATTTAGATTCTAATAAAAAAGAATCGGAGATAATAGTATGATTTTTTGAAATGGCCATTCAATTATTTTTTACTGTTTATTTAATGTATTTCTTAAAATACCCAATTCCAAACCTCTTAATTCTGCCAAGCCTTTTAAACGACCAATGGCCGAATAACCAGGATTGGTTTTCTTATGTAAATCATCTAAGATTTGATGCCCATGATCGGGTCTCATAGGAATACCTTGCTTTCTTTGTTGCATGAGTAAAACAATTTCTTCCATCACCGCCACCATATCTACATCTCCTTCTAAATGATTGTCTTCAAAAAAATCGCCCTTATCGTTTCTTCTAGTATTTCTTAAATGCAAGAAATGAATTCTATTTCCAAATTGTCGAATCATGGCTGGCAAATCATTGTCTGCGCGCACGCCAAAGGACCCTGTGCAAAAACAAAGTCCGTTATTTAAAGAAGGGACCGCATCCACTAAGGCTTGTATATCATTAGCTGTGCTTACCACCCTTGGCAGCCCTAAGATAGCATAAGGTGGGTCATCGGGGTGAATGACTAATTGAATACCGCATTCATCTGCCACCGGTACTATTTGTTTTAAAAAATAAATTAAATGTTTTCTTAACTCCCCTTCTCCTATTCCCTCATACGTATTTAAAGCTGCTGCAAATTGTTCTAATGAAAAACTTTCTTCACTTCCAGGAAGCCCTTTAATAATATTGGCCTGCAATACATTTTTTTCAATTGTAGACATTTCATTAAATCGAATTTGAGCAGCTGCTATTTCTTCTTTTGTATAATTAGTTTGCGCCCCGGCTCTTTTTAAGATAAATAAATCAAAGGCGATAAATGCTGCTTTTTCAAATCGCAAAGCCAAAGAACCATCAGGCATAGGAAAGGCTAAATTCGTTCTAGTCCAATCTACAACAGGCATAAAATTATAGGTGACTACTTTTATACCGCAAGTACTTAAATTGCGAAGACTTATTTTATAGTTTTCAATATGTTTTTTAAAATCGCCTTTCTGTGTTTTAATAGATTCATGCACAGGTATACTTTCTACCACAGACCATCTAAGCCCTTTGGCTTCAATTATTTTTTTTCTTGCATTAATTTCTTCTACTGTCCAAATTTCACCATTAGCAATATGATGTAATGCTGTTACCACCCCTGTGCAACCTGCTTGCCTAATATCTGCTAAAGAAACAGGATCGGAAGGGCCAAACCAACGCATGGTCTGTTCCATTCTATATTCAATATTCGCATAAGAAGGAAATTGATTCATAAGCATTATAAGCAAAGCTTTTTCATTCTTTTAAATTAGACGCCTGAATTAATGGTAAAACCTCCATCCACTCCTATATCCATGCCCGTTACAAATTTTGAAGCGTCACTTAATAACCAAATTAAAGCGCCCGTTAATTCATCTGGACTACCAAATCTTTTGAAGGGGGTATTTTTAATAATTAAATTTCCTCTTTCCGTTAAGCTACCATCCTCCTTAGTTAATAAATTTTTATTCTGTTTTGTAAGAAAAAACCCTGGCATGATGGAATTAATTCTTACTGCATCGCCATATCTATTGGCCATTTCAACTGCAAACCATTTTGTATATAAATCAATGGCGGCCTTTCCCATACTATAGCCTAGTCCACGCGTTACTGTTCTTTTTGAATTCACAGAAGAAATATTCACAATACTTCCTACTCCCGATTTTGCAATGGCAGGACCAAATACTTGCACCGGCAATAAAGTACCCCATACATTTAGCTCCATAGTTTTTTTCATACCCTCTATATTCATTGTAAAAACATCTTGGTCGGGCGATAATACCCCTTCAGGTAAATTACCACCAGCCCCATTTACTAAGCCATGAATAGTTCCATATGTTTCTAATGCTTTATTCTTAGCGGCTTCTAATTCAGCTTCCACAAGTACATTTGCTTTTAAAAAAACTGCTTCACCCCCTTGGTTTCTTATAAAAGTAGCACGCTCTTCACCCACCGACTCGTTTTGGCCAATTAAGAGAACAGTGGCCCCTTGTTTGGAAATAGCTTCCACAAAACTGCCCCCTAAAACCCCGGTGGCCCCAGTCACCACAATGACTTTATTTTTAAGTGTAAATAAATCCTTTTCTTGACTTCGCATAATTAAAATTTCTAATTAAAATGATTGGCTTTAGCCTTCTATTTTCGTTCCTGTAAATTAATTATAAATATCCATCTTAGCAAGATTTAGGCCTTAAATACATAGGCAGTTTAAAATTCAACAATTAGTGCCTATTTTTGTTAGTAGTATATGAATAAAATTGTAGTAGCCATCACAGGCGCCAGTGGCGCCATTTACGCTAAATGCTTATTAGATAGTTTAAGCCAAATGCCGGACCAGATAGAGGCGGTAGGCATTGTTATGAGCGATAATGCAAAAATTGTTTGGGAGACAGAATTAGGCAATCAAGACTATACTAAATATCCCTTTCATTTTTACTCAAAAAACGATTTTAACGCCCCCTTCGCTTCAGGCTCGGCACAATATAATATTATGATTATTGTTCCTTGCAGTATGGGTACTTTGGGCCGTATTGCGAGTGGTATGAGCGATGATTTAGTCACTAGGGCTGCCGATGTTATTTTAAAAGAAAGAAGAAAGCTCATACTCGTGGCGCGTGAAACACCTTATAACTTAATTCATATTAAAAACATGGAGACAATCACTTTAGCAGGAGGTATTATTTGTCCAGCCACTCCAAGTTTTTATAGCAAGCCTCAAACCATTGAAGAAGTAGCTTATACAGTAGTGCACCGCATACTAGACTTAGCAGGATTAAAAGCAAATAGTTATCGCTGGGGAAATAACAAATAACTAATAAAAAAATAATTAAGGCTGCTACTAAAGCTCAGAGACTAACATTCTATAGATTATATTATTATCCTATTAAAAAAGCCCCCTAATTTAGGAGGCTTTTTTAATTATATACAAAGATTTAATCTTCTTTAGGTTCTTTGGGTGCCTTAGGTGTTTTTTCTTTTTCCTTTTTTTGTAAAGTAAAAACCAGCTTCCCATTTTCTTTATCTAAATCACCCATTAAAGTATCCCCTTCTTTAACACTATGGTTTAAGATTTCTTCCGCTAGAGGATCTTCAATATATTTTTGAATGGCTCTATGCAAAGGTCTTGCTCCAAACTGAACATCATATCCTTTATCTGCAATAAATCCTTTAGCATCCTCAGATATTACTAAGTTCAATCCTAAAGTCACTAGTCGACTCAAGACATTTTTCATAATAATATCAATGATTAAGAAAATATTTTCCTTAGACAATGAATTAAACACTACCACATCGTCTACTCTATTTAAAAATTCAGGAGAGAAAGTTCTCTTCAAGGCTTTTTCAATTACCGATCTATTATTTTCATCGGTTTGAAGCACACGCGTAGCCGTAGCAAATCCTACTCCATCACCAAACTCTTTTAATTGACGAGCGCCAATATTAGAAGTCATGATAATTAAAGTATTTTTAAAATCTACTTTTCTACCTAGGCCATCTGTTAATATACCATCATCTAATACTTGTAATAAAATATTATAAATATCTGGATGCGCTTTTTCTATTTCGTCTAAAAGTATGACGCAGTAAGGCTTTCGGCGTACCTTCTCTGTTAACTGACCGCCTTCTTCATAGCCTACATAACCTGGAGGCGCTCCAATTAAACGGCTTACAGAAAACTTTTCCATATACTCACTCATGTCAATTCTAATTAAAGAATCTTCTGAGTCAAATAAATTTCTAGCAAGTGCTCTAGCAAGCTCTGTCTTACCTACTCCAGTGGGACCTAAGAAAATAAATGTACCAATAGGCTTTTTAGGATCCTTCAAGCCTACTCTATTTCTTTGAATGGCTTTCACCACTTTGCCTAAAGCTTCATCTTGTCCAATAACTTCGGTCTTCATTTCCTCCGTCATCTTCTTCAACTTCGTAGTTTCTGCTTCCACCATTCTTTTTACAGGAATACCCGTCATCATACTTACTACTTCAGCAATATTCTCTTCGTTAATAGGAAAACGCTTATTCTTACTATCTTCTTCCCAAGTAGTTTTAGCTTTTTCTAAAGCCTCACCTAATTTCTTCTCTGTATCTCTTAAGCTAGCCGCTTCTTCAAAGCGTTGGCTTTTCACCACTCTATTTTTTTCGTTCTTAACTTCTTCAATTTGTTTTTCTAAATCAACAATATCTAAAGGAACATTAATATTTTTCAAATGCACTCTGGCTCCTACTTCATCCAATACATCAATGGCTTTGTCTGGAAGTAAACGGTCGGTCATATAGCGGTCGCTTAATTTGACACAAGCTTCAATGGCTTCTTGATCGTATACTACGCTATGATAATCCTCGTATTTAGATTTGATATTATTTAAGATGGTAATTGTATCGGCCACACTTGGTGGTTCAATAATTACTTTTTGGAAACGTCTATCTAAGGCACCATCTTTTTCAATATGCATACGGTATTCATCTAAGGTAGATGCACCAATACATTGTAATTCTCCACGCGCTAGTGCTGGCTTAAAGATATTGGAAGCGTCCAAGGAACCGCTTGCTCCACCTGCTCCTACGATAGTATGTATTTCATCAATAAATAAAATAACGTCTCTGTTTTTTTCAAGCTCATTCATAATGGCCTTCATACGTTCTTCAAACTGTCCTCTGTATTTAGTGCCTGCAACAAGTGCTGCTAGGTCTAAAGAAATAACACGCTTATCAAATAAGACACGGCTTACTTTTCTTTGAACAATACGAAGTGCCAAACCTTCTACAATGGCCGTCTTACCCACACCCGGCTCCCCTATTAAAATGGGATTATTCTTTTTTCTTCTACTTAAAATTTGACTGACTCTTTCTATCTCTGCATCACGACCTACAATAGGATCCAATGAATCCATTTCTGCAAGCTTGGTAATATCACGGCCAAAATTATCTAATACCGGTGTTTTTGATTTATTAGGACTAGCAGGCTTTGCTTTTGATGCAGCACCAAAGGCACCAGCGCCGCCGCCTCTTTTCTCTTCTTCAAATTCATCATCCCCTTCTTCAGGAAATTCTGCACTAGGACGATTCAATGGCTCGTCAGTGTTGGATCCAATCATGCCTAATTCAGTTCTGAATAAATCATAGTCAATATCAAATTGATTTAAAATTTGAGTGGCTATATTTTCTTTGTTTTTTAAGATGCTTAAAAGTAAATGCTCTGTTTCAACCATGGGACTTTTAAGCGCCTTTGCTTCTAGCACCGTAACACGAATTACTTTCTCTGCTTGCTTAGTTAAGGGCAAACTATTAATGTTCGCCACATTCTTACCCGACTTATCCTTAACGGCTAATTCAATTTCTTTTCTTAGTTCTGCTAAATTCACATTCAACTGCTTCAATACCTTAATGGCAGTATTTTCCTGGTCTCTTATAAGGCCTAGCATTAAATGCTCAGCGCCTATAAAGTCATTACCTAATCTCAAAGCCTCTTCACGGCTATAAGAGATGATTTCCTTAACTTGTGTTGAAAAATTATTATCCATATATTTATTTCGAGCTGTTACAAGAATAACGAATATTTTTGACCTAAAGTATGTTAAGTATTACTTGTTTATCAACCATTTATTATTAAGCCAATATGCAATACAAAACCGAACTCAAAGAGAAATTTACTGTTCTTACCATTCTCGAGAATAGTCTTAGTTCAAATCTCGTGCCAGAATTAGCCCAAATTATCGCTAAAATTGGTGCCAAATCCCCTAAAAACCTGGTTTTGAACCTTGGCCAAGTGGACCGTTGGGAGTTGCCGGTGATTGCCCAATTAGCAGATGGCCAGGCCACCTTCTATGAGAATAATACCTCATTTGTCATTTGCTGCCTGTCAGATAGCCTTCAAGACACCCTAGATTTGACCGAATATGCCGAAATAATGAATATGACCGCCACTGAATCAGAGGCTTGGGACATAGTCCAAATGGAGGAAATTGAGAGGGAATTGCTAGATAGTGATGATATGGAGTTTTCGAACCAAGATTAGCCCTATTTTCTCTTAAGATTAGTTATTTTCGCCCTCATGATTACCTCGAATACCATACAACAAATCACCAACAGAATTGACATCATTGATGTGGTGGGTGAATTTGTAAAGTTAAAAAAGAGAGGTACCAACTTTATAGGCAACTGCCCTTTTCACAACGAAAAATCGCCTTCTTTTACTGTTTCCCCTGCCAAAGAAATTTACAAGTGTTTTGGTTGTGGTAAAAGCGGCAATACCATTACTTTTTTAATGGAGCATGAAAAGTATAGTTATGTAGAATCTTTAAGATGGTTAGCAGCTAGGTATAATATTGAAATTGAAGAAACAGAAACCAGCCCTGCTCAAAAATTAGCACAACAAGTTGCAGACAGCTTATATGCAATTAATAATTTTGCGATGGATTTTTTCGCAAAGCAATACTGGGAAACAGAGGCCGGTGAATCTATTGCGCAAAGCTATATGCAACATAGAGGTTTTTTAAAACCCATTGTAGAAAAATTTAAGATTGGTTACAACCCTTCCGATAAAGATAGTTTAGCCAAGGCCTTAATTAAAAATCAATTCAATCCGGAACTTTTTGCCAAAACAGGTTTAGTGGTGGAGCGTAACGGCGAGTGGCAGGATAATTACAGGGACCGTATTATTTTTCCTATACATAATACCACTGGAAAAATTATTGGATTTGGTGCAAGACAAATTGCAAAAAATGATAAATCACCTAAATACATTAACTCACCCGAGAATGATATTTATGTAAAGAGTAAAATTTTATATGGTTCTTATTTTGCAAGAACTTCTATAGATAAATTAAATGAATGTTTACTAGTAGAAGGTTATACCGATGTGGTAAGCCTTCACCAAGCAGGTATTGAAAATGTGGTGGCCAGTGGTGGTACTTCTTTAACCATTGACCAGTTAAGGCTTATCAAAAAATATACACAGAACCTTACCATTATTTATGATGGAGATGCAGCAGGTGTGAAAGCAGCCTTGCGTGGACTAGATATGGCATTGGAAGAAGGATTAAATGTGCAACTCGTTTTAATTCCAGATAAAGAAGATCCAGATAGTTATGTAAATAAAGTGGGGCCCGACGCTTTTAGAGAATTTGTACAATCGGCTAAAAAAGATTTTGTACTCTTTCAATTAGAAGTACAATTAAAAGAAGTGGGTGGAGATTTGAATAAGAAAAATGCCTTGGTGAATCAAATTGCTGAGACCTTAAGTAAAATTAATAAACCAGAGGACTTTACCAAGCTACAAGAATATGTTAGGAAGTGCTCTTCCCTGCTACGTATTGACGAAACAGGCTTAACGCAACTGGTCAATAAGTTTAAGCGTGATAAGATAGTTAAAGAAGAAAAGAAAATGTCTTATGATGAGGCGGCTATTCTAATGCCTAGCTTCCCTCAAGGACAAGAACAACAGCAGGATACCGACTTATTTACAGACAAAGATTTAGCCCACGAGAAAAATTTAGTGAAACTAATTATTGAGTATGGTAATGAACTTACCAAAGAAAATAAATTAGTAGCGCAGTGGATTTTTGATGAAATAGAAAGCTTCCCTTTAGAAAACGAGGATATGGTGTATTTGATAGAAGCTTATAAAAAATGGTTTTATGCAGGCAAGCTTCCCAATGGTAAAACACTTCAATACCATGAAGATGAAAAAGTGCAAAAATGGGTGGTGAGTTTATTTGAACCCGACCATGAATTAAGTACAAGATGGAATGAAAAACTGGGAAAGCCAGAACGTGAAGATGTAAAAGATATTATCAATGAAATTGAAATAGGCCTAATGTACTTTAAACTAAGAAAGGTGAAAAAGATGATTAGTCAAAATCAAATGGACCTTGAGACTGCTCCTGAAAAAGAACAAATACAATTACTTCAGATACATAAACATTTAAAAGAAGTAGAGCGAGAATTAACGCAAGGTATTGGAACGGTAATTATGAAGTAAAATTTTAAAATAATTACTAAATAACAAAAGGCTCCAAACCTGGAGTCTTAAAAATCATTAGAGTGTAAAATTATTATTTCTCCGAAGGACTATTCTTCCCTGCTAATAATTTTTCTAAAGTTGATTCCAAACGCTTTTGCTTGGTTTCTTCTTTCTTAGCACCTTGGATCCAACTTAAATATTCTTTTTGATTTAGTATAGATAAAGAAATAAAGAATTCTCTGGCTTCTTCATGTGCGCCAAATAATTTATCTAATTCTATCGGAAGGGCAATTAATCTTTTTTCAAAATCGTCCACTTTAATATTGGCAGACTTAAATTCAACAAAGGTTCTGTTTCTATTAGGTATTTGGTCTAATTTCTTAAAACGCATTGCTGTCCAAACATGGTCTAAAGTAACTTGTCTAACTGCTTCGTAATCATTCTTAGATAAAATTTCCCAGCTTGCGTCTCTGTTTAAATCAGATACTATTTTAGAAGTCGTTTTTGGATAAGCAATCCATAATTTACTCTCAGGATGTAATGCAGAAAATACCTCTTTTAAGATATTATTTAATTGTAATTGATTGATGGCGAAAATAAGCGCAAAATCAATTTTTCTAGTCTTTAATAAGGGAGTCAAGTTCTTGTTGTAAGAAAGCTTAGCAAACTGTTTCTCTACAGAAGACGGTAGGCCTTGGATCAGTAAATTTTTCTCTTCCTTCAATTGCAATTTCTCTAAAATATTCTGATTACCTGACATAGCTTTAAAGTTTTAAGGGAGGGCGAAGTTACGAAATTCTAATTTTTTTGAACTACAAATTCTGTTGAAATTTCAAAAAATATGATCAGCAAACCTTAATTAAGGTTTCCTACCTCTGTTTTTGAATATAGGCACCTTATTTTCAGTACCCTTGATAAGCCTGGAGATGTTCTTCTGATGAGTCACCACCACCATCATTGCTACTATAATAGCGAAAAGGCGATAGATAGTCTCCTTTTCATTGAAAATAAAGAGGATCAATACCATAAATGCCACTCCCGCGAACATAGAGCTTAATGATACGAACCTTGTAGAAAGCAAAGTGATTAAGAAAACCACTAAGCAAAGTAATGCAACCATTGGTTGAATTGCTAAAGCCATTCCTAGAAGAGTAGCCACCCCTTTTCCACCTCTAAAATTGGCAAAAATGGGGAATATATGTCCAAGGACAGCCGCCATTCCTAGGGCTATCATAAAAT
>Ga0315899_10009581_pt1 | contig 10399 bp, 5 predicted proteins | sample LakEriMetagenome_2_FD_203518 | JGI IMG/M metagenome (GOLD analysis project Ga0315899, IMG submission 203518) | Freshwater fungal communities from buoy surface, Lake Erie, Ohio, United States - Buoy 4 MA112 | ecosystem: Environmental > Aquatic > Freshwater > Lake | place: USA: Lake Erie, Ohio...
GAGCGCAGCCAGAGCGTGGCGGCCGAGGCGGTGGCGCAGCGCGCCCAGCTGGCCCTGGCCCGGTTTGCTTACCGCCAGGCCGCCGTCTGGTTTGCCGAGGCGGCCCAGCTGTTGCCAGCTGCGCGGCAGGAGCAGGCGTTGGCCTTCCGAGAGGAAGCCACGTCAGCGCTGTACAAGCAGGGGCTGGAGCTCGGGGATAACGGCGCCCTGAGGGAGGCGGTGGAGGCCTACCGCGATGCGCTGAAGGAGCGCACCCGCGAGCGGGTGCCGTTGGACTGGGCGATGACCCAGAACAACCTGGGCACTGCCCTGAGTGTGCTGGGGGCAAGGGAGAGCGGCACCGGGCTGCTGGAGGAGGCGGTGGAGGCCTACGGCGATGCGCTGAAGGAGCGCACCCGCGAGCGGGTGCCGTTGGACTGGGCGACGACCCAGAACAACCTGGGCAATGCTCTGCAGAGGCTGGGGGAAAGGGAGAGCGGCACCGGGCGGCTGGAGGAGGCGGTGGAGGCCTACCGCGATGCGCTGAAGGAGCGCACCCGCGAGCGGGTGCCGTTGGACTGGGCGATGACCCAGCACAACCTGGGCACTGCGCTGCAGAGGCTGGGGGAAAGGGAGAGCGGCACCGGGCGGCTGGAGGAGGCGGTGGAGGCCTACCGCGATGCGCTGAAGGAGCTCACCCACGAGCGGGTGCCGTTGGACTGGGCGACGACCCAGAACAACCTGGGCACTGCGCTGAGTGTGCTGGGGGAAAGGGAGAGCGGCACCGGGCGGCTGGAGGAGGCGGTGGAGGCCTACCGCGATGCGCTGAAGGAATACACCCGCGAGCGGGTGCCGTTGGACTGGGCGATGACCCAGCACAACCTGGGCACTGCGCTGAGTGTGCTGGGGGAAAGGGAGAGCGGCACCGGGCGGCTGGAGGAGGCGGTGGAGGCCTACCGCGATGCGCTGAAGGAGCGCACCCGCGAGCGGGTGCCGTTGCAGTGGGCGATGACCCAGAACAACCTGGGCACTGCGCTGCAGAGGCTGGGGGAAAGGGAGAGGGGCACCGGGCGGCTGGAGGAGGCGGTGGAGGCCTACCGCGATGCGCGAGAAGCTTTTCTTGGAGCTTGGAGCGTCTTTCGAGAGGCGGAAGACAGCCGCTTCGATGACTATTTCAGTAATCGACTCGAGTCGATTACTCAGCTGCTTGGAGAACCCCCACCAGAGCCATGAGTTTCAACCACCTTGGCCTGAGTGGCAATCCACAAGAGCTTGTACGAAACCACGATCCTTCGAGCGCCCATCATCACCTACGGGCGCAGCCCGTCAGATGCATGCTGATGTTATGCGTCACCCGCATTGCCCAGACGGAAGCGAAGAGCCTGAAGCAGCCGCTGGTAGCCGTCGCTGACGAAGAGATCTACCCATTGCCTCGACGCCAATCGGTCTTGGATTGAGCATTCCTCAAGTCGCACAGGGACCAGATATATCGACCCTTCAGGCATCATGTCTAATACATCAAGAGCGTGCTTGATTTCCTTGTTAGCGTAAGTCTTCTCCTGAAACCGTTTAGATATGCACGCAATGAAGTAGTCCGACTTTTCGATCGCACGTTTGATCTCCAGCTGCCATTCCTGCCCGGGCAATAGCGATCGCTTATCCATCCATGGCAGAAAGCCATCCCTGGAAAGCCGTTCATACAGGTCGTCGACCATTGCGCGGTCAGGCCCAGCGTAGCAAAGGAAGACAGTCGGCTTGTGAGGGGCTGTTTCGGCTTGTTGGCGCGGGTCGAGAAGCCCTAAGACACCTCGGCTGGCCTCGGCGGCGACGGCGGAGGCGAGTGCTCGTCGTTGGCTGTCATCGATTAACGAGGCACCAAAGGAGCGAGCCAAGGGGTGAACGACAACATTGCCTACCTTATCGACTCGAACGAATCCAGAATTAACCAACCACGCGAGTGCTCGGGTGACGTGAGGGCACTTCTGATTCGTCTCACCCACGAAGAACGCGAGGGCGGCGATGGCTACTGCAAAGTCTGCGGGCAACATGCACAACACGTTAAACAATCTTCTCGCCCCGTCGTCGCGGATCGCATCGTACGCAAGTCGCAGAGATGCCTCGACCGATGCAGTTCTCCGATCCTGGAGACGGAGGGCATCCGCTTCGCTCTCATCGATACCAGTAGCTGCACCTTCCGAGGTAAGCAGCGCCAGATAGGAGGGAATCGACGTCTCAGGGTGCAGCGCGAGATACGCGCCAGCGATTTGAATCGCCAAGGGGAGAGAGCCAACAGCTCGGCACAGATGCAGGGCCTCATGCCGCTCTGCGGCGCTAGCCTCAAGCAGCCTGTGACGATTCGACGCCTTACCAAGAAGATCAACTGCCTCCGCGTCGGAGAGTGTCGAGAGTTCGAGTCGCCAGACTCGGCTGGCTGTGAGCCCTGCAAACCTTGAGGTGACGAGGATGCGAGCGCCGGTATCTCTCAGCGAGAGCGCATCGACGACTGGCTCATTGATTAGATTCGGGCGGTCCAAGTCGTCGATGATGATCAGCGCCGACTTCTTACTCTCGATCGATTTCAGGAACGCACGGGCGGCTGCCGACTCCGGGGTATCTGGAGTCGCGGACGAGTTCAGAGCGGCAAGGCGGGCGCATTGGGACGCGAGAGGCTCTTGGCCATTGAACCAGTAGACGCCTCCCGCGAACTGATCTCTCCTTGAATGCGCGAACTCAAGGGCGAGGCTCGTCTTTCCGATCCCCCCCATGCCCACCACGGATACAGCGGCCGACGGCGGGGTGCTGTTTTGGACCCACTCATCAAGTCGCGTCAACGCATCGCGTCTTCCGACAAACGCTTCCGGCCGAGATGCGGGCACCGCGAAGACGGCTGCAGAAGGTGTACGAGAGAGGGATCCCAGGATGTCCGGATGCGCGTCGAGCAGAGTCGCCAGCCGATCTGGGTCCCAAAGTTCGACGACCCCAATTGGACCAGCAACCGTTGTTGCAGATGATGCCCAGTGTCGGAACTCGTCGAGTGCGCCCGGCATCGGGTGCTGAGCGCACATCAACATGAACCGGTCCAGTCTTGTGGGATAACGGATGAGTTGGCGAATGATCTCCCGCAAGAGCGGTACGGTGACCTTCCCGGTCTTGCACTGGATTCCGATGACCGTTGAGTCAAGCTTCGCCTCAATGTCAATCCCCTGGTCCGGATCGGAGATCCCCCCACGTCTGGTTGCGTCCGCAGCACCCAGCGCACGGCAGGCGAGTTCAAGGCAGATTCGCTCGAACTCGTCGGGTGTGTAGCCTCTGAGGCGAACCGGATTCATAGGCTTTCAGTATTTTGGCGCATAACGTCGGAGATGACCGGCTGACAGTAGGCCGGCAAAGCCGGCCGATAGGACGTCCGTGTCGATCGACTTGTTAGACCACACCTAATGTTCCGCCGTCAGTTTGGCCGTCAACAAGTCAACGCAGTAAGCAATGTCATGATCCTTCAGAAAGACTTTGCCGAGTGTGTTCGCCAATCCAACCATTGGAACATCCTCGATGATAATCGGCAAGATGTACGCCTCGGGGCGCTTTGACCCAGCTGATTTGCCGATCTCGAACTCGAATCGCGTCCAATCCTTTTCAGGATACTTGGACGAGATGAAGATAACCATATAGAGTGCATCGTTCGCGTAAATGTCTGCGAGGCGCTTCTGCAGATCGACACCCCATAGTTGCGCCTGGAGGTTGAAGTCATAGAAGGGGAAGATTCCCTTCTCCTCTATGCCCTTCACGAACTCCAAGACTATGGGGCGGTCTTCGCCTGCGAAAGAAACCGCGACATCCCATGGGTATTCGTCGTTCCGAATGTGGATGCGTCGACGGACATCGTCCAAGTCCAACAGATTCAGGTAGAAGCGGAAGGTCGGATCCTCAATCGAAATTGATTTTCCCTTTCGATACATGATTACGTCATCGAGCTTGGAGTCCTTAATGACATCGCCAAGGTAGTTGAGGCAGTTGTAATAGGACGTCGATTTCTGATTCTTTTTCTTCGGATCTGTGATCGGCGCGACTATCGTGTGGTACAAGTACTCGGTTGGAATGTCTGATCGCTCGTCTTTGGCAATGGCAGCGACGATGTCAAAGTAGGTGTTGTGAACAGACTTTGCCTGAAGCTTGCCCTTTGAGAGCGCCACGATCTTGTCAAAGTACTTGTACTCGAAGATGCGCAAGACCTCCTGTCTTATGTTGGCGAGCGACTCATCGATCTCCACTTCATCGGCTTGCGTTTTCTCAATTCCGTTCTTGATGCATGCCGTGCGGCAGATCGCCTGCACCACTGAAGGGATGCCCTTAGATCCCGCGGCTGTCTCTTGAATGAAGCGCTCGGAGAACCTCAGTCTCAAGTTGCCTGCACCTTGCACCATCAATTGGCGCACGAATTTCTCATCCTGCGTTCTCAGATCAAAAACGTCATTCCTGATACCCAGTTCCTTGTCGTTGCCTGCAAGGTCACGTGCGCTAGAGGCAATCCCAATCAGAACGAAGCGAACTACCTTCTCATGCCAAAGCTTGAGGTCTTCAGACAAGCCATCCTTCACGCTCTCTGACAGATGGTGGAAGTCGTCGATGATGACCAATCGCTGGGAGGCAAGGTAAGGCGCGATTTCGTCGTAGGTCGGGTCCACTCCGACGATGACGCCGAGCATCTCCAAGTAGTTCGTGTGGTGCTTGTATTCACGCCCGTTGATCAGCAATATCTCCGCGGGCTTGATGCCCAGATCTCGAAGAATCTTGTTGACCACCGTCGTCTTCCCTGAGCCAGATGCACCAGAAATCGTCACGTGCTTTCCATTCGCCCGAAGCGCGGACTTGATGAAGGGGTACTCCTTCGGGTCAACATACGTATGTTCAGGGAAGGCCGCCTCGTTGAACACGGCTTCTAGGTCGAACATCGGAGCTTCTTGCATTGTTCTTCTCGGTTGTTGATTGACGACAGCGTCTGATTGTGTAGTCTAACGGCATGGATAGATCGTGCAACGGCATGGATAGATCGTGCGCAGCCACGATCTATCCGGTGTTGGACAAGCCCCACACCACTGGGGCCTTTCAAGACAGGAGAAAGATCAAGGCTCTTTTAATGCCGGCTTAGTCTTTCATATAGGTAGAAATACTTGATGCCGCACAGCATAGACGTTTGAGAGCATCATGCAACCATTGTAGGCACAACACAAGCCCATCAGGCGAGATCCCTCAGATCTGCCTGTGCTAGTGGTGCGGCAAAAGATAGTAATCTATGAGTTTCAGCCCTATGACACTTAGCAAAGAATCGGGATCTCCCCGCGCTGCCTAACCCTCAACAGCTGCAGGATTCCTCCGCAGCGGGGGCAAAGCATTGGCGTTTGTTCCCTTGGCGGCGTAGGCCAGGGCAGCCTGACGCTAAGCACAAGCTGAACGAGCTGGATGATCCGTTTAGCATTGCCATGCAACAGGCCATAGTCTCGGACCCGTCTGATATGGCTGTCAATCTACGCCCGCACCTGGCGCCTAAGCATACGGATCTCCTCGATAAAATGGTTAGCCTGGAGCCCCTGTTCCACGGTGTAGGTTAGTTGTATATATCGACTATTGATTTGCTCAGTGTTCTGGGGCGGCTGAGCCGGGATGAGTTTTCGTGTAGCCTGAGGGTTAACAAAATATTGGGCTACTACCTGTCCGCGTCAATACGCCCTTGACCGGAACCAATACGCAGCTAGTCTCATGCTTGCCCACAGGCTCATCGGCAGCCATTGCATGAATGAAACTGATGCAAGCGCAGCTGCTGTTAATCACACTGCCTTGACAACCTAATGAGAAAGGCAAGCATATTGTGGACTCAGATGTAAATAGCATCATCTTCAGATTAATGCTGATCGAATAAGCCCTTTACCAACAGCTACTGCAACGTTACTTCGGTTTTATCGTTGGCAAGATCCTCAATCCTCCGAACGCTGCCCCTGAGTGGCAGGCAAGGAGCCTTTGGAGGTGAAGCTGAGAGCTGATGGTGGCCTGTCCACTCGAAGGGCTTGTTCGAAGTGTTGATTCCCCCGCGGCAGGGATCTTGGCTGATCACCATCCCTTCTGCTACCGCACCGGTGGAATGTTGACTTTGCAAATGTTGCGAAAATATTTAAAACGAAGCGGCCCCCTGCTTCACTTTCAGCAGTAGCAGTAACGAGCCTCCCATCACAAGACACATCAGGATATTATCAATCAGTACGCGATGAGTTAAGTGAACTAATGCGCAATGGTTGCGCGATCACTGGAATTCTGGAGGAGCACCCGAGGAGCCTTCGTTAGAATCCACCACAGCTGCAAGCGGCAGGGAGGACTTAGAGGCCGCGATTAATCCGGGCTTCGGTATAGCCAAGGAAAATAATCATGTAATACCAAAGCGATCCAAAAGCGTCAAAAAGATAGGTCACAAACATTAAAATGGCGGCTTGAGGTGAGGATGTTGCTTTATTCAAAATATCACCAGTGGCAAAGAAGACAAAGGCTAACACCCAGATCACAGTGGTGCTTGCGATCAAGACGCTCCAACGGTTGTAACTGAGCAGGCGCGGCGCCTCTGACAAAGCCAAACTAAGTCGGGTCGAAGAAAGTGCATAGTGGTAGCCAAGATAAAGATAGCGATAGCTGACTACGCAATGAATAGCAAAAAGGACCCAGGCAGCGCCCACCAAGCCGCGGTTGCTGATCCCACTTGAAAGCAAATCATTGCACAAGCCCCAAAGCATTATCCATATCCCTGTGAGAGGATACGTCTTTAGGCAAGCTATAGTAACAGATTTAAGGGATGGGTAGCGCAAGGGAGGATGGGCTAACTGAGCGAGGCGGCGTTGCTGAACATAGGCCACAACAGCAAAGCCGAAGAGTTGCGCAGCACTATAGAGCACAAAGATGTATGGATGTTTAAAATAGGAATAGCCAATCAGATCTGTGTTCGGCAGATCAGCTCTCGCCGCTAGGATGGTAACAGGTAAAAAGATAAAACCCAGTATCGCTAGATTGCGCCAATTCTTCAGCATAACGATCGTCTGCAGAGCAGCGTCAATCATCAGGCCGAAGGGATCGGGTTCAGGTTTGATCGATTGAAAGTGCAGGCTGGCCATTCGTTGAGTGCGTGGCCATTGCAGGAGCTTGAGATGCTTGATACGACGAGAGAAAAAGAGTGATAATTGATAGCCAATAAAAGTACATAGAAAAATTATGAAACCTGTTCCCCCATAGAAAATCCCTGTGTTGCTCAGCCCTAACATATCATTTACCCACCCTGGATAGATGGCGCCGACTGCACTGAAACTTAGGCAGATTACAAAAAAGAGTGTAGATATTGCCAATAGAATAAAGACAGGGAAAAGAAAGATCTTCTGCGCGAAAAGACTAACTATTAGTGGCTTCTTGCGAATCTCCTCGGCTAATGTGTCATGGCTGAGTTCATAGTAAGTGGTCCCAGCCCGTTGGTCGCTTCGCAACAGGCGGGCTTGCACCAAGCTGGCGAGAACTTGGCGCGGGATACGAAATCGGCTGTGCAGGGAATCCTCTTCAATGCTTAAGCGTCTTCCCTCCGGGCTGATGAGCTGCTTTGAGCAAAGATTGCGGACCCTTTTCTTAATCAAGGAACGCCTGAAGATCCCTACATAAGAGCCAACATTGTCGCAGCAGTGGCTGACAACGCGAGTATAGAAGTTGCGCATTCCCTTTTTGAGCGCCTTCCTGCCTCCTATATCCTGCATAGACACGAGGTTGTAGCTGGGATCTTGCTGTTGTCGACGAATTACATGTTCTTCGATCTGCTGGCAGATGAGCTGCAGCTGAAAGGGTTCAACCTGCTCAACTCGAAAAGCCATCTTAGGGGCTTCATCGGTAATAAAGGAGAGGATATCTTTTTGCAATAGGTCATCGATGGTAAATTCTCGGCTGGCAAACGCAGCATTAATCAGCTGACTCGGGGCGCTCAAGGCCTCGTAGGCGGCGGCCATGCTGAGCGGCCGCAGCCTAAATCGATTGCTGAGAATCGAAGGCAAGTAGTCGGAAGCTTCGTCGAGCAGGCCGAGGAAGTCTTCACGCAATGAGATGATCACATGTATGGTTGGAGCAGTCATTGTCAGTTCTTGATGGCGGTCAAGGAGTAGCAGGGAGTCGCTCAGCTTTTCTCCCTCACCACAGGGAGCATCTCCCCGTACCAGGTGACCCAGCTCCTGTAACAGATTGGCTTGATCAGACAGATCTCTCAACGTGAACAATTCTTCAAACTGATCGAGAATCAGAACTGGTTTCAACAGAATATCCTCATTCCAGAACTCAACGGACTTGAAATAGTGCCACAGGCTCCGCCTCGATCCTTCGACGATTTCAGCACTCTGACGATTAGCCAGATCCGCTATGGGGTCGAGGATGCAGTCAACAACAGACTTATGGGGGTCGTTGAGCCGCACCATTAGTGGCAGGAAGCCATCATCCCTGAGCGCTTGATTCAAACCCGCATTGAGGAGGGATGTCTTGCCAATCCCTGATCGGGCGTAGACCACGGTCAGTCGGCTAGCGATGACTTGGGCCTTGAGTAGATTACTTTCATGCTGACGGCCAAAGAATGTGGAACGTGCCAGACTGTTGTCTGTGAAGGGTTGTACTCCCGGATAGCGTGAGGCGCTGACAGTCATGATCTAGCCTCGTGCCCGCCGCTGATAATTCTTTTTTAGGTCCGAGACTAAACGCGCGAGATCCTCTGCGAACGTATCGTCGCGAAGCTGCAGACGGTGAAAGGGCTCGAGTTCAGGAATGACATGATCGGAGCGAAGACCAGATAAAGCCAACGGCACGAGAAAAGAGCCAGAACTACTGCGGATGCGCTTGGAGCGCTCGATCGCCAAATCAATCTCTTTATTGACGTAACTATCCGTTTTCCGAGCCAAGGTTGGTGACATTACTACTACAACAAAATCTGCGGAATCGATCTGCTCCTTTAACTCTGGATCCCAGCGTCTTCCTCCCTCCAATGATACCTCATCCATCCAAGGTCTCAAACCAGCCTCTTCTATGCCCTTAAATAGACGGCGAACGATATGTACATCCTCGTGAACATAGCTGATAAACACAGTGATTTGTGCGCTTTGCTCGGGGACGGCCTGCAGCCGAACAGCACCGTTGTTGTATCCTCCGGCTTGCTGGAATCGCTTCAGTAGCTCTTCAAGGAAGGATACAAGTGAATCGTTCTCAACCTCAATTTTCGTACCCCTCTTGAAGAATCCGATCGTTTGAGCAATTTCATCATCTTGCAACCCCCTCAGCGATTCTGTTACTAGATAGGGATTGCGCATGGGATTATCCACCAAAGCCTTGATGAATAGCTTAATCAACACGCGCAGATGAAGTTGGCGAATACCAAAGCCAAGGAAGAGATAGCGGTGCGAGTTGCGTTGCATCATGCTGGCCATACCAACTGGTATGCGCTTTGCCTTTTCTCGTATTAGAGCAAGGAAGAAATCGGTGATATCCTCTTCACTGATTACCATCTCGTTGGGCTCACCTGCCGCCCCAAACAGGTGATAGATATTAGGGGTCTCTGGATTGTACGAGCATCCGAATTCAGTATCGACCGCATCGGGGGGCAAAATTGCCGAGCTGTGAGAAGCGATCCCGCGCAAGCGAAAGCTTTTATTTACAGGCTGTTTGCCAACTGAATGCATCGCCTTGCTGAGGAGGTTGTCATGTGCTGTCGTCAAGATTAGGTGGAAGGGCAGGGCGGCGATCAAGCTATGAATATATGAGGGATCATTAGATTCAATATCTTTATACATAGATGCTACCATGCTGCGCATCTCGTGTTCAGTAAAATAATCGGCATAATGCTGTGAAGTTGCAGCCAAGGTGGTTTTGGGTATATTCACAGACTCCTCGTTAAGAATGGAGCGCAGCTGATCCGCAACCGCTTCAACCACACTCTCTCCGTGCTCCTCTGGAGCAGTGCTCATCGGCACTTCAGGCCCAAGAACCAGGATGCATCGCCCATCCTGAAGCTCAGACACCAGAGTGGTCCATTGTCTCGCATTCATAGATAAAAAATAGCGATGGTGGTGGTAGCCAAGTTAAATCCGCTTCCTTTGATAAATGGGGTCTCATGCATTCAGTGTAGCCTTCAGCAGGAAGACTGCAAGCTGTTCGCCATGACACCGATCATCAAGCGGTTGGCAGCTTTCCTTCTGGGCATATCCGATTTGATGATACCAGCGTCTTCATCACGCAGATCCTTCGAATGCTGTATGGGCAGGTCCGGTATCCGCTCCGCAGTGGGTGCAGTTGTCGGCCTATGCAGCCGGTGGGAAGTCGGCAACTTGCTCCAAAGGGCATGCGTTGCATTGGGTCTGGGGGATTGTACGGTGGG
>Ga0315899_10009582_pt1 | contig 10399 bp, 10 predicted proteins | sample LakEriMetagenome_2_FD_203518 | JGI IMG/M metagenome (GOLD analysis project Ga0315899, IMG submission 203518) | Freshwater fungal communities from buoy surface, Lake Erie, Ohio, United States - Buoy 4 MA112 | ecosystem: Environmental > Aquatic > Freshwater > Lake | place: USA: Lake Erie, Ohio...
CGGCAAAGCCTGTGGCCACGTCATAATTTCACCGTCCCTTTAGTGGATTAACTGTTTACAGGTTCGAGTTTGCGGACTACGCTGTCGATTTATGAACCGTTTACCTAAAAAACGGGGAATTACCCAGATCGGAGAGGATAAATCCCTCATCCTCCGCCAGCTTTCGGCTTTACTTATTACCAGACAGATCTACCGCCATCAATAATCAAATTTTGCCCTGTCATATATGAAGAAGCATCAGAACAAAGAAATTGAACAGCAGACCGATATTCATCTACATTGGCCATTCTGCCTAAGGGAATTAACTTGCTTAGCTTGGAGACAAACTCCTGATCCTGATCTTCAAAAACACCTCCTGGAGATAATGCATTAACTCTTACTCCATTTTCATTCCAATAAGTTGCCAAATATTTGGTCATACCAATCAGTCCGGCTTTAATGATTGAGTACGTAATTGGCTTTACTGATTGGTCTGCATCACTCTTTCCATTAACCTTATAAATCCTTTGATCTGGAGCAATAACTGAAAGATCAGAGGCTATATTAAGAATTACACCTCCTGTGGAAGAGGCCATAGCAGATCCAAAAATTTTGCTACAAATAAAAGCTCCCTTCAGGCCTACATTAACTTCTTTATCCCAATTTTCTAAATCAAAATTTTCCACTCGAGATAGATTTTTACTGGAAAATTCATGATTGTATTTTGGATTTATGGCAGCATTATTAACTAAAATTTCTATGTCTATATTAGAGTCTGAGAGTTCGCTAATTAGTTTCATAATAGAAATCTCGGATGTGATATCAATAGCAAATATTAGAATCTCGATTTTAGAATATTTTCCTTTAAGTTCAGATTTAGTTTGTTCAAGTTGTTTATCATTTATATCTATCAAAACTAGGTTAGCCCCACATTCAGCAAGAGCGCTTGCATGTTCCTTACCTAACAAGCCAGCTGCACCAGTAATTAAAGCCCATTTACCATCAAGATTAAATTTTGAGTTTTCTTTCATAATCCTTGGCCGCCGTCCACTGGAATTATTGATCCGGTTATTGACATATTGGCTGATGAAGTTAAAAAATAAGCCAAATTAGCTATTTCATTTGGCTCTATGAATCTACCTATTGGAACATTGTTTTTTATGTAATTTAGAGTTTCTGCTTCATTTTCAACCAATTTCTCTGACCATCTGGAGCCAGGGAAAAGTACATTACCTGGGGTGATTAGGTTAAACATATGCCCATTTTTCGCATACTTCAAAGCGAGTAATTGGATGTAATGATTTAATGCTGCCTTTGCCACGGAGTATTCAATTGGTGCATCACTTATCAAATCAGTTCCACATATCGATGAAATAGATACAATTTTCCCTGACTGCATTATTGGCAAAAACATATTAATAATGTTTACTGCTGAAAATAAATTGAATGATAAATAATGGTCCCAGGCGTCTTGCGTAGAAATAGAGTTTTTTAATGGAGCACCTGAGCCAACATTACAAATAAGAATGTCAATACTTTTATACTTGCTTGAAACTTTTTTGAATAAATCTTCGCATTCTACTTTTTTTGTTACATCCGCTGCCAAAAAATCGTTACCCACAATTCTAGATTTATCCGGAGTTTTTCTAGCGTTTTGAATTACAACACACCCTTCATTTACAAACTTCTTTGCAATCTCCAGACCTATTCCAGAAGTTGATCCCGTGATAAGAACTATCGGCGCATCATGCATTTCTATTTATCCATGTTTGTGTCATATCTCTATATTTTATCAGTGCTCCTAGATGATCGTTGTTCTGAGAACGAGCAGTTTGCAAAATATAATTCCCTCTATAATCGAAATTATCAAGAAGTTTGAAAATTGTTTCAAAATCCGCATCTCCCTCGCCTAGAGGGAGCGTTGTACCATTGTATTTTCTATCTTTCACATGAACATTCATAATTCTATTTCCGTAAAATGAAAACTCCTCTTGGGGGTTGTAGCCTAGGCTAGCGCTGTTGCCAATATCGTAGTTAATTCCAAATATATTTCTTGGAAATTCTTCAATAAAATTCATTAATTTTTTGGGTTCAAAATCACTTTCGAAACATACCGAAATATTCACGGCTTTTATTGTATCGGCTATTTCTAAAAATAGATTCCTTAAAGTTTTTTCATTATCTTTGCTTTTTAAGCTTGAGTTATCTACTAGTGGGATTACAATCAAGTTGGTCCCAATTGCAACCATTCCTTCAAATATTTTAAACATTATTTCAAGAGTTTGAGATGTATCAGCTTTCCAAGGGGGGTTTTCCATAAAATAATCACATGTGATTGAAGGTATGGATACATTATTATGCTTGCAAATTTCAATGATAGAGTTTTGACCATTGCTAGTTAACAAAGGATTATCATTCAAAGTTTCGCTATCAATAGTCCATTCCATTTTTGTAAATTTGTATTTAGAGGCTAGCTCTATCTCCATCTTCCAATTTGTTGTTGGAAATTGTTGAATGCGCCCATTAATTACGGGCGACAATCTGCCTTGCATAAAGCCTATGCTTGAAAATTGACTTGACTCTGCCTTCAATTATTTTGTTCCAATGCTTCCGATCATCAATTCTCTACTCCATCGAAGCCATTTGTTCTTAATTCTATGATGTGCAAAAATTGCTGATATCGTTGCAAGTAGGTTAATAGACCTGCTATTCCAAGTAGAAGAAAGTTGTCTAAATCGGAATACTTCGATGTTTTTAAAATTAGTTAATTCCAAAGCTTGATTTAAAGTTACGGTTGAAAATGGTTTTACATGTGTTATGTCGTCGAAAAATATTTTATAATTAGTTTCCCAATCGGGGGTTAAATTTATGAATTTACCGCCAGGCTTAAGGGATTCATAAGCCCAATTAAAATATTCTAAAGGTTCAACTAGGTGCTCGATAAAAGATTTTGAAAAAATAACGTCAAATTTCTTACGTTTAAAAGGAGATTTTCCTTTGGACTTGCCAATCTCGAATTTTTCAAATTTTGCACCCTTAGATTTTGCATATGCTTCTGCAGATGAAGCGGAATCAATTGCATAGGTGCGCAGCCCTAAGTTTTTGAAATGTTCTAAAAACTCAGACCTGCCGGACCCAACTTCAAGTATTTCGTCCCCTTTTTGTAACTCAAATTCCTTACAGATATATTGAGCAAGTTTAGAAGGGTATGCAGTTAAGGGTCGTTTCTCTGGGGTGTATTCAACGTCTAGATAATCTTTTTGACTCATGAGTTAATATTAATCCTCCACGAGTTCGATTAATAATCCTTCAGGGCCAACAATAAAGGCCACCGTAACCTTGTTTTCGACAGATTTTCTCGGCTCATTTATAGTTTTGTATTCTAATTTAGAAGATTTATCAATAACTTCAGCCATATTCTCAACGTTTAAGGCTACATGCGTCAATCCGGTTGAGGTAAAACTACCATTCCAAAAATTATCAGCCTGCTTGTTAGGAAACCACAGAAGTTCTATCATTGAATTATCTGAGGCAACCATTTTCACAGTTCGAACTTTGACGTCAGGCATACCCAGTAAATGCTCGATAAAATTTCCTGTTTCTAAGTTATCGTTCGTTATTCTAAAATTTAATACTTCTGTCCAAAAATGTATAGACTTTTCTATATCTTGTACAACTATTCCAGTATGTCTAACACCTAATGTCATAAAATTTCTATCTCTAAAACCGCTCTAATAACATCAATTCCTTCTACAAGTGCTTCTTCTGTAATTGTTAATGGTGGGCCAATTTTTATAGATTCTCTCCCAGTATGAACCACCAATAACCCTTTTTGCATACATTTTTCTGCAATTTCACTTACGGTTGATGAACTATTTTTTCCTTTAATTTCTTTATGAAAAATCATAGAAGCAATTAAACCTTTTCCATAAATTCCACTAATAAATGTAGGAAAATCTTCCTTCAGTTTGTTCAATTTAGAATGCAGAATTAATCCTTTATCAGCACTGGCTTTTACAAGTTGATAATTTTCAATTTCTTCAAGAACTGCTATCCCAGCCGCACAAACCACAGGATTGCCAGAATGAGTGCTACTCATGTTTCCAATTTCTGGTAGGTCCATCACCGCAGCCCTTCCAATTACTCCCGATATAGGAAAACCTCCACCCATGCCTTTGCCGCAGCAAATTAAATCAGCTTCGACTCCGTAGTGTTCATATCCAAAATTCTTTCCAGTTCGTCCGAATCCAGCCTGCATTTCATCAAATGCCAGCAAAATACCATTCTCATTGCAGATATCTCGAATCTTCTTAACAAATTTTATCGGATAAAAAAAAGCACCCCAGCCTTGAAAAGTTTCAAGCATAAATCCACAAACATCTTCCTGTAATGAAATACCATTTTCGGAAAGTTTCGAGAGATTGGCAAGTAAATATTGTTCAGAATTCTCTTCGGTAATTTCCCAAGGATATGGAAATCCAATGTGCTGTATATCTGATTGATCATGAGTAGTCCAAGATTTTTGAGCATGATTATCTGACAACATCTGGGCACCAAGCGTTCTGCCGTGCCAATTTCCAGATATCGCAATAACTATATTTTTCTTTTTCCCAATTTTCTGACCGTTCATTTTCATCAATTTAAATGCAGCTTCTGTTGCTTCAGTTCCAGCTGAAAGCAGAAAAGCTTTTTGAAAATTTGGTCCAGCAAAATTAATTAATTTTTCAAGATAATTTGCTCTTATTTCATTTGGATAGGCATAGCAACCTAACATTGGAAAATCGAGTACTGACTGTACTTTATTTATTACATTTTGGTTGCCGTGACCAACATTTGCAACAAAGATCATGGACGTAAAATCAATCCATTTATTACCTAAATGATCATAAACGTTGTGACCTTCTGCTTTATGCCAGACAATCGGTAGCTGACCATGCATTGATCTAGATTCAAATTTATCTAATTTTTCCAAAAGTTCTTTTGTTCCTGGGGCTGGTATTGCTGTGCTTATAAACCTATTTTCAGTATTTACTAGTTCCACTTTAATTGGAGTTCTTGAGAAAGAATGACTTGCCACAATTAGGCTCCAAACAAATAATTCGAATACGTGTGAAGCGATTCTTCCATACTTTCCAACTGCTGTAAATCAAATTCGCTATCTACTTCTATAATATTTTCAGTTAAGAATGGCATGACGCTATTGCCATGGATTCTTTGCGAGCTAAGGATGAATTCTGGGAACAGAATGTCAACATATCCATTTGCTACATAAGTTTTTGGGAATGCTTGCCGGTTTACGTTGGAATTATCTAGATCGCCTGAGTGTGTAAATACTGAAATTAATCTTCCATTTTCTCCAATTTCAAAAGATTTATAGGCCGTTTCACTCATCTCTTGTATAGATCTGAGCGCAGTAATTCTATTTTTATTTGCTACCGCTACTCCTATCGATTCGCTAATTTTTTTTGGGTTCCTAAGTGGTGAAGTAGGCCGAAGATGCAAAATGAGATCTGGAATTTTTCCTTCTGATTTAAAAAACTCTAAAGAATGTAAAATCATTTCTAGATCTGTTGAATTGTCTTGAGAAATATTTTTTGGACGAGTAAAAGGAACTTCGGCGCCATTTTTTAGTGCTATCTCGGCATACTCTTGAGAATCAGTACTTACAATAGTTCTGTTAACTTGAGGCGTTTTCAGTGAAGCCTTGATCGACCAATTTAGCAGTTCGATTCCATTTAATTTTCTTAAATTTTTATTGATTACACCTTTTGAGCCTGCTCTAGCCGGAATTATTGAAACTATATATATATCATCCTTCAACATTTATCCTTAATTTGTCCCTACTTTTTGCTTCTGCTTCGCTCAGAATTTTTTCACCATTTCCTAATATTTCAGGTATAGCTCGTACTGCTTTAACAAAACTATTTAAAGATGATGACTCAATCGAAGCTGCTTGGTCAGATCCATACATTGCCCTGTCAAGCGTTATATGACGCTCAAGTGATGTAGCACCCAGTGCAACCGCAGAAGTGCACACCTTGATTAGTGAAGATTCATGCCCAGAATAACCGACTTCGCATCCATATCGTTCTTTAAACATTGGAATACAGCGCAAGTTAGCATCTTCATCTTTCATCGGATAGGTGCTGTTGCAGTGCATAAGTTCAAATGGACAATTTGCATCTTTAAATATCTTCACAACTTCATCAATTTCTTCAAGAGTTGACATCCCGGTTGAAATAAATGTTCGTTTTTTCTCAGACGCAATTAGCTTAAGAAGCGGAATATGCCCAAGCATTGGGGAGGCAACTTTATTAAAAGTGCAGTTAAACTGTTGCAGAAATAGTTGTGCGTCGATATCCCATGCAGAGGCACTCCATTGAATTCTTTTCTCTTTGCAGTAGGAATCGATTAGCTTATAGTTATTTGTTGAAAACTCTAGACCTTCTTTTTGATGGCGCTGGGTAGTGCCCCAAGGGCTTTCGCGTGGTGCATCCAAAAATTCTTTTGTGTAAACTTTATCTATCGTGCGCTTTTGAAATTTCACTGCGTCAAATCCAGCATCGGAAGCGGCATCGATTAATTGCTTTGCTATTGCCATGTCTCCATTATGATTGATGCCAATTTCAGCGATTATAAATATGCTCATCTATCTCCAAATTTCTATAAATAGATTTACAACAATACACCCCGAACTATAGCAATTTCCTGAGCCACGAATATGGGGCTCGAGTTTAGGCCATACCTAAAGCAATTTCTGCATACTCGCAAAGAGTATGCCCTAGCAATAGGTGCATCTCTTGAATACGAGCGGTTTCTTCTGAATCTATAACAATACTATAATCAGATAGAACTACTGCTTGTCCCCCGCCTTTGCCAAGTAGCGCAATTGAAGTAATTCCCATTCCTTTGGCTTTTTGTAAAACTTTTAAAATGTTTTCACTCTTGCCAGAAGTTGATAAGACAACTAATACGTCTCCCTTTTTTCCTAAACCTTCTAATTGCCGCGCAAATATTTCATCATACCCGAAATCATTTGCTATACAGGTAATTGCGGCTGTATCTGCATTAAGAGAGAGTGATGGCAATGATCTGCGATTATTCTTGAATCTTCCGATTAACTCTACCGCTAAGTGAGAACTTTCTGCAGCGCTACCACCGTTGCCACACCAAAAAATTGTATTATTTTTTTTAAGTGAGTCTCCAATAATTTTTGCACAGTGCGAAAAAGTATCTCCGTGTTCGCTAACAAGAGTGGATAATGAATCACTTAGTGTTGAGATTTTTGTACTTAAAAGAATATTTGGTTCCATTTATAAACAATACTACAAAACAATTGTGAATACTTTGTTCAACGCTAATAGTTATGTAAACTATGCCTGATTTATCGCCTTTGGGATATCTTTGAGCTCAAAGTTCGTAAAACCCCAATTTAAGTTCTAGTGAAATATCAACCCATCTGGCTAATCACTTTTACGCCAATACATGAGGATAACGATATTTAATTAAATCTCGACGCCAATATATTTAGTTTCTAAAAACTCTTCGATTCCAGCAAAGCCGCCTTCTCTACCTAACCCTGATTGCTTATATCCGCCAAATGGAGCAGCAGGATCTGAGATAACACCTTTATTAATTGCCACCATACCAGATTCCAAAGCCTCTGCAACCTTCATCGCCCGCTTTAAATCTGCTGAGTAAACATAAGCAATTAAGCCAAACTCGGTTGAATTTGCAAGTGAGATTGCTTCTTCATCAGAGGTAGTAATAACAATTGGCGCAACTGGACCAAATATCTCTTGATTTAATATTGGATTATCATTTTTAACCGTAAGCACAGTTGCTGGATAAAAAGCACCAACTCCATCAGGTGATTTACCGCCAGTTTTAACCTGACCACCAGCTGTAACGGAGGCATCAACTAATTCTGCAATTTTATTGCGCTCTTTTACTGAAACACTTGCTCCTAATTGAGCACCCGCTGCTATGCCTGGCGCCATTTTTAAATCTCCCATGGCTTTGGCTAGCTTTGTTGTGAACTCATCCGCTACCTCTTTGGCAACATAAAAACGGTTTGCTGCTGTACATGCTGCTCCACCATTTCGCATCTTGGCAAGGAGTGCGCCACTAACCGCCTCATCAACATTGGCATCAGATAAAACTAAAAATGGTGCGTTGCCGCCCAACTCCATTGAGCAACGAATAACACGTTCTGCTGCTTCTTTTAATAGCACTCTGCCAACCTCAGTAGATCCCGTAAAAGATAAATTAACAACTCTTGGATCCTTCAATATTTTGGCAATTGCAGGTCCAGTTGGTGTTGGCAGAATTAAATTAACAACTCCTGCTGGAACACCAGCCCGCTCTAATATTTCAACAATTGCAATTGCAGTAAGTGGGGTCTCACCTGCTGGCTTTAGGATTACTGTGCAACCTGCAGCCAGCGCCGGTCCAATCTTTCTAGTCGCCATTGCAGCTGGAAAATTCCAAGGGGTAATTAAAAGAGAAACTCCAATTGGTTGCTTGGTAACAATAATTTTCTTATCCCCACTAGGAGATGTTCGATACTCACCATTAATTCGCACCGCCTCCTCTGAAAACCAGCGGAAGAATTCTGCGGCGTATAAAATCTCACCCTTTGCATCCGTTAATACTTTGCCATTTTCTCTAGAAACTATCTCAGCTAATCGATCGGCCTCTACCACCATAATCTCAAATGCTTTTCGCAAGATCTCACCACGAACACGTGGGGCAGTTTTTGCCCAGCTCTTAAAGGCCCGATCTGCCGCATCTACTGCATCAGCACACTCTTTATCCGATGAAACCTGCACATTAGCAATTACTGATTCATCACTTGGATCAGTAATTGCCAAGGTGGACGAGCCATTAACCCACTTGCCATCAATATAAAGCTGTGTCTTTAACTGCATAAAGATAAGCATAAGCCAAGTAAAGGGTGCTTAAAAATCACCTATTAAACAGGCGTATACTTATTGCCTTACTTCTCATTGGAGAGTGTTTTAAAAAGTGCCTAAATCTTGGAGTGATAATGCACCAGCCCCTAAGGTGCTCAAAGAGCACGCACACCTTAAGGATCCACTTTCCTACAAAATCAAGCGAAAGCTTCTCGGTAATCCACTAAATCGCCACACTCTTAGCCATCAAAGATTAAGTAAAAGATATGGCCTTGGAATTTTGTCCTCAGATTGCATCTCAAGCTCAGCCTATGGATCTGAGCAAATTTTGCTTGCCTTAGTTCCTGCCTTTGGATTAGCTGCCTTCGCCATGTTAATGCCGATGACAATGATTGTTTTACTGATTCTTTTAATTGTTACCTTGTCGTATAGAAATGTTATCTCAGTTTATACAAAGGTTGGTGGGGCATACATCGTCTCCAGAGATAATTTTGGACCAGTTGTTGCCCAAATTGCAGCAGTTGCATTAATGCTTGATTACATCGTAACTCTTGCAATTCAATCAGCAGCAGGAGTTGCTGCCATTATCTCAACCTTTCCAGAGTTATCTCCTTGGAAGATTCACATGACACTTGCAATCATCGTTTTACTTACCTATGGAAACCTACGGGGGGTAAAGGAGGCCGGCAAAGCTTTTGCTCTTCCTACCTATCTATTTGTGGGTTCCATGTTTACAGTTTTTGGAATTGGGATTTATCGCCAGATTACTGGCACCCTGCCTGTTTTGGATGTGAATCAACCAGGTGCAGTTGAAATTGGTCAAGAGCAGAGTTTATTGACCTTTGCTGCAATTTTTATTCTGCTTAGAGCATTTGCCAACGGTGGCTCATCATTAACCGGACTTGAGGCGATCTCAGATGGTGTGGCACTTTTCAAAACTCCTGAGCATATAAATGCTCGTAGAACTTTGGTAGTCATGAGCACACTCCTTGGTTCTTTAGTTCTTGGAGTTTCATACTTCGCCCACAAAATCTATGCAATGCCTTATGAATCAGGCACTCCTACTGTTATCTCGCAAATAGCAAAGACCATTCTTGGTGATGGACCAGCAGGAAGTGCCTTTTTTATCTTGGTGCAAGCTGCCACTATGTTGATTTTATTTGCTGGCGCTAACACCACTTATTCAGCTTTTCCAATGGTAGTTAATTTTGTTGCTCAAGATGGCTATCTACCCAATTGGCTAACCAAGCGAGGACATAGGCTTAACTTCTCCAATGGAATTTTAGTTCTAACTGCAGCTGCAATGATCTTGGTTTTAGTAACAAGAGCATCAGTTGAGCATTTAGTTGCTTACTACGCACTAGGAGTATTCACTGCATTTACTCTCTCAGGTCTTGGTATGGCTAAGTATGCAAAAACTCATAAAAAAGGTGCTTGGAAGGTCAATTATGTTATTAATGGTTTATCTGGCTCAATCTCACTTTTAGTAGTTTTAATCTTTGCAG
>Ga0315899_10009583_pt1 | contig 10399 bp, 10 predicted proteins | sample LakEriMetagenome_2_FD_203518 | JGI IMG/M metagenome (GOLD analysis project Ga0315899, IMG submission 203518) | Freshwater fungal communities from buoy surface, Lake Erie, Ohio, United States - Buoy 4 MA112 | ecosystem: Environmental > Aquatic > Freshwater > Lake | place: USA: Lake Erie, Ohio...
CCGCAGGTTTATCGAATCATTGCCGAGGTTAAACCGAAGCAAATGACGGCCTTTCAAGAATATTTGAGAGAACGAGGGTATGAAACCAATGAGGAGTTATTAAGAAGTGCCAAATTTTCTGGCCTGCTTCAGGCTGTACTCAGTATTGTTTTTTTGTTGGGCGCCGTCATGATTGTGAATGCCTTTGTTGGTTTCATTCTTTATTTGCAGCTGACTATCGCCCGCTCAAAGTATGAGCTGGAAACATTATTGCGCCTCGGCTATCGCCACCGGGCGCTCACTGCTTGGTATGCAAACAGTATCGGTCTGGTTTTGATTTTTGTAGGAGGACTGGCATTTACGGGTCTATGGATTATACAACAGGAGATGCAAGTGTTTTTAGAGACGATGGGATTTTCGGTTACCAACGGGATCGGTTCGCTTTCTTGGATGATCGGCGGAGGATTGATTCTGGTGTTATATTCCATTTTTCTAATTACGGTTCGCCGTCAGGTTTACAGTCTTTCATTACCAAATGCATAATTGGAGGGCCGTACCTGATGTTGATAATTCTCCATTCAGGTTACCCCAATCCAAAATAGTAATTTCGTGCATGAATATGACGCAGCTGCCCGAACTGGCGGAACAGGAAAAATTCATGCGACAGGCCTTGCAGGAAGCCCGAAAAGCATATGATTTGGGTGAAGTGCCTGTTGGGGCTGTACTCGTTTTGGAAAAAAAAATCGTTGCCCGCGCCCACAACCAGGTGGAATTGTTACGCGACACCACGGCCCATGCGGAAATACTGGCGATTACGAGTGCCTTCAATGCGTTACAGGTGAAATATCTGCCCGAGGCCGTCCTTTACGTAACGCTGGAGCCCTGTTTGATGTGCAGTGGTGCATTGTATTGGAGCAAAATCGGAGCGGTGGTTTTTGGTGCGTCCGACGACAAAAACAGCTATCGGAAATATACAGGGGCAAACAACCCGTTTCATCCTAAAACCCTATTGACGGGAGGCGTCCTTGCTGAAGAATGCGGTCAACTCATGACCGATTTTTTCCGTACACTTCGTTCGTCCTGATTTCAGTCAGCCCATTTCTCAACGGCAACAAAACGCATACCTTTGCATTTCTAATTAAAAATCGAAACACAATATGCCATTCACACTCGACCCTTTACCCTATGCGCACAATGCGCTTGAGCCGCACATCGACGAACAAACCATGCAGATTCATCACGGAAAACATCATCAGGCCTATGTAGATAACCTGAACAAAGCTATTGCCGGAACAGAACACGAAAGTAAATCACTGGAACAGCTGATTGGACAAGCCGGCAGCATTAGCATGGCCGTACGGAATAACGGAGGCGGACACTGGAATCATACGTTTTTCTGGAATAGCATGTCGGCCCAGGGCGGCGGTACACCCACCGGACAGCTAGCTGAGGCTATCAACAGCGCATTTGGATCGTTTGATGTGTTCAAAGAAAAATTCAGTCAGGCCGGATTAACAAGATTTGGCAGTGGTTGGGCCTGGTTGATTGTGAAAGATGGCAAACTCGACATTTGTTCTACACCAAATCAAGACAATCCGTTAATGGATGTAGCTGAAATTAAAGGAACACCGATTTTGGGTGCTGATGTATGGGAGCACGCGTATTATCTCAAATATCAAAACCGCCGTGCCGACTACCTTAATGCTTTTTGGAATGTGGTTGACTGGCAAGTGGTTGAAAATCGTATGCAAGCAGCGATGTAATCAAATTGCAAACAACCGTTTATCAAAAGCCGCCCAAAAATCAGGGCGGCTTTTTTGTGACAAATCATATGATATAAGCCAACGTCAATCAGGAGTATCGTGTTTGGTAGAGCGTACTTTACAAAACCAAGTACCAAGCAAATGCGGGTTTTGATTTTGACAGCCATTCTTTTTTTAAAGATTCATTCAGCGAATGCCCAAACCGCTTTTGAGGTCGTTCAACGAGCCGACAATAACATGCGAGGCCAGTCTATGATCGCCGAAATATCTATTCGAATCAGCAGACCAACCTGGGAGCGAACCATGGACGTGAAGGCTTGGACGCTGGGCCGGGATTATTCCCTGATATTAATTCAGTCACCACCGCGTGAGCGGGGCGTTGTTTTTTTAAAACGAAAGAAAGAATTGTGGAATTGGTTACCTGCTCTGGAAAGAACAATCAAACTGCCACCTTCCATGATGAGCCAAAGCTGGATGGGAACTGATTTTACGAATGACGACCTGGTTCGGGAATCATCGGTGGTGTATGATTACGAACACCGGTTTTTAAACGACACTCTAATTCGTCAACAAAGCTGTTTTCGTATTGAAATGATCCCGAAACCGGATGCACCGGTTGTTTGGTCGAAAATCATCATCGCAATAGCGAAAGAAGCGTTTATAGAGCTCAATGCGCTTTTTTTTGATGAGGACGGTATGCTATCCAGCTGTATGAACGCGTATGATATCCGAAATATGGATGGCCGAAAAATTCCAACCCGATTTGAAATGATTCCGCTGCAACCAAAAAATCAAAAAACAGAAATGATCTATCGAAATGTGCTCTTTAACAGGCAGATACCCGAAGAGCGATTCAATCTATCCAATATTCGTAATCCGGCGTTTTAACCAAAACCCCAACCGATGCGATGGTTATTTCTAATGGCGCTGAAAAACCTTGGACGAAAAAAAAGTCGTACCGGCCTAATGCTTTCAGCCGTTTGTTTTGCTTATTTCCTCTCGGTTGTTGCTGAAAGTCTGAAAGCCGGAATCTTCGATCATCTGGTTCGCCACGTGGTTCGTTTTAACAGCGGGTATGCTCAAATGCAATTAAAAGGATATTGGGAGAACCAAACACTTGATAACAGTTTTCATTTGAATGATTCGATCAAAAATAGGATTTTGTCGGTGCCTGGCGTAACAGGAATCGCGCCAAGGCTTCAGTCGTTCATGCTGATTTCGTCCGGAGAAAGAACCGTTGGGTGTTTGCTTTTGGGTATTGACAAGCTCGGGGAGAATCGTGTACTCTCTTTTTCTGAAAAAATCATGGTTGGAAAAGCAATGGAACCCGGCGAAAAAGGAGTGGTTGTAGCGGAAGGTTTGATGCATCGATTGCGCGCTCGATTGGGCGATACCGTAGTATTTCTTGGTCAGGGATATCACGCCTCGTTGTCTGCCGGAGCCTATCCTATTTTGGGTATTGTTCGGATGGGCGCGCCAGATCTTGACAGGACACATGTTTTTATGGACATTCATACCTGCGCCGAGCTACTGGACGCGAAAAATCGTACGACCGCCTGGGTTATTGGAATCCAAAAACCAACCCAGCTTACACGCTTGACAGACTCCGTAAAAAAACACATTCCAACCGATTGGGAGGTGCTCACCTGGAAACAAATGATGCCGGCACTGGAACAACATATTCGTACAGACTCTAGAAATCTGTTCTTTATTCAAGCGCTTATTTATGTGTTGATTGGGTTTGGCATTTATGGCGCACTGCGCATGATGATCCATGAGCGTAAAAAAGAGCTTGCGATGCTGTTGTCAATAGGTATGTCCAAGATTAATATTGTCTGCTTGATAGTAATTGAAAATCTGGCTACTATTATTTTGGGCATACTCGTGGGCGTTTTGATAGCCGGACCGGTTGTTTATGCATTGTCTTTGTTTCCGATACAGATTGGCGGAGAGGCGGCGGACGCCTATCGCCGATTTGGATTTGAACCCATTTTTCCGGCACTGTACGATGCCGACATTTTTATCCGGCAAACCATACTGGTTGTTCTTCTTGCTGTGGTGGTTTCTGCCATGTCGCTAAAATCTCTTTTTGCTTTGAATCCGTTGATGAATAAAAAATAACTAATTAAATGATTGTCAAGTTGGCCTGGAAAAACAACTGGAGAAATCCGGTCCGCAGTCTGATTGTGCTCCTTTCAGTAGCGATGAGTGTGTTTGCGGGCATTTTCATACTGGCGCTTTATCAGGGCATGATGGATTCGAGAACCCGAAACGTGATTAATCATGAAACCGGGCATTTGCAAATCCATCACAAAAAATACAAAGAAGAGGAGTGGCTTCCTGCCTTACCCCGGGTTGATGTATTGGACACCGTATTACGAAATAGTTCGTTGGTCTCTGCTTATGCTCTTCGGTCGGTATTGAACGGCATGGCCTCTACGCCAACAGGCAGCAACGGCATTCAGCTCGTTGGCATAGAGCCGGAGGGGGAATATGGCACAACCGGAACAAACCAAACGATTATTGAGGGCAAGCCTCTTACTTCCCAAGATGAACATCATGTGATGATTGGAAAAAGACTGGCCGACAAGCTAGGAGTGCATACCGGTCAGAAAATGGTACTTACGTTCGCCGATTCAGCCGGCAACTTGATGTCATCCGCTTTTCGAATAAAGGGTATTTATCAAACAGAGAATGCAATTCGCGATGCGTTCAGAGTATATGTCTTGCGAAAAACTATCAGTTATCAGCTACAAACACCTGATCTAGTTCAGGAAGTTTCAATAGTAATGAGTAATCCCGATTCCTTGCTCGTGTTGGCGCATCGTCTGTCATTACTTACCGGAGACCATCTGGTTGAAACATGGATGGAAACATCACCCGAGACCTATTTGATGATTTCTTTTGTTGATCGGTATTCCTATGTGGTGATGACGGTGCTTTTGCTGGCTATTGCTTTTGGCATCATGAACACAATGATGATGTCGGTGTTGGAGCGGAGCGGCGAGATAGGCATGTTGCGAGCCGTTGGTATGCCCGTTCGAGTTCTTGTTTCAATGATCAGTCTGGAAACCCTTTTTTTAACCGTGTTGGGTGTGCCGGTTGGTTTATGTCTGAGTTGGATTTTGATTCTGCTGTTACAGCATACCGGCATTGATTTTTCAAAAACCGGTGCGGAGATGATGGCCTCTTTTGGATTTGAATCAAGGTTGTTTCCGGTTTATCCTCTTTCTAAAATACCGGGAATATTGTTGTTGATTTTTTTAACATCGTTATTCTCTGCCTTGCTTCCGGTTTGGAAATCAGTGCAATTAAATACACTTCGTTCGTTGCAGGAATAATCATCACTACCATGGAAACTATTATTGACGCACACGATATCAGCAAGACCTATTATCCGGGATCGGTGCCGGTCAAAGCATTGATGGCGTGCATCTGCATCTCGAGCGTGGCGCCTTTGCGGCGCTGGTTGGACCTTCCGGATCCGGAAAAACAACGCTGATGAACATGATTGGCGGCCTTGATAAACCGGATACCGGACACGTTATCATTGGCGGTGTAGACATTACACGTCTTTCCAACAAAAAACGGGTCAGTTTTCGGTTGTATCATATCGGATTTGTTTTTCAGTCGTTTAATCTAATTCCGGTGCTTACGGCTGCTGAAAATGTTGAATTGGTTCTTCAACTTCAGCATCGGCCCAAAAACGAACGAAAGGAGCGGGTTCGCCTTTTGTTTCGACAGATTGGACTTGAAAGCCGTATGCATAGCCGGCCCGCACAATTATCCGGCGGAGAACAACAACGTGTGGCGGTCGCTCGTGCGTTGGCAACAAAACCCCAGTTTATTCTTGCTGATGAGCCGACGGCAAACCTTGATACTAAAACGGCAGATCAGCTTTTGGATATGATGGTTCGGTTGAATCAGGAAGAGGGAGCCACTTTTTTGTTTTCAACACACGATCCCAGGGTTATCATCCGAGCTAAACGGGTAATTACATTAACCGATGGAAAAATCACGTCTGATACGGCCGTTGTTTCAGCCCATGCAACATCTAATAAAGCGATATAATCGAATCTTGTTTTGCGGCATTGTTTTTTTTTGCTGCCCGTTGCTTGCTGCTGCCCAGGCGTCATCACCGCGACCTTCACTAAAAGGAGGAGGATATATGAGGGTGCTTCCATCCGTGACCATCACCTCCACAAAACCGCCTGGCTATTCTCTTTTGTTACATCAGCGAAGCAATATTATGCTAACCATCTCTCCGAGATTTGAGTGGCGTACAGAAATCAGAAATCGTCTTTTCTTTCAAAAAAACAACACAACAGATACCGCGTTCGTACAAAGCTTATCCAACCCAATTGGTTATTTTACTGGTGATAAAATAAGCCGGCTTGGCTCGAATGTGCTATGGTCCATGAATGTAGATCGGTTTTGGCTTTCCATCAAACACCGGCAGTGGAATTTGGTATTAGGCCGCCAGCGCATTCACTGGGGCAATGCGGTTGTGTGGAGCCCTAATGATATTTTCCAAAGCAACGATTTATCGGATATTGATTATGTTGAACGTCCGGGTGCCGATGGGTTTTGGTGGAAATGCCAAGTGGGAAAAACAGCACGCGTAGAACTCGCTGGGATACTTGGAAAAGAGGTCAACAAACCGGTGTTGGGGGCTCGTTATTTTTTTAACTACCGCGGGGTGGATGGTCAGTTGATTGCAGCGATTGCCAATCAGCAACCAACGATTGGTGCTGGATTCGCTGTTGGAACGGGGCGTTGGATGAACCGGGCCGAGGTTCAATACCGAAAAACAACAACCGGACCAAGCTGGCAAACCGCGCTGGAAACGGAAACGATGTTACTAAATAAAAGTATTATAGGCGTTGCCTTGCTCTACAATAGTCGTGGACAAACCAGTGCGACAGCAGACACAGCAGATTTTGTTTTACGCACAACACCGGAGCAGATTATGCCTACGCGATGGAGTGGGTTATGCCGAGTAAACTATGAAATCAATCCGCTTTTGCGCGTGCATACTACGGTCGTTTATACACCGGGGCCGGGTTTTTTTTTCGTCCAGGCCGCCCTGCAGGATGATATTGGGAAAAACACCGAATATGGCATTTTTATTCAGACGGGTTTACGAAGTCGGTCGGCTCCTTGGTCGGTCGATTTTTTTCGTGTCTTGCTGAGGGTTTCCTATAGTTTTTGATTGTTCTATCGCCGAGTCCTGTATCTTGTTTGAAAGGTACAATCGTTCCATTGCTTACCTTCGCTTCTCAAGTATCTAGTTTTTATGAAAGGTATTATTTTGGCCGGAGGTTCCGGCACCCGGCTTTATCCGATTACCATGGCAATCAGTAAACAGCTGATGCCGATTTATGATAAGCCGATGATTTATTATCCGCTTACTACGTTGATGCTGGCGGGTATACGAGAGATCATGATCATTACGACACCGGAGGACCAGTCTGGTTTTCAGCGGTTATTGGGCGATGGTGGGCAGTGGGGGCTTTCGTTACATTATGCTGTACAGGAGAAGCCCAACGGGCTTGCACAAGCTTTTGTGATAGGAGCTGATTTTATTGGTAATGACAGCGCGGCGCTGGTGCTGGGCGATAATATTTTTTATGGAAGCGGGTTCAGCAATCTATTGCAGGATGCGGCTGATCCGGATGGTGCGGTCATTTTTGCGTATCCGGTGAGCGATCCGGAGCGATATGGTGTGGTTGCTTTTGATGAACATAAAACAGCAATCAGCATTGAAGAGAAGCCGGCAAATCCCAAAAGTCACTTTGCGGTGCCTGGGTTGTATTTTTATAATAATGACGTGGTGAAGATTGCGGCATCCATTGCACCGAGCCCCCGCGGTGAATATGAGATTACCGATGTGAATCGGGTTTTTCTTGAGCAAAAAAAACTAAAGGTGGTGGAGCTTAATCGTGGGTTTGCCTGGCTCGATACCGGAACCTTTGATTCGCTACATGATGCCAGCGAGTATGTGCGTGTGATTGAAAAACGGCAGGGTCTCAAAATTGGTTGTCCGGAAGAGATTGCCTATCGTATGGGATTCATTGATAAAACACAGTTAGGCAAACTGGCGGATGGATTGGAGAAAAGTGGGTATGGGGAGTACTTGCGACGGATTATTTAACGACTTAAAGGGTTTAAACCATTTAAACGGTAACCGGGCTTCGTCTAGTTTTTTTCACAGCCATTTTTCGTTGTTTTTCACTTCCATTATTAAAACTGACCACACTCAACATCACCGATTTTCGCCAACATCAGTAGTATCATTCCAAACATCGCAACATTGTCCTTTTTCGTACACGATACCGCCATTATTGATGACGGCGCCGTAATTGGCTCCGGCACCCATATCTGGCATTTTACCCATGTTATGGGCGGTGCAGTCATAGGCAATCAATGTGTGCTCGGACAAAATGTGCTCATTGGCAACCGAGTAGTGCTGGGAAATAATGTGCACGTACAAAATAACGTAAGCGTATACGAAGGAGTAATCTGTGAAGACGATGTATTCATAGGCCCCAGCGCAGTGCTGACCAATGTAATCAATCCGCGAAGCGCCATTTCACGAAAACATGAATTCAAACAAACCATCATCCGAAAAGGAGCAACAATCGGCGCCAACGCGACAATTGTATGTGGTAATGAAATCGGAGCCTATGCTTTTATCGGCGCCGGAGCAGTAGTTACCCATCCTGTAAAACCGTATGCATTAATTATCGGAAATCCCGGTAAGCAAGTTGGTTGGATCAGCGAGGCCGGACACCGGCTTTTATTCAACAATCAAGAACTTGCCGCTTGCCCTGAGACCGGAGCAAGGTATAGGTTAGTGGAAGATGTTTGCGTCAGAGTAAACTGATCAGGGTTTTTTTATTGCCCGAATGGCATGACCAAAGTTAATGGAGCGCACCATCGACCTCCGCCCCCATCTTGTGAACAATACCCACTATCAACGATCATCTGCTTATCATTCTCGTTAGACGAAGTATACTGATAAGAATTATAGCCTTCAGAAACAGAACCCCAACCAAAAAATATCCACCCTGCTTGGCTCAAAAGCCCGACCAGTTATCCTATTGAATCATATGCCAATCCAATCATACTTCTTTCGTAAACGTTTCCGCTAACATATGCATCTCTTCAGGCTACCAAGAAGAAAATCAATAAGCCCAACACGGATTTTAAATAGAAGGATTAAACACGAAATGATCACTTATTAAGAGGAAGCGGCCAAGATGTTTATTTTTCGACAATTTAAATACCACGCTTCCCGATATTCAACCCCAATCCTCATCTTTCCTGCCTAAATTCGCGGTTTAATTATAGCTCATGTGTGGCATAGCCGGATTCGTCGATTTTAATAACCAGTCCTCTGAACCGATTTTACAGGCGGTAACCAATGTGCTTGCCCACCGCGGACCCGATGGCAGCGGATACTCGTTTTTTCAAACAGCCGAATGTCAGGTCGGTCTTGGCCATCGCCGCCTTTCAATCATCGACCTTACTAACGCCGCCTCGCAACCGATGCAATTCCGTCAAACGACCATTGTTTACAATGGCGAGATTTATAATTTCCGAGAAATCAGAAACACGCTAGAAGCCGAGGGCCACCGCTTTGACACACAATCCGACACGGAAGTCATTTTACATGCCTGGTATGCCTGGCGCGAAAAAATGGTTGATCGGTTTATTGGCATGTTTGCGATTGTTCTCTATGAGGCCGATAAACAGGCGCTCTACTGTTTTCGTGATCGGGCCGGCGTAAAACCAATGTACTATTATTGGCACAACAATCTGTTTTTATTTGCATCGGAACTAAAAAGTTTTCATCAACACCCGAGCTTTCAAAAAGAAATAAACCCGCAAGCGCTGCATCAATTTATGCAGTATGGATATATCATGGGCCCGTTGTCGATTTTTAAACATACTCACAAACTGATTCCCGGGCATTACCTGCACCTGCAATTACCAAACCGAACCTTCAAGGTGCTTAAATACTGGGATGTGTTTGATGTATATCAGCAACCAACCCTCAATATGACCTTACCGGAAGCGGAGGCCGAATTAAAACAACTGTTGTTGGACGCCTGTCAATATCGCATGGTATCTGATGTGCCGGTTGGTGTATTCCTTAGCGGCGGATACGACAGTACTGCCGTGACCGCTATGCTACAAGCTGGTCGAACAGAAAAAATAAAAACATTTTCGATTGGATTTCAGGAAGATGATCACAATGAAGCTCCTTTCGCCGCCGCTGTGGCCAAGCATCTGCAAACCGATCACACGGAATATATCTGCACTACCCGCGAGGCACAGGAAATCATACCGGAGATACCCTACTTCTGTGATGAGCCATTTGGTGACTCCTCAATCATTCCCACCACACTAGTCAGCCGTCTGGCCCGCGAGCGCGTAACCGTTGCCTTGAGTGCCGATGCGGGCGATGAAACCTTTGCCGGATATGCTAAATATCCACAGGCGCTACGCCTGTTGAAAAACCTGACCGGCATACCTTATCCACTCCGAAAAACGGCTTCATACATGGTTGGTGCCGCACCCGATTGGTTACTGAAAATCATTACCGGAAATACCGCGGTGACGATCAAAAAAAAGCGAATTGAATCATTGTT